>Ga0208373_1002717_pt1 | contig 18859 bp, 18 predicted proteins | sample RifOxyC2_FD_184036 | JGI IMG/M metagenome (GOLD analysis project Ga0208373, IMG submission 184036) | Soil microbial communities from Rifle, Colorado - Rifle Oxygen_injection C2 (SPAdes) | ecosystem: Environmental > Terrestrial > Deep subsurface > Rock core/Sediment | place: Rifle, Colorado... | reverse complement strand
TTCTTTAAGGATACGGACTTCGCCTTCCTCTGAAATATCCACTGTCAGGCCGTCTTCTTCATCTTCCGCGGTTTTGAAGCGTTTTTTGGCGGCCGAAAGCAGGGATGCCTTGATGGCCCCCAGCAGAGCTTCCTTATGAATTCCCCGTTCCCGTTGGATTTCATCCAACATTTCCGAGAATTTATCGATTTTCAAGCCAAAAACCTCCTACTAAAGACAAGAGTGGGAGAAACTCCCACTCTTGCTTTGTGAAACTATTCTACCGCCTGACGTGAATCTTGTCAAGCGTTGCTTACAGCGTTTTACCGAGACTACATCATGTCGCCGTATCCCCCGCCTGGAGGCATAGGCGGCATTTTGGCCTTTTCCTCTTCCGGCTTCTCGGCTACCAATACTTCGGTAGTGAGCAGCAGGGAGGCAATGGATGCCGCGTTCTGCAGTGCGGAACGGGTGACCTTGAGCGGATCGACAATCCCGGACTTGAACATGTCGGTGAAATTGAACGTCTGGGCATCAAATCCGATGCCGGTCTTTTCTTTCTTGACCCGTTCGATCACGACCGAACCTTCCCATCCAGCGTTGTCTGCGATCTGCTTGAGCGGTGCTTCGAGTGCTTTCAAAACGATCCCCACGCCTACTCTGTCGTCCCCCGTGGTGCTGGCAAAGAACTTTTCAAGCGCTGGGAGAATGTGAATGAAGCTCGAGCCTCCGCCCGCGATAATGCCTTCCTCAACCGCGGCTCGGGTCGCAGAGAGTGCATCTTCGATGCGATGCTTTTTCTCTTTGAGCTCGGTTTCGGTCGGGGCGCCGGCTTTTACAACCGCGACGCCGCCCGAGAGTTTAGCCAATCTTTCCTGCAGTTTTTCCTTATCATAGGAAGAATCTGAAAGATCGATCTCCTTTTTGATCTGGGCAACGCGGTCTTTTACCTCTTTGGCGCTACCGGCACCTTCAATAATCGTGGTATCTTCCTTGCGGATAACCACTTTCTTGGCTCGGCCGAACCACGCTTCCTCGGCGTTTTCGAGAGTTAGTCCCTTTTCTTCGGAAATAACTTCGCCGCCGGTCAGGACCGCGAGATCTTCGAGCATGGCTTTCCTGCGATCGCCAAAGCCAGGGGCCTTGACCGCTACCGCGTTGATGGTTCCGCGCAGTTTGTTGACAACCAAGGTTGCCAGCGCTTCGCCTTCAATTTCATCCGCGATAATGAGAAGCGGTTTTCCAGCCTGCACGACTTTTTCAAGCGAAGGCAAGAGGTCTTTTACCGCGCTGATCTTTTTGTCCGTGATCAGTATGAAGCAGTTTTCCAGGACGCATTCCATTCTTTCCCGGTCGGTCACCATGTAGGGCGACGCGTAACCTTTATCGAATTGCATCCCTTCGACCACTTCCAGGGTAGTTTCGATGCCTTTGGATTCTTCAACGGTGATGACACCGTCTTTTCCAACCTTTTCCATGGCATCCGCGATCAGGTTTCCGATTTCCGCGTCATTGTTAGCGGAAATAGAAGCTACCTGCGCGATGGCTTCCCTGGTCTCCACCGGTCGGCTCAGCTTTTTCAGCTCAGCAACCGCTACGTCGACCGCCATCTGGATCCCGCGCTTAAGTGCCATGGGATTGACGCCGGACACGACGTTCTTGAGACCCTCCTTAAAAATAATATGCCCCAAAACCGTAGCGGTGGTGGTTCCATCCCCCGCGATATCATTGGTTTTGCTGGCGATTTCCTTTAAGAGCTGGGCGCCCATGTTCTGGAAAGGATTTTCCAGGTCGATTTCCTTGGCAATCGTCACGCCATCATTGGTGATGGTGGGCGATCCCCATTTCTTCTCCAGGACCACGTTCCTACCGCGCGGACCTAATGTGATTTTTACCGCGTTGGCGACTTTCGCTACTCCCTTTTCAAGTTCTCTCCACGCTTCATCTCCAAACATCATTTCTTTCGCTGCCATATTATTCCACCTCCTTGTAAGCTATTATTTTTTAATAGCTAAAATATCTTTCTCGGACAGAATTATAAACTCTTCACCTTCGAGCTTGACCTCGGTCCCGCCGTATTTGCTGTAGATGACTTTGTCACCCACTTTCACTTCGTGCGGAACTTTTTGGCCGTTATCCAAGATCCGTCCAGTCCCGATTGCCACGACTGTTCCTTCCGAAGGTTTTTCCTTGGCAGAATCAGGCAGGACAATGCCGGATTTAGTCTTTAGTTCTTCAGGATCCTGTTTCACTACGACCCTATCTCCGATCGGCGTTAGATTCTTTCCCATAATTTATTTTCACCTCCCCTTATTAGCACTCGTCATGGTTGAGTGCTAATATAGTAGCATGGGGGTTGAAGGATTGTCAAGCGTTGAGAGCTGGCGGGAGCGTCAGGCGAAACGTTAGGCAGAATGCGTTTGGCGACAATATTGATGAATAACATTTAAGTAATTATCAAGAAAATTGTCGAGATGCTTTGGGTCTTCGATAAAATTAGCCAGGTCAAGCGCCAGATGATTTTTCCTGACTTTTTCAGCTCTATCCTGGATATCCTTCAGCATTTCAAGCCAAGGCATTTTTTCATATTTGGTTTTAGCAAACAATACGGATAATCGCTTGGCATTAGGGATAATGTTCTTCCCCATATACCAGACTAAATCATACATATCCCTACCCTTAGAATCGATCTCGTTCTCCTTACCTTTAAAGAATAAGCGCGTCAGGAAAGCATGGATTTTGCCGGCCATCAAATCCGGCATAGAATATCTTCTTAGAAAATAATTCAGGCCATTCTTATCAATCATTGAGGTTTCTATAACAGCATTTTTCAGGGAAGCCCGCGCTATCTTAACTTTTAACAAAAGCATGGATGATTCATTATAAGATAATCCCAAACGCTCTAAGATCGGGAACTTAAGATAAATTTTCCGCTCCCGTCCTTTGACCATAACATCAATATCCGGATATCTTAAAGTATCCAAAAAATGTTTCTTAAGGCTTTGGGCAAGAAACGCGTGATCCAGTGTGGATTCACAATCAAAGTCCAGGTCTTCTGACAGGCGCGGCAGGCCAAAACAAAACCGGAGGCAGGTACCGCCGGTAAAAACCAGCTGTTGATTGATCTCTTTGCTGCCATAAATATATTCCAGGACAATATTCTGGAGATATTCTTTGATCAGGTTAATGATGTAACCCTGCCGGCTTTTCCGGGATTTTTCTTTGTCGACAATATCTTTTACCTGTTCAAACAGCATTTTTCCGCCTCAATAATTTATATATTCTCTCCATTTTTTTGCTCTTAGCCAGCTGTAAATATTTTTCAAATTCCTGCCAATCCTGCAGGGAAAACGCTTCCAGGTTCAATCTTAATTCAGCAACGGTTTTTTCATTGACAGACTGCATCGTTCTTTTTATAAAATATAGATAATCAAACAAAGCTTTGCTCTTTGTGGCAATGTTAAAGCTATTCTTTTCAAATTGCTTTGTGGAAAAACCGGTAAAAAGCGCCTTTTTAATCTTCGAATAACTGAAATTAGCAATGTTGGAGCGGTAGTTTTTGGTTGCGCTGTCCGCAATCGCGGCAACCCCATAAACCGATTCGGAAAGGATGCCATATTTCACCAGAACCGTTTCCTTGCTGATGTAGGAAGGAGAATGTAAAAGCGAGGAAAGATAGCATAGAAAATCCTCTTTATTGGCGCAATTGCGCCAGTATTCTTCCGGCACATAAAAACCCCTCTTCAATTTAATGAGTTTCCCGCTTTTAAGCCAGTTTTTGATATTCTGGTTAAAAGAAGCGGGCTTAATAGCAGGGAAAAAAAGGGCAAAATTATCTTTTTTTAGGTAAGCTAATTCCTTAACTTGATCAAAAACGCTCATTTGTTTTGGTTAGGGTAACGCATATTATACTTATCAAGAATAAATATACAGCCAAAGAATCATTTTGTCAATCATAAACCTTGACTCGCAGGAAGGAAAGATAGCTTCTTATACCCTTTTGTATAATTCCCAGATTAAGTACCGAGAAAGATTGGTAAAAAAAAGATTAAATAAAGAGGCCAAAATAATTATTGATTTAGAATAATAGGCCTCTTTATAAATAAAAGTAGCTATAACATAAGCAAAAAATGCCGCGGAAAAGACACCAAAAGACACAGTAAACACATTATCGATGCGATTTGATTTATCGGATTGTAATTTATAGAGGCCAGCCAAATTGAAAATTATAAGCCACAACATTATCGCAAAAACTAGAAATTTGGCATATATCGTAAGATGAAAAATGGTAAGCGCGGTGCTTTTGAAAATAATTAAATATGCTGCAACAAAAGAAATTAACACAAAAACCGCATCAGTAATAATTTTAGCAAACAAAAACACCCAATTTTTTATCATAGCAATAGAGTTATTATACAATAAGTTCTCTATAATTGGGTACAATATTTTTTAATTTTGATCTGACGGTCTCCCCTTTCCCCGCCCAAGCTAAATCAATAAGTTCATCGACTTCTTTATTTAGCCAGATAGTATCTATTTCTATTGGGCAAGCAACAAATATTTTATCATGCTTTGTTGCTTCTGACCCTTCTTCTGCTGTCAAAATCTCTTCAAATAGTTTTTCTCCTGAACGTAAACCTGTGAACTTTATTTCTATATCAATTCCTTCTTCTAGTCCTGAGAGTCGAATCATATCTTTTGCCAGATCGTGGATTTTAACCGGTTCCCCCATATCAAGGATAAATACTTCGCCCCCGTTGCCCATTGACCCTGCCTGAATGACTAGTTGAACAGCTTCCGGGATAGTCATAAAATAGCGTTTTGCATCGGGATGAGAGACTGTAACTGGGCCTCCTTCCGCTATTTGGCGTTTGAAAATAGGAACAACACTACCGCGGCTCCCTAGAACATTGCCAAATCTCACCGATACAAATTTTGTTTGGCTCCCTTGCTTAACCTTAGATTGAATGATCATTTCTGCAACTCGTTTTGTCGCGCCCATGATACTACTGGGATTGACCGCTTTGTCGGTAGAAATCATTACGAATTCCTTAACATTAAATTTATCGGACAATTCAACCATATTACGTGTGCCAAAGATATTGTTCAAAATTGCTTCGTCCGGATTCTTTTCCATTAATCCTACATGTTTATGCGCAGCAGCATGAAAAACCACATTTGGTTTTTCATGCTGGAAAATGTTTTCCATACGATGATTATCTCGGATATCCGCGATTTGTGTAATAATTTCTAGGTGAGGAAATTTACTGCGCATTTCATTCTCAATATCAAAAATACTATTTTCTCCTTTACCTAGCAAAATTATTTTGGCAGGGCTAAAACGGGCTGTTTGACGGCAAAGTTCCGAGCCTATTGATCCTCCTGCTCCGGTTACTAATACAGCAGCATTCGTTAAATATGAGGAAATGCTTCTAAGGTCAATGTTTATTGGGTTGCGGCCAAGTAAATCTTCGATTTCAACATTTCTTATCTGGTTGACATGTACGGTGCCATCGATCAATTCGAATATGCCAGGAACGGTTTTAAATTTAACCCCACACTTTTCACAGAGCTCGACCACATGTCTGATCTGTTTACGGGTTGCGGTAGGAATGGCTATGATTACGGCATTAACAGCATAGGATTTGACTATTTCTGGTATGTTTTCGCAATTACCCAATACTGGCAGATGATGGATAAAAAACCCTTTCTTGCTGGGATCGTCATCCACAAAACCAATTGGTTGGTATTTGTATTTGGTGATTTTCTGAGCTTCGCGCAGGATCATTTCCCCTGCGTCTCCTGCTCCAACGATTAAAACCCTTTGATTTTCTCCAGACCAATTAAGGATAGAATGGGTATCTTTCCAATAACGGATTGCTAAGCGCACCCCGCCAATTAGGACAAAACATATTAATCCTTCAACAACAAAGAGAGCTAATGATAATGCACGGTTACTTAAAATAATCACGGTGGCAGCCAATAAGATAGTGCTAAAAACGATGGCTTTAATTAATGCAACGACTTCTCGAATGCTCATGTATTGCCAAGCCCAATGGTATAAGCCAAAATTGCGGAATGTCCCGATACGAAAAGCGATACTTAGCAGTATTACCCACCAAAATTGGCTTAAACCAGACACTATGTTAACTAAATTGGGACCTTTCAGAAGGTAGAACGCTAAAAACATGGAAATAATCATTGATAAAATATCACAAACAACCAAAAGAATAAATTTATATTGTTTAGTTAGCTTAAACACAGAAAAATAAAGATTATTCACTGGTTTTCCTTTTGCTGAAGGATAATTCTAATTGTTTAACGGCCAAGCTAAATCCAACCAATATGGCCAAAGCAATAATTATTATCCCTAGCCTACCTACAATATTGGAAAAAGAGAAAATTAATGCAAATAAGCCAAAAAGCAGGGCTAAAACATAATAAATCAAGCTAACATCACGATGGGACATACCCAAAATTATCAATCTCTGATATAGGTGTTCGCGATGTGCTTCAATCACGTTTTTGCCTTGCAAACCCCGTCTGATAAATGTAACCATGGAATCATATATGATGGGGGCAAATATAAAAATAACGACGTAAATAGGGATTGCATTTACACTGTTGTTGGTCAACATAATTCCTAAAACGGCAAAATTATAGCCTAAAAACATGCTCCCCGCGTCCCCCAGGAAAATTTTGGCTGGCGGATAATTAAAAACCATAAATCCTATGCATGCTGATAGCAATAATGATGCAATGCCAGCAACAAGAACATCCCCAATCATGAAGGCAACAACCATGATAAAGAAAGCTCCAATTATTGATGTTCCACCAATCAATCCATCAATGCCGTCCATAAAATTAAAAGCATTGATAAAACCATATATCCAAATAAAAGATAAAACATATAAGATACTTTGATTGTTGCCGATTATTCCAAGATAATCTAATTTTAGACAAAATAATAAAGGAATCAAAGAGCACAGAACCATGCCAGCGATCTTTGGCTTACCTGACATGCTAACAAGATCATCTATTACACCAACAATAAATATCAGAATTGCCCCCCATAAATAGCCAATAACTTTAAAGTCTGTTGATCTAAAGAAACACCAGTATCCCACAAGTAGGATAAAAAAAATTGGTAGGCCCCCACAACGGGGGATGATTTTAGCATGGGAGCTTCTAATATTTGGCTTGTCCAAAAAACAATTATATTGATAAGCAACCCTGATTAGCAATTTATTTAAAAATAAAGACAAAAAGATTGAACCCATGAATAATGAAAGTAAAAGGCATAAATCAATATTAAGTTTACACATTTCGGCCTGTTTTTTCGCGATTATTGTTTATTAATGACACCATACGTTTTATTAAATGCGGAAAAAAAACATTTAGGTGTACAACAATTTTTGCATATAAGGGAAAAATATCTTCCTCCTTTTTATCATAAATATCATTAAATATTTTTTTTGTACAAGTTTGAGAAGAAATACCTAGGTGTTGCACCATCAAACTTTTTAACAGACTTGTTTGTTTTTCTTGCGCACCTTGCATTCGTTCTTTTAGATATCCAGGATAGACAAGGGTAATCCCAACTCCGCTTCCTCGCAATTCAATACGCAGAGTTTCAAAAAAAGCACTCAAAGCAAACTTACTGCTACAATAGATGCTGTTGCCGGGACTAATGATCTTTCCTAGAATACTACAAATTGCGATAATTTGTCCTTTTCGTTTTTTTAGATAAGGCAACGCATAATATGTACAATAGACACTCCCCCAATAATTTGCATTAAACATATATTCAATATCATTAAAGTTCAAACCCTCTTTGATATATTGAGAGAAATGTATCGCTGCACAATTAATCAAGATATCAATATCTCCAAATTTTTCCACCGTTTTATGAATTATTTTTTCGCATTGAATTTTTTCGGTTACATCTGCTGTTACGACGATTGTTTCTGCTCCTAATTGCTTGCATTGATCTGCAACTTCTAATAATTTCGTTTCATTCCTTGCAACCAAACAGAGATTTGCTTTGCAAGCAGCAAACATTAGAGCAATATCTTTCCCTATCCCTCTTGAAGCGCCAGTAACAATAACGATTTTGTTCTTAAATTCTTTTTTTAGGCATTTACGCATAAATTAACTTACTTCCCAATTCCAGCAATTTTACAACAATAGATCAAAGAAACCACCCAATTCTCTATGCTTACACAGTATAAAATAAAAACCACGCATCTTCAACCCTATGAAACATCTTCTAGCTCCGCAGCTAAAAGCTAAAAGATTGTTGTGTAACAAGCTTTTTGCTATAATCTTAATCAGATTCTGTTAATTTTCGACAATTTAATGAGGGAATGGGTATTTTAGCTTGAAAATGCTATTGATTAGTCAAACTTTTTATCCGGATATCACGGCTGTCGGTCAAATGATGACAGACTTAGCAGAAGATCTATCGAAAAAAGGGATAGAGATCACGGTTATTTGCGGAAAAAACAAAAAAAATTCCCCCGCTCGTGAAACGTATAAAGGCATTAGAATTGAAAGAGTTGATGTCCTAAAATTAAACAAACAAATAATCCCTTTTCGATACTTAAATTATCTCAGCTTTTTCCCATCGGTTTTACTAAAAGCCATTTTTATTCCTAAGCCCGATTTAATCTTTATTGTTTCTTATCCGCCTTTTATGTATTTGTTGGGTTATTGCATCAAAATAATAAGACGAACAAAAATGGTTATTAATATCCAAGACCTTTTTCCTGATGTTGCTGTTAAACTGAAGCTGTTGAAATCCCCTTTATTGATAAAAATATTAGAGGAGCTAACTCTATATATCTATAAACGAGCCGATTTAATTATATGTATAGGCGAGACAATGGGCAATTTATTAATTAAAAAAGGGGTAAAGATTTCAAACCTGAAAATTATCCATAATTGGGCCGATGGAAAACAGCTATACCCGATTGAAAAAAAGGATAATCCTTTTATAAGTAACCACAATCTATCAAATAAGTTTATAGTTCAATATTCTGGCAATTTTGGTATGGCGCATGAAATCGACACTATTCTTGAAGCGGCAAAAGAGATGTCCAATCATAAAGATATTCTGTTCTTGTTCATAGGCAATGGGATGCAATATGATAAGATTTATAGTTTTATATGTGATAATAATTTGCATAATATTTTATTATTGGCGTTACAACCAAGGTCCGCATTGAATTTTAGTCTTAATGCGAGCGATGTATCTCTTGTGACCATCAAAGACGGGCTTGAAGGTACCCTTGTGCCAAGTAAAATTTATGGGATTATGGCTAGTGCGAAAGCGATATTATCCATATGTAATTTTAATTCTGAAATTGTGAATATTATTAATGAAAGCAATTGCGGAATGGTCATAAAACCTGGGGAGAGCCATTCGCTCGTTAATGCAATTTTACTGCTTTATAAAAATGAAGCTATCAGAAAATCAATGGGACAAAATGGACGGGTACATTTCTTGGCTAAATTCGAAAGATCAATTGGAACGTTACAATATTTTTATGAACTTAATAATTTATTAATTAAAAAAATTCCCGCCGCAATTGGCGGGGGTAAACCTATGGCGGACGAAGGGGCGAAAGAAGGAAGTATAGACAAAAAAATACCGCAAGCGGTGGTAAATTAGGTCATTCGTGTCGCAATTCTCGAATATTTCTTTTCTTTGGCTTAAAAATTATATCGATGCCTGATTCTTTCAAATGATACATGTCATAAAAATCCGCTTCTCTCACAGAACAATCCCCAGGGTTATAGGATCCAAGCAACTTAATTCCTTTGTCGTGTGCATATTCTTCAAAATATTTTTGAACTTCGATAATTATTTTATATTTATCGGATTTTTCTAAGATGGGATATGCCGCGGGATGAAACGGCGACAAAAAAAATACTATTTTAACCTTATCTCTAATCAATAAGTTGATAAATTTATCAAACTTATTGATTAATTCTGGATCTAACTGCGTAAATTTATCAAGAAATATTGACTCATTATTACTAGCATCAGCTATTGCTGATAAACGGATTGTTTGAAGGCTGGAGTTTCTGTCTTTTTTACCATAGGTTATTGATCCATCTGCGTGTTGGATCTCTACGTTTGCTATGTTTTTTGATGTTGGATAATAACGATCCGAACCATTTTCTCTATCGAACATGCTTTTCATCCAATACTGAAAAGATAATTGAAAATATACGGGAGAAATTAATTCAAAATATTTTATCCGGGCAAAATATGAGGGGGGATAATCCCTATCATTAATATACGCCATGATTTGCTGGTAGTCTTCCACTATTGGCCTTGAATCAAATAGCATTTGCTTATTAAACTTATTTAGCAACCAAGGGTCCAGTCCAATAACTACGACAGAAGGAATAAATCCTTTTTTACGATACATCCAATAAATTGCCATATCATCGGCAATAGAAGCGCATGTAACACCATTATTAAAAAAAGAATTCCCTGGGAACAGGCTAGAATCAATGTGTAATACTCTACTAGAACCTAATACTATGATTTCATTTCTCTTAGGAAGCATTCTTATGTACTCTTTCTTTAACAATCTAGCGCTGCGGTCATGAAGATTTGCGACATTTTTGCCTGTTAATAAAATCCTTACAACATCTTCATAAAAGCTCCCGGTTTTAAAAATATGCAATGGATCGATAAAATAATTAAAACCGATAACTACAAATAATATCGGTATAAAAAGCAAAATTTTTTTAGCGAATTTTACAGTCTCCATGTTTTCCCCTAGAATTGAAAATATATAAACTGTGATTTATTAAACACTCCAAACAAAAGAATCCACATAATAATTAAATAATAGAACGCCCATCTAAGCCAGTTTGGCCTTTCGGAAAGCATATGCCTTATCTTGCCGTGTCTTTGAAAGAGATGCACGCATTCCATAAAACCAATTGACATGAAAGCAATTAAAAAATCAAATCGACCGAATCCTAATCCAGTTAGACTGGTCTTGATCCCTTCTAAGCTTAAATAATCATTCAGATTACTTAAGGTGTGTGTCACAATATAAAATGCCTCATTCATATTCCTGGCCCGAAAGAATATCCATGCAAAACAAACTAAGAAAAAAGTAGTAAACACTTGTGTGTATCTGTAAGTTTTTGACATTGTATTTATCCCAATAAATTTAACAATCCTATTCCTTATTTCATTGGTCCAAAGCGAAAATACAAGGTAGAATCCGTTCAGTGCTCCCCATGCTATGTATGTCCAATTTGCACCATGCCAAAGTCCGCTTATCAAAAAAGTAATGAATAAGTTTAATAGCCATCTCCACCTTGGAACCCTGTTCCCCCCTAATGCAATATATAAGTAATCTCTAAACCAAGTTGATAAAGAAATATGCCACCTTTTCCAAAATTCCGATATTGATTTTGAAAAATATGGGCGATTAAAATTATCCATCAATTTAAAACCCATTACTTGCGCTGTCCCAATTGCGATATCAGAATAACCAGAAAAATCACAATATATTTGAAAGGCAAAGAATGTAGTGGCAATTATCAGCGGTAACCCTGAATAGTTATTTGGATTGTTATAAACATTATTAACTAATATTGCCAACCGATCTGCAATAACAACTTTTTTAAACATTCCCCAGGCCATTAATTTAAGACCATCTGCGACTCTTTGACATTCAAATAGGTGCTTTTCATAGAACTGATGAATGAGATTTTGAGGGCGTTCTATCGGACCTGCAACCAGTTGCGGGTAAAACATTACGTATAAAGCATAAATACCGAAATTTTTTTCAGCCTTTTGATTCCCTCGATAAACTTCTATAGTATAACTCATTGCTTGAAATGTATGAAAAGATAGACCAATAGGAAGAATGATCATCAAAGAAGAAATTGGATAATTCCAATGTATTGATCGAGCTAAGAATGCAACGTTATCATTTATAAAATTAAAATATTTAAAGAACGCGAGGAATCCAACATTGGCAACAATGCTTGATATCAAGAAAAATAATTTTTTTCCTCCTCTTGTCGAATTCTCAATCCAAATGCCTGCAACAAAATCAACAATAATGGTCGCTGCTAAAATTAATATATATATTGGAATAAAGGCCATATAAAAAAGACAGCTTGCGGTAAGAAGTAATAACCATCGGTATCTCTGTGGCAAAAAAAAGTACAATCCGGTAACTATGGGAAAAAAGAGCATGAATTGCCAAGAATTAAAAAGCATAATTAAATTATCTTAATTTCCTCCTATTGCTATAGAAAAATAAACGACTAGATTATTTCATGCGCCTATCACAAGGTTGGCGGATAAACCCCATTTATTTTAAGGATTGATTATACCAATCTATGGTATTTTTTAAGCCGGTTTCAAAGTCGGTTTTAGCAATAAAATTAAATTCTTTCTTCGCCTTAGAAGTATCCAAACAACGACGAGGTTGACCATCCGGCTTAGCCGTGTCCCATATGATTTTACCTGTAAACCCCGTTAAGTGGGCAATTATCATTATGAGATCTTTAATCTTTATTTCTTGATTAGTTCCTAGATTTATAGGCTCACTACGATTGTATTTCTCTGTGGCCAGCAGGATCCCTTCTGCACAATCCTCAACATAAAGAAATCCGCGTGACGCAGACCCTGTCCCCCATACGCTAATCGTTGGTTGCTTATTTTTAGCGGCCTCAACACATTTTTTTATCAGCGCAGGAATAACATGCGAGCTTTCTTCTCTAAAATTATCGCGCGGTCCATAAAGATTAAGTGGCAGCAGAAAAATCGAATTGTACTTGTATTGCTGGCGGTATGCCTGAGATTGTACTAGCAACATTTTTTTTGCAAGACCGTAAGGCGCATTCGTTTCTTCAGGATAACCATTCCAAATGTCTTCTTCCTTAAAAGGGATCTTTGCGAATTTAGGATAGGCACATACAGTTCCAATCGCAACAAATTTAGGTATATTAAATAAACGAGCTTGCTCCATCAGTTGGAGACCCATTATTAAATTGTTGTAAAAGAATGCCCCAGGATTTTCTCTATTAGCTCCGATACCTCCAACTGCTGCTGCCAGATGAATCACAATGTCTGCTTTAAAACCTTTGTATAACCTTATAATATCATTTTCTCGCCTTAGGTCAAATTCTTCAATTTGTGGGATAAAAATCTTACTACAACCGTTATTTTTCAGCTTTTCAACAACAGAAGAACCTAAAAAGCCACTCCCACCAGTTACAATTACGCTTTTACTCTCCCAAAAAGTACTCATTACCGAGCGTCCTTTTCCGCTAATTTTAAATCTGCCCGCATCATGATCTTAACCAATTCATCAAATTTAACAGTCGGTTTCCATCCGAGTTTCGCTTGAGCTTTGCTAGCATCCCCTAATAAAAATTCGACCTCGGCTGGTCGGAAATATTTGGGGTTGATTTCTATCAAAATACGGCCACTTTTCTGATCAATCCCTTTTTCTTCAATGCCCTTGCCTTTCCAATCTAAATTAATCCCTACTTCCGCAAAGGCTTTTTCACAAAATTCTTTAACCGTGTGTGCTTCGCCCGTAGCTACGACATAATCATCAGGCTCATTGATTTGCAGCATCATCCACATCGCCTTAACATAATCAGGCGCATACCCCCAATCTCGTTTTGCATCAAGGTTTCCAAGCAATAATTTATCTTGAAGGCCACATTTTATTCTTGCTGCAGCAATGGAGATTTTTCTTGTGACAAAGGTTTTTCCTCGCAACGGAGATTCATGGTTAAATAAAATACCACTACAAGCAAAAAGCCCATAAGCCTCACGATAATTCACTGTTGTCCAATGAGCATAAAGTTTTGCGACACCATATGGGCTACGCGGATGAAAGAGCGTCCTCTCATTTTGAGGCTCCGTGCCAGCAATGCCACCAAACATTTCGCTGGTTGATGCCTGATAAAATTTAGTTTTAATCTTATTTTCTTTGATTGCATCAAGCAATCGAAGGGTTCCAATTGCATCTGTTTCCGCCGTATATTCTGGCACATCAAAAGAAACCTTAACATGCGATTGTGCCCCAAGATTATATATCTCATCTGGTTGAATTTTATCAATTAAACGATTAAGACTAGAAGAATCTGTTAAATCGCTATGATGGGCATGTATTTTATCTAAAAAAGGATCAATCCTTTCAGTATTAAAAACCGAAGATCGCCTTAACGTTCCATGCACTTCATAACCTTTTGATAATAAAAATTCTGCTAAATATGAACCATCTTGACCTGTTAATCCAGTAATAAAAGCTATTTTACTCATTTTTTTTGTTTAACAATTTCAGCTTCAATCATCACATCTAAAATCTGACGCAAAGATTTTTCAGGCCTCCACCCTAATTCATTCTTTATTTTTGAAGGATTTGAATAAATACACATAGGCTCGTTTAACCGAAATAAATCAGTATCAATCTTTATCACATCATTATAGCTCAAATTTAACTTTTTTAAAACATATTGAACGATTTCTTTTAATGTTGTCGGCACGCCTGTGCCGACAACAAAATCATCTGCGCCAAAATAATTTAAAATTGAGACCATTGCTTTAACATAATCTTCCGCATATCCCCAATCTCTTACAATATCAAGGTTTCCGAGAGAAATTTTTTTAACTTTTCCAAGCTTTATTTCAACTAAACCACGAATGATTTTAGGAATAACAAAATTAGATGAATGGCGTGGAGATGTATGATTAAAAAGTATTGCATTTGCAGTGAAAAGATTGAAATCTTTGCGATAAATTTTAACCATATAATAAGCAGCCAACTTTGAAACTGCATAGGGAGACAACGGAATAGGAACAGAATTTTCATCATAAGGAGGATTTGCATTCCCTCCAAATATTTCAGAAGAACTCGCCTGTAAAAATCTTGTCGTTTTTAGATTTTTTCGAATGATTTCAAGCATTCTTATGACGGCTAAAACATTAATAGTGTAGGTTTCTTCCGGCATATTGTAACTATCAGAAACTTGAGAAATAGAAGCAAGATTAAAAATCATATCAGGCTTAACATCCAAAAGAATCTCAGTTAAAAAAGAGTGATCAGCAATCGAGCCTTTAAAATAATTTACACTAGAAGGCAAGTCCCCCCTTTCTTTAATATCTGTCCCAAATAATTGATAATCAGTTTCATTTAAATATCGGGCTAAATAATGGCCGTCTTGACCATTTATTCCAACAATAAATACTTTTTTCAAATAAATTCTCCAATCGCAACTATCTGTTAATTTTACCCTATTTATCCCTTACTTCATATGTCCTTTTAATAAGCGTTGCAGCTTCAAAGAGATCCTTAACTATGAAATCTGGATGAATCCCTTTCTTATGCATTATTTTACAATGATCGCATTTTAGCAAGCCGATAAAAATTGTTTTACAGCCGGCGGCGTTCCCTGCTTGAATGTCTGAAATATTATCTCCGATCATATATGATAAAGCCAAATTAATATTATGTTTTTTAGCAGCGTTAAGAATTAGCCCTGGCTTTGGTTTTCTGCACCGACAAACTTTTTTATAAAATAGATTTAAAGCTGCTGGATGATGTAAACAGTAATAAATGTCATCTATGGTTGCATTTTTCCGTTTTAGACTGGAAAGCATTTTAGATTCGATTAGTTTTAAATCCGCAAGTTTACACTTGTTTTTAGCTATCCCCGGTTGATTGGAAACTATTACAACTTTATAATTTAAAGCGTTAAGAATTCTGATAGCCTTACCGACCTTTGGCAAGAGCTTGAAATGCTTGGGGCAAAAAGGAGAATCGACCGTCCCGTTTTCTGCAGAGTATACTAAAGGATTAATAACTCCATCTCGATCAATAAAGACAGCCTTTTCGATTGTTTTTGAGTATTGCGCCATCAGCCCTGCCCTTTAAACTTATGTATTGTTATATCTATCCCAAGCAAGGTCACGAATTTGGCAATCAAGCAGCAATCGGAATAGTGGAAGGGTGGCCCTTTTTAGCTTGAGAAGAAAAAGTTCGAAAAGATTCTTCAGCCTTACGAGCATCGTCTAAAAACATTTTAACTGTTTCTTTGCTATAAGGATGGATAATCATCCCATTGATTAAGTCTGGAACCGCAGTTACAATATGAGCGCCTGCAACTAACCATTCAACAATATTTAGCACTTCTCTGGTCGAACCAATTATTATTTTTGCTTTTAGCTCGTAATCATCAATAAGTTTCCTGGTTTTTTTTATTTCATCGATGCAATTATATCCCATATTATTAACTCTTCCGCCAAAAAGGGAAACGTAACTCGCACCCGCCAAAGCGGCCAAAAAACATTGTTGGGCGCTCATCATCGCGGTTACATTAACACGAACATTGTGTCTGTTCTCTAGCTCATGGGCGACTTTAAGATTCTCAGTCTCACCATTCGGTCCATGAATTGTAATTTTGACAACTACATTGCTTGCCCATTTAGAGAACTCTATTGCCTGGTTGATCATTTCAAACGGATCATTGGTTGTTACTTCTACTGAGAGTGGATAAGGGGCGATTAGTTCTGCTATCTCTATTGATCTTTTTTTTATACCTTCTAATCCGCCCGTTACTCCGTCTTTTAATAATATTGTTGGATTGGTTGTTACTCCCCGAATTATCCCCATCGAATGATATTTTTGGATTTCTTCAAATTTACCTGTATCAAGAAAAATTGGCATTTTCCCCTCCTTAAAAGCTAATTAACAGATTAATTTTACCATAAATAGCAGCATGTTTCAATGAAGTAATGCTATTTTTGCGACTCCCACTTCATTTCTGCGGCTTTTATTTCAGGATGTGATACAATCAAGTGCCAGATAACTGCTTGAAAAGATTCGGCATGGGGTGTTATTGTTTCAGCATTAACGGTTGGAATTATTACGCAAGCATCTGCTACTCGGGCCGTATATCCGCCATTTCTCCCCACAATCCCCAGTACTTTTGAGCCAATGCTATTTGCATACTTTAAAGCTAAAACCAAATTAGGACTAATGTTTTTTTCTACGTCTCCTCCACCAACCGAAAAGATAAATAAGCAATCATTGGAATTTAATTTGCTGCCTTTCAGCCAGTTAATAAAAACACTTTCCCAGCCATCATCATTGACCCGGGCGGTAAGTTCCGAAACATTATCCGTCGGAGCATAAGATTCAATCCCTGCGATTTTTCTAAAATCATTTACAGCATGTGCCGCATTCCCCGCGCTCCCTCCCACCCCCAAAAAAAATATGCGTCCTTGCTTCGTGCGTACTTCTTTTAATAAAGTAACCATTTTTTCGATTTCCGTAATGTTGATTTTGCCAATAACTTCTTTAACCTCGTTCAAGTATTTCTCTGTGTATAACATACTCTTTTCTCCTTTTTATATCTTTATTACTTTGCCTGACTTAGAAGAACGATAAGCAGCCTCAATCATCCTCAAGGCTTGATAGCCATCTTTCCCGTTTCCTAAAGGTTCGCGCTTTTCTTGAATCGCTTTAATAAATTCTTCCCATTCTAACCTCCATGAAATGTCTTTACCCTCAAACTCAAATACTTTTTCATCCGGCGGACCGGCATGCTTATTCCTTTTCCCCAAGATTAAGGTTTCCTTCCCATAGCTACCCCCCAGCCCATTAACAATTAGATATCCCTTTTCTCCATAAACTTCAAAATTAAAGCGATTCTTCCATTGTGTCCAGCTAGTTTGCATTAAACCGATCTTACCTTTTTTGTCTTTAAACAATACAAAGGCATTATCTTCAACCTGCATTGGCCAAACATAAGTTGGAGTATAGCCAAAGGCAAAAGAAAAATCGCCCATAAACCACCTAAAAAGATCTACTACGTGCACCCCTTGATCAAGCATTTCTCCCCCGCCACAGATCTTTTTACTTGCTCGCCATTCTTTTTCATAGCCCGGACGACCTCCATGGCCGTAGATGCAACGAATGTAATGGAGCAGACCGATTTCCCCTGCAGAGGCCAATTGCTTTGCCTGCCAGATAGCCGAATGATGACGATGATTAAAGCCAGTTTTTAAAAAACATTTATTTTTCTCTGCAGCTTGGACAATCTTATAGGATTCATTTGAATTCCTTCCCAAGGGTTTTTCGCAAAGTACATGCTTTTTACTGTTAAGCGCAGCAATACTTACGGGAGCTAAAAAATTATTGGAAGTGGAAACAATTACAATATCAATATCGTCACGTGAAACCACGTCTTCCCACCTAAAATAAGCTTTCCCTTCAAATTCTTGCGCTAAATCGCAAGCAGCTGCTTTGTTTATATCCGCAACTGCAACTAATGTGCAGTTTTTTTGAGAACATAAAGCTTTGGCCCTTTTCTTACCAATTAATCCTGCTCCAATAATTGCCACATTATATTTCACGAATTTATCCCCTTTTTTTAAAAAAAGCCTTATCATCAATACGACGAAGAGTTGCAAAATCTTTTTCTTGCCTCAGCTTATTTTGAAAATCTAGATTATTCCATGGGTCCCAATTTGCACTAATAAATTTACCAGTGATTCCGTCAGAATCAGAAGACAAAAGAAAGGTTGTCAAGCTTGCAGGTTTTTCTGGCGAGACCCCTCCCTTATTAATTTGCTCTAGTGTTTTGATCAAAAAATCATTTCCTGACTTTTTCCCTGCTTTAATCGTTTCCTGGTGCAACCTTGTTATAACAAATCCAGGCGCGATCACATTTATGTCTATGTTGTCATCACTTAGTTCAACGGCCATGTTTTCTGTTAGTCGAACGACTCCAGTTTTGCTTATTGCATATGCAGAATAATTAGGAAACGGACCCGCCGCACCTCCACCTGAATAATTAACAATCTTACCCCGTTTCG
>Ga0208373_1002716_pt1 | contig 18859 bp, 26 predicted proteins | sample RifOxyC2_FD_184036 | JGI IMG/M metagenome (GOLD analysis project Ga0208373, IMG submission 184036) | Soil microbial communities from Rifle, Colorado - Rifle Oxygen_injection C2 (SPAdes) | ecosystem: Environmental > Terrestrial > Deep subsurface > Rock core/Sediment | place: Rifle, Colorado... | reverse complement strand
GCCGCGGATGACCGCGGTCGGGCCTTTGGTTTTGCGGCCGCCCTTGGGCCGCGGGTAACGTTCTAAAGTGTTGCTCCTCGCGGTGGCTCGGCATCCTGAGCTTTCACCGCTAACCGCTGCCGCGGGGAGCTTTCAGAATAACTGTTTCGAAAAGAGGGAGGTCGGGCGCATATCACGCTCACATCCAGGCCGCGCCGGCCTCCCTCAGGAGATTTCAGAAATGTTGAACAAGTTCGCGAATAAGGTGCCAGGCCTTCTCCTGGCAGTGCTCGTATTTCTGGCTTCTGTGCTCGGAATCGCCTGTGGTCGGGTCGACTGCGACCCGTTGTACCAGGAATGTGGCGAGCGTCAACCCGGGGACGACGACCAGGCCGGCGACGACGATGCGACCGGCGATGATGACGCCACTGGCGATGACGATGACGATGACGATACTCAGCCGGGCGACGACGACACCCATCCCGGCGACGATGACGACGCTACCTATGTCCCCGAACCCACCGAACCCCAGCCGCATTGCGATGCGGGCGCGCAGACGTCCGATTGTGATGGCGACGGATATACCGTAGGCCAGGGCGACTGCAATGACGACAACCCGGCGATTCATCCGAATGCGCCGGAGGTCTGCGGGGACGGGATCGACAACGACTGCGACGGAACCGCCGTGGAAGCAACGGAGCAGTCAAACGGGGTCTGGTCGTGCCCCGATGAAGACAACGACCACGACGGGTATGCCGGTCAGGCAGGCGACTGCGACGACGGCGACCCGACCAGGTATCCCGTCGAGGTATGCAACGGCATCGACGATGACTGTGACGGCGACATCGACATGACCGGCGGAAATCCCGTCGGTAATATTTGGTACTGGGACGGCGATGGTGACGGATCCGGCGATCCTTCGGATGCCACTATTGCCTGTTCGCAGCCCCGCCCCGGCTACGTGGAAAACGGGGAGGACTGCAACGACAAGGACGCCAACGTCAACCCCAGCGCCACGGAGCTCTGCGATGGGATCGACAACAACTGCGATGGTGGTGTTGATGACCTCAGTCTCAACCTCAGTGGAAACGCGGAGTGGATCCCGGCCGGGCTTGATGCCGACTGGGATGACACCGTTTCTTGCGGAAATGAGGTGGGCGTTTCTCTCTGGACAGAGAGTGGGGTCAATATCACCCAGTCGCAGTGCGACGCTGCTTATTCCGGTCTGGCATCGTTCATCCAGGCTCACAAGGCTTGGTGGATTTTGTCCAACGGAATCAAGCAGTATACGCTGGTGCGGTACACGACCACTTTGAATGGTGACAAGTGCACCATCATGGTTGGGCCATACTGAGCCAGAGAAAAAGAGGCGAAGAAGCTGATATTCGCCTCTGATGTTCAATCAGCTCTCGCATGGGTAGTGCTGGACCCATGTGATGATATACATACAGCAGCGGCCCTGACCGGGACCTGTGATGCGCCTATTCGATAATCATCGATAGTGTGCTCCAGTTACGAAGGCAGGGAAAGGCTCATAGTCAATTGATTATGAGCCTGTTTTTTTTATTCAAAAAAGCGCCTCAACGAAGGTGCTTTTTGAACGGGTAAACTACAATGGCACGCGAGGGCAGAGCAGACGCTCCACCGGAGCGTCTTTACGAAACTCGAAGCTTCAGCTTTATTTTTGCAATATCTTTATCATGATGCTCCACTTTTTCATAAACTTGTGTGTAGTTAAAAAAAGCTGCTACTTGTTCTTCTCTTTTATCTTTTACAGCTTTTGCCAAGTTATCAACACCGGTTTTTAAAGTTTCTACTTTCTTTTTTACTTCACTCATTCCTTCTGACAGCTCTTCTTTTGTGATTTTCATTTCATATTTTATTCCTATAACTTCATTTTTTACGCCTGTTATTTCACCCTTCATGGATTGCACCTCATGATGCATTATATCCATTTTTGTATTCATTGCTTCGAATTTAGTATCTATGCTGCCAAATTTAGCATCTACTTCAGTTGCATATTTTTGGATATGCAAAATAACATCGGAAAGTGTTGGTTCCTTTTTTTGTTTAGATAGTACGGATTTTTTGCGTATTCGCATGTTTGTGTACATTATTAGTTAGTCTTTCGGGCGGTGAATGTATATTGTACTGCACCTTTTTATTTGCGTCAAAAAGGATAGAAGAAGGCTCGTAGTCGAAAGATTGCGAGCCTGTTTTTTTTATTCAAAAAATGTATATTCATTTCAATTTTTTTGGATTATCGATGATATATTGTTGTATACGTTGTAATTCTAAATCATTGCGGATAATGTGATCGTGATATGATCGTTGCCATTGAAATATATGATTATGATTGTTGCGATATTGTTTTGTACACATGTTTTTAAACGATTTGATTATTTTTGATAATAAACCGTAATTGTTTTTACGTACGTTACCGTACGTAGGGGCAGAACACTGTTCTGCCCCTGCCTCTACCATATGTCTATTGGTTGTTGGTTTAATAATAATGATTCCGTGAATGTGATTTGGCATAATGACAAATTTATCCAACAATATATTTGAATAATGATTTGGGATATCCATCCAATATTGATATGCAATTTTTCCATATATATTCAATATCATCACGTCATTTTTAACATCACCAAAAATACATTCCCTATTTTTTACGCATAGGGTAACAAAATAATATCCTGGTTGCGAATAATTATATTGGCGCAAACGTAATGTTGTTTTTCGAACACGCATAACAATATCCTTATGAAGGAGAACGGCGTGTCCAAATCAACAGTATTATCACACATTCATAACATCGTGGCAAACCATTTTTTTTTTCCATCGCGCTATCGTTCGTTCGATGTGGCTCCGGTTCCTTTTTTTTATTCAAAAAATGTGCTATACTATTTGCGACGTCCCATTTCTTGGGCGTTTTTTTATACCCATATAACTATGTGCATATGAAATATCAAATAGATTTTGATCGATGGAATGAGAGGAAAAAAGAAATAGAATTTACTCAATCTCACAAACAACCCTTTTTTCATGAGCGAGAAGTATGGTGGTGTGCAATTGGTTTGAATATTGGAATTGAAACAGATGGTAAAAATACTTTTTTTGAAAGGCCGATTTTGATTATACGTAAATTCAACAACTACATGTTTTGGGGTGTACCACTTACTTCAAAGATAAAAACAGGCCCATTCTTTTATAAAGTAACTCACAGTAGGGGTAACTCTTACGTTATTCTTTCACAGTTAAAAACCTTCAGCTCTAAAAGGTTGTTGCGCAAATTAGGCATGATTACTGTAACAGATTTTTCTGTTATTCAGTGTAAATTACAAGGCCTAATAACAATCGAACCCCTTCAATAAAGAAGGGGTTCTCGGAGGCCGTAGCCGTTAATAAATGTATTATATAGTAAGTTATTTTCAAAGTCAATAGGCAATTTCGAAGAAGTATAGCGATACGATTCTGACACGAAGGCAGGGAATGGGGCTCATGACTACACATTAGTTATGAGCCTGTTTTTTTTATTCAAAAAGTATGCTATAGTATTTTTGACGTCCCGAATGGGGCATTTTTATTTGCCCTAAGTATTCAATTGTAGTATAGAATAAGTAATATAAAGTATATGGTAAAAGAAAATTCCATGGTTTCTCCAAACACACGCATTGCCTTATTTAAGGGTAAGAAAATTCGAAAAACTATTTATCACAATGAGTGGTGGTTTTCAGTTGTTGACGTTGTTGAAGCATTAACTGACAGCGTTAATGCCAATGATTATTGGTATAAAATGAAAATCAGAGTAAAAGACGAAGAAAAAATTGAACTATCGACAATTTGTCGACAGTTGAAATTAATAGCGTCTGATGGAAAAATGCGAGAAACTGATTGTGCTAATACTGAAGGTGTTTTTCGCATTATTCAATCTATTCCTTCGCCAAAAGCCGAGCCATTTAAACGTTGGCTTGCGAAAGTGGGGTATGAGCGTGTGCAAGAAATTGAAGACCCGGAACTTGCGACAAAACGCACAAGAATGTTGTATAAGTTAAAAGGCTATAGCGAAGGGTGGATAGAAAAACGAATGCGCGGCATTGTTATTCGTGAAGAGTTGACGGATGAATGGCATCATCGTGGAGCAACTGCAGAAAAGGATTACGCCATTTTAACCGCAGAAATATCGAAAGCAGCATTTGGTGTTACCCCAAAGCAGTATAAAAAAATGAAAGGATTACAACGCGAAAATCTGCGTGATCACATGGATGATTTAGAGCTCATTTTTACCATGCTTGGTGAACGCGCAACGACGGAAATTCATCGTACTGAAAATTCGCAGGGCGTGCCAAAATTAAAAAAAGACGCAAAAGATGGGGGAGATATTGCGGGCACAGCTCGAAAAAAATTAGAAAAACGGCTTGGACGCTCTGTTGTATCAAAAAACAATTTCCTCAAAAAGGCAGAGGATAAAAAGAGATTGAAATAATTGTATAAAACAAACACAGTTTTTTTCCATCGCGCTATCGTTCGTTCGATGTGGCTCCGGTTCTTTTTTTTATTCAAAAAATTTTTATATGCATGTCATTGACAATGAAGGTATTTTTGATAATATAGAATATATGACATATATTTGCACAATGATTATCACACAAGAAGATAAATTTTACGTCGCCGAAGCACTAGAATTGGGTGTTGTTAGCCAAGGAACAACTATTGAACAAGCAAAAAATAATTTGTCCGAAGCAGTTGCGTTGTATCTTGAAGATGTAAAAATGAGTCCAAAAAAATTGCAGCAACAAAAAGCACCTCTTGTTTCTGTTTTAAAAGTTGAATATGCCTAAAGCGTTGTCAGGAAAACAAGTTATCAGTATTTTGATAAAACATTTTGGTTTTCATGTTGTTTCTCAAAAAGGAAGTCATGTAAAGTTGAAAAAGTTTCAACAGCACAGCGATATTATAACTGTTGTACCTGCTCATAGGCAGCTTGCAAGCGGAACTTTGCGAGGTGTTTTGAAGTTGGCACAAATTCCGTATGAAGAATTTTATCCATACATGACGGGCAAAAAGAGATAGTTTAGTCATGATAAAAATTTTTCCATCGCGCTATCGTTCGTTCGATGTGGCTCCGGTTCTTTTTTTTATTCAAAAAGTATGCTATTGTATCTTCGACGTCCCGTTTGGGGCATTTTTATTTGCCTACTATTCAATTTGTGATATAGAATAATTCATATACCATATGGCAAAGAAAAAAATAGATACACATCCTCTCAATGAATCAGACTTTCTTTTGTATTCAACACCAGAAGGCGATATTCATATTGAGGTTTTTTTCCAGAACGAAACGGTTTGGCTCACTCAAAAAAGAATGGCAGAATTATTTGATGTAGAGGTGAATACCATTAATTATCATCTTAAAGAGATATTTAAAATAGCGGAGTTAAGCGAAAAATCAGTTATTCGAAAATTTCGAATAACTGCCACAGACGGTAAAGTATATCAAACTCAATTTTATAATTTAGATGCTATTATTTCAGTTGGTTATCGCGTTAATTCAGAAAAAGCAACAAAATTTCGTATTTGGGCAACCAAAGTGCTTCGCAATTATATTATTAAAGGGTTTGCCCTGGATGACGATCGTTTAAAAAATGGAGCATATTTTGGTAAGGATTATTTTGACGAGTTATTAGAAAAAATTCGTGAAATTCGTGCAAGTGAAAGACGCTTTTATCAAAAAATTACTGATTTATATGCGCAAGCAAGTGTCGACTACGATAGCGATTCAGAAATAACGAAGACATTTTATAAAATAGTACAGAATAAACTTCATTGGGCCATTACTGGCTATACCGCTGCTGAGCTCATTGCTCAAAGAGCCAATAGTAAGAAACAAAAAATGGGCTTAACAACGTGGAAGAATGCGCCAAAAGGAAAAGTATTAAAAAGTGATGTTTCAGTTGCTAAAAATTATCTGCAGGAAAAAGAAATTTCACAGAGCTCTCGTATTGTTTCAATGTATTTGGATTATGCAGAGAATCAAGCGAAAAAACATCGAGTAATGAAAATGAAAGATTGGGCGGAAAAGCTGGATGCGTTTTTACGTTTTAATGAATATGAGATTTTGGATAATCCTGGTAAAGTATCACACGAAGTGGCAAAAAAATTAGCAGAGCAAGAATTTGAAAAATATCGCATGATACAAGACAGAGAATTTATTTCTGATTTTGATAGAGCAACAAAAAAATATTTAAGTACTAAAGATGAACGTTTAGAATAATTTTTAATCAATAATATGTTTTTCAAAAAATTTGTTTATACAATTTTTAAAAAGTCACGGCCTGCAAAACAAGATGCTTTGCGTTGGTTTATTGATGCGTCGCCCAAGGAACAAAGAGACATTATGACAGCAGCAACAAAAGGTGCTATTAAAATGCAGAAATCAGTAATGAAAGCGTGTCAAAAGTAATATATTTATTTCAACTAAAAAATAGGTGCAGGGAAGACTCATAACTACACATTAGTTATGAGCCTCTTTTTTTATTCAAAATTTTGACACTATTTTTATACATGCTATTCTACGATTTAGTTGGGCACTACTCTTCCTTTAGAGCAGTGTTTTTATGATAGAAGATACAAAATTTCTTTTAAAAAAGTTTCTGTGTTGGGCACAGCTAAAATTTAAAATACATACCACACCCGAACACACCGTCGTGTATTTTCGTGAACGAGAAGTATGGTGGTGTGCTTTGGGTATCAATATTGGTTATGAACAAAATGGGAAGCATGAAAATTTTGAGCGTCCAGTTCTTATTTTAAAAAAATTTAGCAAGCATTTTTTATGGGTATTACCAATGACAAGTAAACAGAAATTTGGTAAATTTTATTATCGTACAGATTATAATGGGTCCCAATATTATATTATTTTATCTCAAATACGAGCACTGAGTAGTAAAAGATTATTAAGAAAATTACGCACATTGTCTCAGAGTGAATTTTATACTGTGAAAAAACGGGTAAAGGAATTTTTGTAAGTAAATAAAACGACTTCCGTTTATGCGGAAGTCTCGGAGCCCGAAGGCCATTTGTATTTATAGTATACATCTTCATTAGTAGCTGTCAAATTCATATATTATTTTTTTATTTAAAATTTTTGACTTTATAGAAAAGATAGAGTATATTTTTTTTATGCAGAAGAGAACACAAAAAAAATTCAATAAAAAACAAGAAGCATTTATTAAACGTTTTGTTGATATTGCTTATGAAAACATGGCCATTGAACAAGAAGTAACAATGAGTCGACAAGAAGCATATAAGCGCTATCGGCAAGAAGCTGTTGATTTAGTTAAAGACGGAACATATAAAAAAGTTCGGCTTTAATTTGTTATGACCAAAACACCGACAACACATAAGGAAACGCGATTTGGCGTGCTTGAAATTCACGAAATTGAAAAAATGGTTATGGACAATTTAATACAGGTTCAGAAATTTATTTTTCGTCAATTTGATGTACTTCCTATTAATCAAGAGACAGTGAAAAAAATACATCAATTATTAGCAGGATTATGTGCATGGTTAATACATCGCTTTTTATGGATTCATCCTTTTTTTGATTATAATGGCAGAGTTTCTAGACTTATTGGCGAGTTGTATTTATTACAGCAGCATTTGCCCGTCACTTCGTTTCGTGCTATTGCACGGATTGATTTTGTACAGGCAGTAAAAGCGGCAACAAAGAATAACAATTTGTCATTACTGATGACATTATTGCAAAAAAATTCATAATACGGAGGCAAACCAATAAGATAAAACAGATAAATTACAATCAGGAGAATTGAATTCACATTTTAATTCCATCGAATTTGATGGAATTAAAAATAATATATTTATTTCACACTAAAAGATATGTACTGATATTCAAACCGACCCTCATAACGAAAAATGGCAATGTTAAATCACTGCTTTATTTAAGCAGTATAATCAATCACGACTTGCAAAACCAACTCCGCATCACAATTACCTTTAGACGGGAGATGGAGATTTTCAATATTTAGTGAAGTATCTTGTAAAACAAAATAAATTAAAGTGTGTGTTAAGTCCAAATACAGCATATTGTTCAGTATTATTAAAAAAGGTCGCGAAAGAAAAAATGAGATTTTTAAATGGATTAGAAAAGAAGATTGGATATACATAAAAAAAGATCCGCAGGCAGACAAAACTGCAAGCGGGTCTTTTAAATCGTGATACTAAAAATAGTATATATGAATAAGTCACTCCTGGCAAATTTTTTACATATGTGTATTGACGAAACACAAAAAATGAAATATAATGAAATATAATTATTATTAGCGAGTATTTTATGTTGCGTCATTTAAGGGAACAGTTCAAACCTAAAAAACGTCAACCAAATGAACAAGATGTTACTTATACGATTAAAGCCGAGGATGGTGAAGAAATACAAGTGACCAACACACTTGAGTTTACTGATGCGCAAGTAGCGAAGATGCAGGATCAAGGACAAACCAGCTCTCATGCTGATTCTTTGAATATTTCAGTTGAACCATCTGCAACGGAATCGTCCATGCCGCAAGTTGAAGGCCGCCTTGTTACAAGAGAAGATCTGCAATGTAATACTGGTGAAAAAAACGCTGCAAAAGCAAAAAAATAAGGAAAAAGAAAGTTGCTCGCTTTGCTCGGAATCGAACCCATCACGCGCAGTGGAACTCGCATGATGGGATACGGAGGCGTAAGGCACACGCAAGCATTTTTTTCGTAGTCGAAAGATTGCGAGCCTCTGCGAGCCTCTTTTTTTTATTCAAAAAATTTGCTATACTATTGTTGACGTCCCATTTGGGGCATTTTTATTTGCCTTCAGTATTCAATTGTAGTATAGAATAAGTAATATAAAGTATATGGTAAAAGAAAATTCCATGGTTTCTCCAAACACACACATTGCCTTATTTAAAGGAAGAATGAGCTGCTCTTAAAGAATATATGAGTTTGGATAAAAATTCAGCAGCGTGTGAATCAATTAGGTGCGATGCAGCCGCAACGTGAATAGCACGTCTAAGAAAAAAATTATGAAAAAGGCGAGTATCAATGACCATGTATTGAAGTGATACAAAATAATTGCAGAAAAAGAGAATAGATGAAATAAATAACGCGCAAGAAGACTGAATTGTATTTTTTTATTTTTAATGTAAAAAGATGATGAGCGCAAGCGATGACGGAATGCGATAATGATCAATATAAGATACATCAAAAAGAAAAGAATAAAAACAATGATGATTTGATTATTCTTCCCTATTGCAAAAAATTGTGTAAGACGGTTATATCCATTTATAAGAGGGAGAAAGAGGATATACGCAATTGCTGGAGTACACCATACAAGTAATGTTCTTTTTTTACACACATCATACACGATATAAAAAGTAAGCGTCACCAAAAACCATCCAACATAATTGATGCTTGGCACACCAAAAAAACCATCTTGCAACGTATACCCATTCCAGCTCCAAAATTGTAAACGAATAGCAAAAATATCAATTGAAAGGTCAATCAATAGTACCAACATTGTTGCGCCGAGCAGTTGTTGCCAATAGGTTGAAAATAATTGTCGAGCAAGGATACGACCAGTCACAATAAGCAGTGACCACGAAAGAATAACAAATAATGGTGTGTCAAAAATACACAATACAAACTGAGAGTTATAGGAATACCCGGCAATTTGCCCACGCGAGAGAAGCATGTTCACATTTTCAAAAAGAATAGCATACAAGATAGCAAAAAAAGCCATTCGTCGTTCGTTATGATTTATAACAAGGAGCAAACCAGCAAAAAGCAGAATGATGCCAATATTAATAATCCAAAAAATCATACAAAATTATTTATCAATTGATTCTTTTTCTCCACCAACATACGAAGGATGTAAAAAATAAATATCCAAAACTGCATTATGAATAGCAAGCACTTCTCGTAATTTAAATAACAGATCTTCTTGATATTCTTGTTGAGTTGCTGAATACCCGGCACTTTGAACACCGAGTGCATTGCAGGTAAACAATGCACGAAGCAAGTGGAATCCTTGGGTGATAAGAAGCGCTTCTTCAACATCCCAAATTTCTTTTGCACGAATGCATGTATCATATGTGCGTAAACCTGCATAATCACGCACAATATCTTCTTTTGGAATTTGTTGAGTATTGACGAGATAATTATACATAGCGCCCGGTTCATCATAATCCGGTGTTCTGTTATCTCCAGAGACAAGAATTTTTTGAATACGGTTTTCGCGATAGAGCTTCGCCGCTACATCTAAACGATCTTCTAAAATATCTGAGGGGATGCCGCCGGGTCGAATGCCAGCACCAAACACAATTCCTACTTGATAATTTTTATCAATATTGGCAGTGTGCTGATAAATATTCTTTTTTTGTTTTTGGATAATCAAAGCAGGAATCGCAATAATATATATAATACAACTGAATGAAATGATAGTGAGAATAATGAATATTGTTTTGCGCAATTGCATAAAAATAGTATAGCAAAAAATTGAATTAGAGGGGATAAATACCTATAAATATTTATTCTGTATAGGAATACTGATTTTTTTTGTCTATTTTATCTGTAGTATTTCTTTACACCTATCGATATAGTATATGCATTGTTTCACTGTATACAGTGCACCTGTATGCAGTTGGTACATTTAATAAATAATGTATATCATATGTTTCAATCATTAATACTTTCTTGTGCATCTGTTGCAATGATGTTATTCGCATCATTTTCAACGCCGGCATTTGCACAAGTTGAGCCAACGCCAACCCCGATACCGTCTCTACCACCATCGGCTGAGCAAAATATTATTCAAAATTTGCAGACAGCCGGTACATACACGACCCTGCTTGCAGCAATAGATACTGCAGGATTAACAGAAACACTGAGTGGGAATGGGCCGTATACATTGTTTGCGCCAACAGATGAAGCATTCTCTGCAATACCAGCTGATACATTAAATGCGCTTCTTGCAAATCAAGAACAATTACAAGCATTGCTTCTCTACCATGTATTAGGAGGAGAATATACATCTACAGATATGCGTTCTCAAGATTCATTAAAAACTCTGCAAGGACAAACTATTGCAATTACGGTGACCGAATCTTCTATTATGGTAAATGATGCGATGATTATCGAAGGGGATATTGATTCTTCTAATGGCGTGATTCATTCCATTAATGCTGTGCTTCTTCCAACAGAAGAAATGGCAGCACCTGCCCAAGTGACAAACGTGCAAGTGAAGAATGTGTATCCGAAAAAAGTTGATATCACATTTGATGAAGTGATCAATGCTGATTTTTATCAAGTTCGCGTTCAAACAGCAAAAGGAAAATTCGTTAAACGAAAAATATCATTAGATACTACTGTGACTCTTCGTGGATTAAAACCAGGCAGAAATTATGTGCTATATGTGCGTGCAAACAATGAGGGTGTATTTGGAACATATTCTGAAGGCGTACAAATTCAAACACCGTATGGAAAAAATACTCTGATTCGCCGATTGCAATTGAATGATCGTTTTACTATCTTACTCAAAGCAATTGATACTGCTGGTATGAATGATCTGCTCACTACTACTGGTCAGTATACACTCTTTGCGCCAACAAATGCAGCATTTGGCAAATTGTCAGATGAACAACTTGATGCATTATTTGACGATCCGAATCGTTTAAAAGAAATTTTACGGAATCACCTAGTAAAAGGAAGGCTTCCTATTGGAACAATGTTACGTACACGAAGTGTTGAAACAGTTGATGGAGAAGTGATGACTGTTGATAATTCTCAACTGGTTACTATCAGTGGGGCGTTGATTATTCGACCGAATATGAGAGCAAATAATGGAATTGCACACGGTATTGATACAGTCATTATGGATTAAAAAAGAGCGTATAGACTTATTATACATGTATAGGCTGGCGTTGTGATTTTTTGAATAACTCTTCAATGGATTTTGATTGCGCCCAGAGCATGAGGGGTGAATATTCTGCTGTCAGAGTGATCCATTTTTTATTGGAGTATTCATTCATTGTAAGAATACCAACCTCCCGAAATGGTTGGATGTAATAAGCCGAAGCATTTGCAGGTGTTGTTTGGAATTGATGAATGATTTGATCGTAATGAACAAGCCCGCCTTGGTGTATTAAATAGAGAAGAAATTCTTTTCGTTTTTTAGTAAATCGTATGGTGTGTTCAATGCGTGACCATCGTTCTTTTCCAAGTAACCACATCGCATTTTGTGAAGTAAGGGTATTATGAATTGGTCCTTCACATTGGGAAAGAATATCATTGAGTGCCGACATAATAGAACGCAAATCTCCTTCATACAATGCATACAAAGAATAAATGACTCGATCTTCGAACGGTTTAATATATTGTTTTACATCGTCTGACTGTAATAATCTCATGCGTTCATTTAATGCATGCACAATATCTTTTTTTGTGAGCGGCTCGAGCAGAAGAGGGGAATGGCAAAATGCACTATGAATGCGTGGCTCTGAATAGACGAATTGGAAAAGGGTTGTTGGTCCAAGAAAGAAAAAATACACATGTGAAGTTTGTAAAATATCTCGCATTTCTTGTAAAAAATGCATCACGAGTTTTGTGGTTAATGCGTGGGAGAGCAGAATGTCAAGATTATTAATATGCACAATTAATCCATTATATCGCCGTTTAGCAATTTTATGTGTTCGAATAAAAGAAATGAGTGAATAAAAATAGTGTTCAATGGTTGCGATAGAAACATGGAGCGGACCATCGAGGTTGCCGCCTCGTTCGACATGTGCATTCGCATGAAACAAGGACACACCACCACCAAAAGAGATTGGCTGTGTCATATCAACCATTCTTCGTAATCGTTTCATGAGTGGATCTTTCATGATTGATGGATCAAGTAACTGAATTTCTTGAAGTACAGAACCAATAATTTCAATGAGAAAATTTGTTTTATTTAATATATATTCATTGGCTTCAATTTCTCTTCGAAATGAAAAAAGTGGTCGGTGTGATTTTTGTTTTGCGCGATATTTGTAATAATTAATTAAACTGGTTTTACCAACTCCTGTATTGCCACATACGGCCATGCATAATCGGTCTGCAGATTGAAATTGCGCATCTAAAAATTGGCATTCTCGTTTTCTGCCAATAAATGCTTTTTCTAATGGAAGTGCATCGCCTTCAACAAGAGGTCGTGTATCGTACGGGTTTTTTTTGAGACCAAACTGATGCCAATTAATAGGTTGAATCATAGCGAGTGTATGAAGTAGTTACTGTATGTATTATAGCTCTTCGTTTATTAAAAGTGAATGCTTTATTTTTTTGCTGCTTTGGTGATTCTGTCCCATAAACCGACACGCTGTCGCAGTGGTGGAGTTTCAATAATCCAGAGTGTTTGTATGCCTTCTTTGTCTGCTCGACGAAACACATCATATATATTTTGTTCGGAAATAATAACATCAACATGCTGTGCAGATTCCATTGAGAGAGCAAGTATCCATTTATTTTCTGCATTGTTGGGAATTTCTTTTTCAGATGAAATAATGTGAATTGTCGCACGAGGAGCATAATGACGATATTTCATGCCAGGCGATCGGGGAGTATTGGGCGTAGTATTTTGTTGATGTTGAAAAGTTCCATATTCAACGTTCGTTTGAAGCACAGATTCCAACTGTTCTTTTGAAATTATTCCAGGGCGCAGAATATATGGAATCACACCCGTAACATCTACAACGGTTGATTCAATACCAATGCTACACGGGCCTCCATCTAATATTCCAAAAATAAGAGGTTCGTTTATAAAATCTTGTAACACATGAGCAACAGTGGTGGGGCTTGGCCGACCAGATTTGTTGGCAGATGGTGCAGCAACGGGAATGTTCGCCAAGCGCAACAGCTGTAATGCAATGGGGTGGTTTGGTATACGCACGGCAACTGTTTCTAAATCGGCAGATGCAGCAGTACTGATGGTATGGGTTTTTGGTAATACGAGTGTTAATGGGCCAGGCCAAAATGCTTGTGCTAATTTTTTGGCGTGTTCTGGGACTGATTGCGCCACCTGAGGAAGCTGTTCCATAGAAGCAATATGCACGATAAGCGGATTATCTGAAGGTCGACCTTTTACGTTAAAAATCTGTTGTATTGCAACTGTATTTGTTGCATCTGCGCCTAGTCCATATACTGTTTCTGTTGGAAAAACGACGAGTTGTCCTTTTTGTAGGGCTTGTGCACATTGGAGAATGGATTGTTCTTTGCTTGTAAATATCGCAATAGACATATAGTATAGATTGTATATACTGCGGCATAAAGCAGCAAGCGACATATTATATATGATACACAAACCTCATTCAAAACAGATACTCACACAAAATAGTACATCTACTGTACATGCATTTGCAAAACTTGGTATTCAAAAAGAACTGTGCCATATTTTGCAGCAGAAAAAAATTGCTGTTCCGACCCCCATTCAAGAACAGACCATACCAGTTGTTTTGAGTGGGAACGATTGTATTGGGATAGCGCAAACAGGAACAGGAAAGACGTTGGCTTTTGTATTACCAATGGTGCACTATTTGTATGCACACCCAACAAAGAAAGCATTAATAGTAGTGCCGACACGCGAATTGGCATATCAGGTAGATGAAGTTTGTCGATGGTTTTCGGAGCGTTTTCAATTGCGTCCACTTGTTATTGTGGGTGGCGCATCAATGCATCAACAAATACAAATTTTAAGAAAAAATCCACGGATTATTGTTGCAACACCTGGCAGATTGCGTGATCATCTTCAACAAAAAACTCTTCGATTACGAGAAGCTGCCTATATTGTTCTTGATGAAGCAGACCGAATGTTTGATATGGGGTTTGCACCGCAAATTCAAGCTATTTTAAAAGAAGCTCCTCCTGTGCAAGAAAGACAAACACTCCTATTTTCTGCAACACTGCCGGATGCCATCATGAAACTTGCTCTAAAATACATGCGCACGCCTATTCGTATTGAAGCAACGCCAATTCAAATGACTCCAACAGAAATTCATCAAGAAATGGTTGTGATTGATCATTCGCGTAAAAAACAGGCATTAATTTCTATTTTACAAGCAGTTCATGGCACGACAATTGTTTTCATACGTACAAAACATCAGGCATCACGGTTAACAAAAGACCTTCGTGCCGCCGGGTATACAGCAGAAGAATTGCATTCCAATCGTTCTCTTGCGCAACGCAGGCGCGCCATGGATGCGATTCAATCGCGCCGAGCTCAAATTTTAGTTGCGACCGATATTGCTGCTCGTGGTATTGATATTACTCATATTGAAGTGGTCATAAATTATGATCTTCCAGAAAGTCCAGAAGATTATGTACATCGTATTGGGCGTACTGGTAGGGCAGGTCGCTCTGGTCGTGCTATTTCTTTCGTGTGCTCAGATCAAGGAGATCAACTCAAAAGCATTCAACGTTTGATGAATATACAAATTAAGCAGGTGCATTTAGATGCAGTTCCTACTGTTCAATTACAATATACAAAGCAACCTTCTTCAAAACGAGGAGGAAGAGGGCATTCAAATTTTAGAGGAGGTCGAAAATTTTCTTATGGACGACCGCACAAAAAAAATAGGGGGAGAAATTAGTACAGATTCAATAGAGTATTTATTGTTTTACGTACATCCATATTTTTCTATTTCCCACCACAACATTTTGTTGTGTAAATTGTGGGCTTTCAGGAAGCGCAAACCAGTTACTTGTAATGACGCTGCCCTTTTTACATTCGGTTTCAAATTTGCGTAATAGTTGAGGCATCATTGAAGTAATCCAAAATCCCACTATTGCATCTGCTTTTGTTACAGAGTAATCAAACAAATCTCCGCAAATAAACAACGGTTTATTTTTGCCAGAAAATAAGAAGCGAATTCTAGAACACAGCACAAGAAATAATTTTTTTTCTACACCAATAAGAGTCGCGTTAGGGTATTTTTTTCTAATAACAGCAAGCATGGTTCCGGTTCCGCTTCCAAGATCAACTATCATCTTTTTTCCATTGAGTATATCAGAATCAATAATTGCACGAATCGATTTTTTGCTTGTTGGAATAAAGGGTAAAATGTCATGTATATTGAAAATCATTAATATATTTTTTATAAAATATTGGGAAACCCAAATAATGACTACAATTTCTATACATATAATCACCCAAATAATCCAGAGCATAAAAAACCAATGATTTTCATTTTTGATTTACTTTTCTGCTAGCATTTTCATTATTTTATCTAGTTTTCTGTTCAATTCATCAAATTCTTTTCTATACGATTCTTGTTTAAAAAATGAAGGTTTTTGAAAGTCCCTTTTTTCGTAATCACCTTTTGATTCACCATGGTTGCCTTTTTTAAAACAAAGGCTACAATAAACTGGTTTTTTGCCATTTGGCTTAAATGGTACCCCGCATGTTTTGCCACACGATTCGCAGGTTGCTTCATGGAGTTGTTTGTCGGATTGAAATTTTCCTGCTCTTGAACCGCCATCATTAAATTTATTAAAACGTTTTTTGGGGCCTCCACCAGTTTTGCCAAATTGGTTAAAATTTTTCATGGTTTTTTGTATAGATTATTCATAAAATACGATTGGTACAAAGGAATGTATACAAGCACTCTTACAATATACATCATCAATATCAACTCATAGACTGTACACATCTCTGTATAAAAAGGCAAGACACTCTCGATAAGTGTTACTATTGAGATCATAGATGATTTCTATTATCAATAATATATGGTACACTTCATGTCATTATGAAAAGTAAAAAAATTATTTATCATTTTTTTTTCATTTTTGGCATTGTTGGGTTACCATTTTTTTTGTATGTTTGTTATCAAATTGTACAAGAAAGCCATCAACGATCCATACGAAAAAATATTGAAATTGGATGTCAGGAAGATATTCGGTTACCTTTTTTAATAAACGATTCTATTGATGTGCAACGTATATATACATTAGCAACACAGCAAGGATATAAACCAACATTTGATCGCGAGCAAGGATATAAACCAACCCCCTATACACTATTTGAGTGGAATTTGAATGCGCAACAGAATACTTGTCCTCCGTTAAATGGTAGTCACGCATTTAGTGAGTGCCCGGTTTTACAGAATGGAGAAATGCGTGATTATCAATATATTCAACTGCAATCAGAGAATGATTATGTCTATGTTCGACAACGAGCAAATTTACTCATTATGACAAAAATGCCTCGAACTGGTTTTAATACAAATTTGAATATTATAGAAGAGTATAATATAAAAAAAGCACAAACAGAATATTATGTAAAACTCAGCGTCACTACTTGGACATGCAATCCAATAATAAAAAAAGAAATAATAGATCATTATAAAAATGTGTTAGTCAATATTGGTTTAAATCAGCAAATACTTGATTCAATTACGATGCAATAATTTTATGAAATTGTTTAAAAATATTTTTTTTATCTTTGGTATCATATTTTTTATCCTTACAGTGCTGGGATTTGGTATGAGATTTTGGAGCAAGTATATTGCATCACACAATGTTGATGATTATGATATCGGTGAGTTTATGCAAAAAAAACAGCATGTCAATTTTACTGTATATACTTCTTCTGATACATATAAAGCTGTGGCATTAGACTATTATTATGCCACAAAAGAACTCAAGTCAGATAATCAGTTATGCTTTACTGCAAAGGCCTCTGAAGTGTTTGATTTACGGGTGCATTTTCCGAACAAAATGTACACTGATTTTAGTAATGAATCCAGTTATGATTTTTGTTATGAACAACCGTTAGATCATGGTGAACATGATTTTTATTTTATTACTCAATTTCCTTCCACAGAATTTCAAACCAAGCACTCCAAAATTGTTGTAGAATAATCACATGGTTTGATGGTTATAAAGTACTTTTCAACATAACAAATAGCTATCTTGCGCGTTTTTTTGTAGAGCTTTCAATCATTCCAATTCTTCTCCTACTCTCCTTGTTCATTTCTTCTCGAACTGTTTGCAGTATTTCAGTTTTCCAATCAGGAAAGAGGGTGATAATATCAGTCAGTACAGCTCTCATATTCTGTTTGTGCTCTTGTATTTTTTGAGCAAATTGCGATTCTCTTTCATGGCCCGGCTGTATACTCTGTAAAAAATCGTCATGCCAACTAATTAAATATCGACTCAGAATATTTTTCCAAATAGTTTCTAAGCTATACACTAATTGCGCTATAGCTGTTTCTTTTTCTTCATCTTCTTCTTCCATATGTTTTTATTTTATCATATATATATGAGTTTGGTAGCATAATCAAGTAACGATAATAATATATTGACAAACGATAAACCATAAGGTACGATATGGTTATTAATAAGTAAACACAGCATTTTATATGAAACGAGGATCAACTTTTTTCTTAAGAGGAGTTATTTTCCTTATTGGAATGGGAGTACTCGCTTTGTGCATTTTTTGGTTACCCCGTGTTATTGGTTCGTTCAGCTGGGGAGGATATGATCCTATTTTAATTGGTCTGTACGTATCAGCGATACCATTTTTCATTGCACTTTATCAAGCACTGAAGCTATTAAGCTACATTGATATGAACAAAGCCTTTTCTGAATTATCCGTTCAGGCATTACGAAATATAAAATATTGCGCAATCATCATTAGTGCATTGTTTGCGACAGGTATGCCATATATATTTTACATAGCGGATCAAGATGATGCTCCGGGTGTTGTTGCTATTGGATTGGTCATTATTTTTGCTTCAATGGTAATCGCAACGTTCGCGGCTGTTCTTCAAAAGCTTGTCCAGAATGCCGTTGATATAAA
>Ga0208373_1002713_pt1 | contig 18884 bp, 15 predicted proteins | sample RifOxyC2_FD_184036 | JGI IMG/M metagenome (GOLD analysis project Ga0208373, IMG submission 184036) | Soil microbial communities from Rifle, Colorado - Rifle Oxygen_injection C2 (SPAdes) | ecosystem: Environmental > Terrestrial > Deep subsurface > Rock core/Sediment | place: Rifle, Colorado... | reverse complement strand
AGTCTCTATCCCACTCTAGAAGAGGGCGCAGTATCTCGATCCCCTCGCGTCGATCATGGGAACGGATTCCCAACATCTCCGGCAGACCTGATCCACGGCACATCTGCATCATCAGCCACTCTAGACGATCATTGAGCTGATGAGCAGTGAGGAGATAGGTGTAGGCGTGCTTTTTCATCAAATAACCGAAAAATTTGTAGCGCTCTTCGCGTGCGCGATGCTCGAAGTTTACCCCTCCCAATCGGCAGGAGTGGACATAGCATTGGAGGGAGTGTTTTTGGGCAAGTTCTAGTGCACTTTGCTCTTCGGCATCGCTGGAAACTCGGGTGTGGTAGTTGACATGGGCGATATCAAACGGGATGTTATGCTCAAGGAGAAGATGGAAGAGGGCGGTTGAATCGACCCCGCCGGAGAAGGCGAGGAGAACTCTCCCCTCTTTTAGAAGATCAAGATGGAGGAGTTCAGACATTTCCCGTTACGGTCGCCAAAGGGCGTGTTTGTGCAAGTTCAGTGATACGGGCACGGTAAATTTTACCGAAACTCAGTTCCCCTTCTACTTCGCGGTCGTTGACGTAGATTTCGCCGTCTACATCGGGTGCCCAGTTGAGAGAGCGCGCGCTTAGAAGGAATTCGTGCTCGTCACTCTCACCATCAATGATGAGAGAAATTTCTTGACCAACGAGTTTTTGCAGACTCACAACTTCGACATCGGAAGCGATTTGCCCTAGCTTTTTAGCGCGGGCGTTGATCACTTTGGGAGCGATTTTTTCCTCCATCGTATAGGCACTCGTCCCTTCTTCGTCGGAGTAGCTGAAAACGTTGAGACGATCAAATCCGAAACTCTCTGCAAATTCCGCCATCTCATCGAACATAGCCTCAGACTCTTGCGGATGACCGACGATGAAGCTGGTGCGGATAAAGGCGTTAGGAAGGGCTTTCATCGCATTGAGGAGTTCGAGGGTTTTGGCTTTTCCGAATCCTCTTTTCATAATGCGAAGCATATCGTCGTTGATGTGTTGTATCGGCATATCGAAATAGTTATGGAATACTTTCGAATCACCGATGGTTTTGATCAGTTTTAACGTTGTGGTCGAAGGGTAGAGATACAAAATCCGAGCGCTTTTTACCCCATCTATCAGTTCGATCCGTTTGATGAGGTGAATAAGGCCGTCTTGCGTATTTTGATCCCGCAGATACGAGCTAGAGTCTTGGGATACGAAGCTAAAATCATAATATCCTTTAGCAACCAGTCCTTCTACTTCACGGGCGATGCTCTCTAAATCACGCGAATGGAGTTTCCCTTTGAACGAGGGGATGGCGCAGAAACTGCACACTTGATTGCACCCCTCGGAGAGTTTGACATAAGCATGGTAGGTGGAACCCGTCACGACCCGCTCTGCACCGTCGATCAGATAGACCTCAGGGGTAAAGCGGCTTTGTTTGGCGGCGAGAAGCTCATCGATTTTGTCGTAATCGCCGACACCGGTAAAAATATCGACCTCTTTGAGTTCCTGAGCGAGTTCCTCTTTGTAGCGCTCAGAGAGACATCCTGCCATGACGAGAACGGAGTCGCTTTTACGTCCCGCATCAAGGTTAAAAATCGTATTGAGTGACTCTTGTTTCGCCGCATCGATAAATCCGCAGGTATTGACGATGATAACGTCTGCTTCAGTGCTCTCATCGGTCATCTCGAAATCTTTGAGCCGCCCCAACATCACCTCAGTATCGACGAGATTTTTGGTACACCCCAGTGACACGATGTGAAGTTTCTTGTTCATTTACCTACCCTTGGATAATATTAGTGTAATTATAGCTTATGGGAGTTGTGTCATGCTTATACGTAACAATTATGATTTAATCTCTTCCTCTGAGATTACTTCCGAGTCGGTCTATCATGAACGCAGAGCACTCATGAAACTTACCGTTTCAGCTACTGTTTTGACAATGGCTTCTCCCCTTTCAGCTGCTTTGGCTTTCCAAAAAAAGAAAAGTTCACTGGAATTGACCCCTTTTGATCTGGTGACCTCCTACAATAATTTTTATGAGTTTTCTGTTGATAAAGAGGGACCTGCCAAGCTTTCAAAACATTTTAAATCCCGCCCGTGGACACTCGCTATCGGAGGAGAGGTGCAAAAGCCGCAGACGCTTGATATCGATACGATTATTAAAAAAATCCCTTTGGAAGAGCGAATTTATCGCCTCCGATGTGTCGAGGGGTGGGCTATGGTCATACCGTGGGTCGGTTTTCCCCTTGCCTCATTGTTAAAAGCTGCCGGATTAACCTCAAAAGCCAAATATGTTGAGTTTGAGACGCTATTTGACCCTGCGCAATTTCCCGGACAAAAACAAAGTTTTGGTACTATTCCGTTTCCTTACCGTGAAGGGCTTCGGATTGATGAGGCGATGCATCCGCTTACAATCTTAGCGGTAGGTCTATACGGAAAAGAGCTGATGCCGCAAAACGGGGCACCGATCCGTTTGGTAGTCCCGTGGAAATACGGATTTAAAAGTATTAAGTCAATCGTAAAGATTACGTTGAAAGAACACCAAACACGCTCAACATGGAACGAAGTTGCTCCGAAGGAATACGGTTTTTATGCCAACGTCAACCCTGCCGTTGATCATCCGAGATGGTCGCAGGCACGTGAGCGGGTGATCGGAAAGTTTTTCAAACAAGAGACTCTTGCCTTCAACGGCTACGGTGCGGACGTCGCGCATCTGTACAAAGGGATGGATCTGCGTAAGTTTTATTAAAAAGGGTATAAATGAGATTTGTCATTTGGTTAGGTGCATTATTGCCGATAGTGTATGCTCTAATCCGTTTTAGTGTAGAGATTCAGCCGCAGTGGATGCGTGAATCTTTTATTTTTTTAGAGCAGTTTATCCCTTTTACATTGACAAAATTTCCAACGGATCCGTTGAAATTTTTAATCAATTTATCCGGTGACAGCGCATTTTGGCTTTTGGCACTTACTCTTACCTTTACCCCCGTTCGTGTATTTTTAAAACTCAATCTTATCCGATACCGCCGCATGAGCGGATTGTTTTCTTTTTTTTATGCGCTGATTCATGCGATGCTTTTTATCGGGATTGATCAGGAATTTGATTTTCATGGAGTGATTCATGAAGCACTGACGAAGCCTTTTATCGCTTTTGGGGTGGGGGCATTTATTATCATGTTTACAATGGCGCTCACCTCGACCAAAAAACTGTTCGGGTTATTTCATTCCTGGCATAAAATGGTCTACATTGCTGCGGTTTTGGTCGCCGTTCACTATTTGATGAGTCATAAAACAATAACATGGGACAATATTTCAATGGCCGGAGTTCTTATTTTCCTTCTGGTACTGCGGCTTATCAAACGATGAAGCACTACGACGTCATTATCCTCGGAGCAGGAGCAAGCGGATTGATGTGTGCGGCACAGCTGCGTCAAAACAGCTCCTTCTCCATAGCGATCATTGAGGGGAACAACCGTCCCGCCCTGAAACTCAAAGCCTCCGGCGGAGGCAAATGTAATCTCACTAATGTCGAGGTCGATGAGACCCATTTTTTAGGAGATGAAACACTGGTAAAAAATGCCCTCTCCGTTTTCCCTCAAAAAGCTCTTTTGGACTATTTTAAAGCAGGCGGTTTACGTCCGGTCATCCGTAAAGAGCGTTATTACTTTTGTCCGAAAAGTTCCGATGAGGTGATCTCTATTTTGATGGGAAAAGCAAGCGGCTGTGATCTACTCGCAGGGGATAAAATCCTCTCAATAGAGAATCAAAGCCCGTTTACGGTTACGACCGATAAAGGGAAATTTACCGCCGGCAAAGTTGTTGTGGCAACAGGTGGAGCGAGTTATAAAGAGCTGGGTGCGAGTGATATCGGATTGAAGATCGCTCAAAATTACGGGATCAAAACGGTTCCCTTTTCCCCTGCACTCGTGGGACTCACATTGCAACCCAAAGAGTTCTGGATGAAAGAACTCAGCGGGATCAGTTTTCCCGCTCGGATTCATGTCGCGGGAAAAACGCTGGATGAGGATTTGCTTTTTGCCCACAAAGGGATCAGCGGTCTCGTCGTCCTCTCCGCATCGCTCTATTGGCATCGAGGCGAGATCGTACTCGATTTTCTCCCCGATTTTGATCTGAACACCCTTAAAAAAGAGAAAAAGAGTATCTCTACAGCCATCCCTTTGCCCAAACGGTTTATGAAAGCATTTTTAGAAGCGGTAGAGTTGGAAGATAAAGCATGCAACCGTTTGAACCTGCAGGAGTTCGAAAATCTTTTGCGTATCCGTAACTACGCGATGGCACCCTCAGGAACGTTCGGTTTTTCCAAAGCCGAAGCGTGTCGCGGCGGAGTGGCGTGCGAAGAGATTAATCCACTCACTATGGAGGCGTACAAAGTTCCTAATCTCTATTTTATCGGTGAGACAGTGGATGTGACGGGAGAACTTGGCGGGTACAACTTTCAGTGGGCGTTTAGCTCGGCAGTGGTGTGTTCAAAAGCGATTAGGGTATAATCTTTCCCAATACTTTTGATCTGAGGGGATGCTTATGAAACGCCAACGTATCGTTATTGTCGGCGGTGGATATGCAGGGGTAAAAGCACTTCAAACACTAGCCCCCTCCAATCTTTGTGACATCGTACTAATCGATCAGCACCCTTACCATTATCTCCAAACCGAAGCGTATGAACTGATCGCTAACGAGTGCTCGATGACCCGTGTCACGATTGATCTGGTCGCTTTATCTCTGAGCTACGGCGAGCACGTGACATTTATCAAAGATACAATCCGAGAGATCGATTTTGAGAACAAATGTGCGAGCGGGGCAAACTCGTGTCATCCCTATGATTATCTTCTTCTCTGCGCCGGAAGCCGCACTGCGTACAACAGTGATACACAGGGTTTACGTGAACACTCGCACGGTGTCAAAACCCTCCCAAGTGCCCTTTTCTTTAAGCATCAGTTTGAACAGCGGCTTTATGCGCGGATGGAGAGTGAGGGGGGATGGTGCGGCGAACCTTTCAACGTCGTCATCGGCGGCGGCGGATTGAGCGGCGTCGAGATTGCCGCTGAAATGGCGCACTATATCCGCGTATTTCATAAAGACAATACCCTCACCTGCGATAACATCCATATCTTTTTGATTATCCCGCATGAGTGCGTTTTGGAGGGGATAGAGCCTTATCTGATTGAAAAAGCGACCCAGCGTCTTATTCAGCTCGGAGTAAAAATTATTAATCATTCACGTATCACTTCGGTTGAAGAACACACGTTGATTTTAAATAATGATAAGACGATTTGTTTTGATTTTATGATTTTTACGGGGGGAATTGTCGCTTCGACACTGACATCGACGATTAATGTTGCCAAAAATAAAAAATCGCAGCTTAGTATCGATGAGTATTTTCGAGTGGGGATGTATGAGGGGGTATTTGCCGCTGGTGATATTGCCGAAATGCGCGATAGTAAAGGAAATTTCCTCCCCCCAACGGCACAGATTGCGGAGCAGGGCGGAATGGGTGCGGCTGAAAACATCCTTGCGTCTATCAGGGGAACTGAGCTACATTCTGCCAAGATGAAAATAGAGGGGATGATGGTCGCATTAGGGGGCAATTACGCCGCCGTTTCATTGTTGGGATGGATTCGAATCAGCGGTTTTGTGGGCTATCTTATAAAAACGGTTATTATGAGGGGGTATCGTTATCATCTGCATCGACAATGTACCAAAGGGATGGAATCTCTCTCTAAAACTAAACACCGATGTCAGACAAGATTTTAATTTTTTCTCAGTACAATTACACCAATCAACCATCGAGGAATATCCTATGATACTTTTAGCCGGACCGTGTGTCATTGAGAGTGAAGAATCGATTTTTAAAATTGCTAAGTCACTTGAACGTTACCAAAATGACCCGCGCTTTGATTTTTATTTTAAATCGAGTTTTGACAAAGCCAACCGTACCTCACTGGAGAGCTATCGCGGTCCCGGAATCGAAGAGGGGCTTCGGATCTTGCAAAAAGTAAAAGAGGATTTCGGCTATAAAATCGTCACCGATGTCCATGAGAGTTATCAAGTCCCTATCGCCGCTGAGGTGGTCGATATGCTCCAAATCCCCGCTTTTTTATGCCGACAAACCGATCTGCTTGTAGCGGCGGCAAAGACCGAAAGAATCGTCAATATCAAAAAAGGGCAGTTTATGACCCCCGCCGATATGCGCTTTTCGGTTGCCAAAGTGCTTAAAACTCGCGGGTGCGATGAGGTGAGCTATGAAGCATCCCAAAAACACGGCGTTTTGTTGTGTGAACGGGGTTCCTCTTTCGGATACGGCAACCTCGTTGTCGATATGCGTTCCCTCGTCATTATGCGCGAATACGCCCCCGTAATTTTCGATGCGACCCACTCAGTGCAGATGCCCGGCAACGGCACGGGTAAAACGGGAGGGGACAGCTCAATGGTTCCTCACCTAGCACGCGCGGCAGCAGCGGTTGGAGTGGACGGATTTTTCTTCGAAACCCACTTTGATCCCATCTGCGCTTTGAGTGACGGGCCGAATATGCTAAAATTAGAACAACTTGAAGCGTTAAGCGAAACGCTGTTAAAAATTGACTCAGTAAAAGGAAATTGAAAATGAAACTTATCGAAGGACAACTTCGTGTTCGCACGGACAAAAGAGTAGCAATCGTCAGTACACGCTGGAACCACTTTATCGTTGATCGTCTCGTAGAAGGGGCAAAAGATGCCTATGCACGTCATGGCGGAAATGCGGATGAGTTGACTCATGTTTTGGCTCCGGGTGCATTTGAGCTTCCGATGGTAATCGAGCAGCTTCTCAGCAGTGGTAAATACGATGCCGTATGTGCATTGGGTGCTGTCATCCGCGGTTCAACCCCTCATTTTGATTACGTATCCGCTGAAGCGACCAAAGGGATTGCAACGGTAAGCTTGAAACACAAAAAACCGGTCTCTTTCGGATTGTTGACAACCGACACCATCGAACAAGCGATTGAGCGTGCCGGAACCAAAGCCGGAAACAAAGGTTTTGAAGCGATGACAGTTGTCATCGAGATGCTAGATTTGTACGCTGAGATCGGCGCATAATGGCGACACGTCATCAAGCCCGCATGGCGGTTGTGAGTTTATTGTACGCATACGATTTAGGAAATCAGACGATCTCTGATTTTAGTGATGAGATTCTCGAAGAGAAAAAGATCCGTAACAAACAGCGTGATTTCGCCCTTGATTTATTCAAAGGGGTCACGGATCATCTGGCAGAGGTAGACGAAGCCATCGTTAAACACCTCAAAGATTGGGATTTTGACCGCTTGGGTTCCATTGAGCGTGCAACACTCCGCTTGGGCGGATATGAGATCATGTACGGTGAACTCGATTCTGCCGTTATTATCAACGAAGCGATCGAAGTTGCTAAAGCGTTTGGAAGTGAGCAGTCACCGAAGTTTATCAACGGCGTACTTGACGCGATTTCACGAGACAAATAAATCACGATGCGCCTTAGTAAAGAACAAGCATTAGAGCTAATTCGCCACGCTGATCTCAAAGAGTTAGGTCGCATGGCGACGGCACGTAAAAAAGAGCTTCACCCCGATGGAGTAACAACATTTGTCGTAGACCGCAATATTAACTACACCAATGTCTGTTGGGTTGATTGCAAGTTCTGCGCTTTCTACCGTCACGGCAAAGACGAAGATGCCTACGTCCTCACCTTTGAAGAGATCGACCAAAAGATCGACGAACTTCTCGAAATCGGCGGAACCCAGATTTTGTTCCAAGGGGGAGTCCACCCGAAACTCAAAATCGAGTGGTATGAAGATTTGGTGGAACACATCCATACCAAGTATCCGACGATTACGATCCACGGTTTTTCGTCAATTGAACTCGATTTTATCGCTAAAGTATCTCATATCACGATCCAAGAGTGTCTTTCACGGCTTCATGCCAAAGGGTTGGCATCGATTCCCGGTGCGGGTGCCGAGATTTTAAGTGACCGTGTACGCGATATTATCGCCCCTAAAAAAATGGATTCGTTAGAGTGGGTAGATGTTCACCGTCAAGCCCACAAGCTCGGTATTATGTCAACGGCAACGATGATGTACGGGACGGTAGAGACCGATGAGGAGATCATCGAGCATTGGAATCTGATCCGTGATCTTCAGGACGAAACGCACGGATTCAGAGCTTTTATCATGTGGTCGTTTCAGGGGCAGAATACCCAGTTGATGATTGAGCATCCCGAAATTGAGAAACAATCAAGCAACCGTTATCTCCGTCTTTTAGCGGTAGCACGTCTTTTCTTGGATAATTTCCCCAATATCCAAAGCTCATGGGTAACACAGGGGCCTTACATCGGTCAGATGGCATTGCTTTTCGGAGCAAACGATTTGGGTTCGACGATGATGGAAGAGAACGTCGTCCGCAGTGCGGGGGCAGGCTGGAGGATGGCAAAAGATGAAATGGTTCATCTGATCCGCGACATCGGTGAAACTCCGGCGATTCGTAATACCGCTTACGAAATATTAGAGAAGTTCGAGTGACACGTTTTTTTATAGCGATTTTACTATTAGGGCAAGCACTTATGGCAAGCACATTGGATTTTATTGAAGTTCACGGGGTAAAAGTCCCTTTTATTTTTGATGAGGGAAAACACTATGGACTTGCGCGTGTGAGTGCCAAAATGTTGAATGAGGGATCTTTAAAACGGGGTTCCGTCGGTTTTGCCGATGCACTCGATGCCCGTGCTATTCAACTTAGCAGCAACGCAGGGAATGAGACGTTCGTCATCGAGCTCGGAAGTCTAAAAGAGGAGTTTAATACAGGGCTCTCACTTTTGGGTGAGCAGTTACGTGAACCGAACTTTACCGCCAAATCGCTCGAAAAAGTAAAAACGATGGCACTCAGTGATATTTCCCGTAAAGAGGCTGATTTCGATACGGTAGCCTCCGATGAGCTTAAAGCGGTCTTGTTTGAGGGGACGCCGATGGCGGTTCCCAATATCGGAACCAAGAAGAGTATTAAAGCGATTACATTGAACGATATTGAAACGTTTAAAAAAGATCATTTTGTCCTCTCTAATGCTCTGATTGTGATGGGAGGCGATATTTCTCTCATCGATGCAAAAGCCAAGGTTCAATCTCTTTTAAGTGTGTTAGAAACAGGGAAAATGGGGAAAGAGCGTCATTACGAGCCGCGTAAAGAGCCGAAAGAATCGATCCTAAAGCGTCCTCAGACAGAGCAGGCCTATCTTTATTTTGGTGCCCCATATGCCATGAATGAAGGTGATCCGGAGTTTTATAAAGCTCGTGTTGCTATGTTTATCTTAGGAAGCAGCGGATTCGGAAGCCGCTTGATGGAAGAGATTCGGGTCAAACGGGGACTTGCCTACTCTGCCTATTCCCGTCTCTCTGTCGCCAAAACCAATACGTATTTCAGCGGTTATCTCCAAACAAAATTAGAGTCCGGTGAGGAAGCGAAAAAAACGGTGGTCGAAGTGATCGATACCTTTGTCCGCGAGGGGGTAACTCAGGGTGAACTCGATCAAGCCCGTAAATTTTTGCTCGGTTCAGAGCCGCTTCGTGTTGAAACCCTCTCTCAGCGTTTGGGTCGAACATTTAGCGAATATTACAGCGGTAAGCCGCTCGGCTCAAGTGTTCAGGAACTTGAACTTATTCGTACGCTCACTTTAGAGGAAGTAAACGATTTTATCAAACGCCACGGCGAAATCCGCGATCTTAGTTATGCTATCGTTACCAAGTGAGGAGGGTGAAAAGTTTCACCGTTTAGGGGTCAGCAGCATTACTGCCCTCTCTCTTATCGCTCCCTCTTCGTTCGAAGATCGCCGCCTCAGCCGCGAACTACTGCATAACTCCGCCTGTGTTATCGATGCAACGGTAGAGCACGTCGTACGCACCCCTAAAACCCTCAAAATTACTTTTTTTGCGCATAATCTTGAGTCTGTGATCGAAGGGGTAATCTTTCATCCTAAACCCTATATGATCCATCAATTTGCCAAAGGCGAACGCGCTTTCTTTAGCGGTAAAGCGCAGTGGGAACTAGGAAAGTGGACGATAGTCCATCCGGTGAAAATCACTACGGTGGGGACAATCGTCCCCATCTATAAAACACCTCTTCGCGTCGATGTGATGCGACGCTTAATAGAAAAAAATATCACCGTAGAAAATCTTATGACTGACGGACTCCCTGAAAAAATAGCCCGTGAACTCTACACACTCCATTTTCCTGATATAGCAAAACCCTTAAGTGAGCAACAGCTTCATGCCCTCAAATTCGGCGAACTTTATGAATATATGCGCCGTCTTCGTCTCAAACGCCGTTTCCATACAACTTCCTACCGTGCATCAGGGGATGTGAATAAATGGATAAAAACACTCCCATTTGAACTGACACAGGATCAAAAAAATGCGATACATGCGATAGAAAACGATCTTAGAGGCGAGTATGCTTCGCGGCGGATGATCGTCGGGGATGTCGGATCGGGGAAAACAATGGTCATTTTAGCCTCGGTGGTGCTAATGCAGCCGCACCGCTCCATTTTGATGGCACCGACAACGATCCTTGCCGCACAACTGTATGAAGAAGCCCAAAAATTCCTCCCCCGTCTCAAAATAGCCCTTGTTACCAATGCAACAAAAAAAGGTTCCTTGGAAGAGTACGATTTTATCATTGGAACTCATGCTCTATTGCACCGTCCACTTCCAGAAGCGGGTTTGGTTATGGTGGACGAACAGCACCGTTTCGGTACCGCTCAACGCCATAGCCTTACAAAACTGACCGATAACGACACCTCGCCTCATTATCTGCAGTTTTCCGCCACCCCGATCCCCCGAACACAGGCGATGATCGATTCAGCACATATTGATGTGAGTTTGATCGTCCAAACCCCTTTTACGAAAAATATCACAACCCGTATCATGGTGAAAAGTGATTTTCCGAAATTATTAGAGCGTATCCGTACCGAGATTGCGCAAAATCACCAAGTTTTGATTGTCTATCCGCTGGTAGAACAGAGTGAGAGTATCGATTACCAAAGTATCGATGAAGCGCGGGGATACTGGGAAAAGAATTTCGAGCATGTCTATGTCACCCACGGCAAAGACAAAGAGAAAGAGGCGGTGTTGATTGAGTTTCGCGAAAAAGGAAATATCCTCCTTGCAACAACGGTGGTCGAAGTGGGGATCTCTCTCCCGCGACTCTCTACGGTCGTGATCGTCGGAGCAGAGCGCTTGGGGCTCTCGACTCTTCATCAGTTGCGCGGTAGGGTAAGTCGTACGGGGTTGCAGGGATATTGTTATCTCTACACCAACAAAAGCGGCAAAAATGAGCGTTTGGAATCGTTTAGCCGTTGTACCAGCGGGTTTGAGATTGCGGCATTGGATCTGAAATTTCGTTCCAGCGGTGATTTGTTAGAGGGGAGTATTCAAAGCGGTAAAAAATTTAGGTGGGCGGATATCGCTGAAGATGAAGAAATTGTAAGAGAGGTCAAGAATTATCTTGACCTCCAAAAAGATTAATATAGCCCGAAACGTCCGTCACCGCGTTTGTAAAGGACACGCATTTTCCCGTCATTGTCATAAAATACTTCAAATACTTTGGTACTTTCTTTGAGTTTCTCTACTATTTCGGCGACCTCTTGAGGTTTATAGAGAACTAATTCCGTCGGAACGATCTCATCTTCCATTGCTTCATTGGCAGCGTGCAAATCGATAGTGTGAGAAGCTGCTTGTTTTGCTTCATTCAGCCCTTCATTTTTGTGATCTGAAATACGATCATGAAGACGGCGAAGTGCTTTTTGGGCACGGTCGATCGCGATATCGATGGCGGCATAGAGATCATCGTCACGTTGAGTGATAACAATAGTATTTTTTCCGGCAACATTGATTGTAAACTCGATCGTTACCCCTTTTTTACGCTCATTAGAACTGGCAACAGCGTTTACACTGATAAGGTCGAGATGGTATTTAGATAGTGTATCGATAGAGTGCATCAGATGATCTTTAATGGCATCGCTGAGCTCGATGTGCCGTCCGACGAGAGAGATATTCATAAGTGTCCCACCTTAGTGTTATATTGAGGAAAGTTCGATTATAACACACAAAAAACAAACGTCAAGAAGTTTTATAAAAAGAAAATGAATAGAAGCACAATAATTATTAACACATTTTAATCGCGATTTAATCTGCATAGCACTACAATCAAAAAATAGCGTCTCTTCTTAATAATGTTTTAGAAAAGAGGGACAATGGTCGATAGTAATCGATTTGGTAAATTGGGCGTATGGATGAGTTCTACCGAGCCCTATTTTGGTGTGCCTTAAAATCCCAAGGAGGATGAAATGAAAATAAATAAACTTTTTTTACGATTTATTGCGGTTTTTGGAATAATGGGTATGTTTGCTGTTTCGGGGTGGGGAGTCTGTCCAACAGGGACAAGTATAGGCACTTGGACTGCTTCAGCTGGCTCGATATACAATAATCATACTGGTGATGTACAAAGTGATGATGCCGATTACTATACAATAACAAATCCGGTAGGGGGGCAAATAAATTTATCTATACAAAATACGCCTGATACAAATAATAATTTGTATGCTACTTTATACAGCGATAACACTTGTTCGACAGCAGTGTGGTCATCAGGTGAGATAGGTGATTTGCAAACGTTATCTGCAACGGTTAATGTAACTGCTGGTACTACATATTATCTTTATTTGCTTGGAAGCAAATCAAATGGAGATACCAAATATTTATTAAATGCAAATAAACCAATCAAGGGTCATTCCCTTTACCATGAAAACCCCTTTACTCCTGTTTTTGCGAATGGTGGACTCAAACTATTTGGTGATTTTACCTCGACGGGCAGTTCTGTTTTATGTCAAAACAATGGATCAGGAGGTTGTAATAACAATTATAATGGGTATTTATATAATTCTAATTTAGTGTATAAAAATGAAGGGACTATGACTTTAAACTCTGCATCATCATTATTAACACTGCCAACCGATGTTGATGGTGGTGAAATTCAATGGGCAGGACTATATTGGCAAGGGCATATTGCTGACCCTGATGCGGGTGATTATACAACTTCTTCCATGGTACAAAATAGACAAAATGTCTCTTTTCGTCTTCCTGATGGAACAACTCAAGATATTACAGCTGATGATCTTTGGTACCATGATTTTTGGGGAGATGGCGCAGGTAATGATGGTGGATTTAGGTCTTTTTATCAAGGTTATAAAGATGTGACGGCTCTTGTAAAATCGCATTTGGTGAGCGGTACTTCACAGTCATTTACCGTTGGAAATATAAAAGCCAATAGCGGAACTGATTGGCATTCATATCTATATGTGGGTCCAGGTGCTGAATATGACGGGATTAAATTTGGTTTTTGGGGAAACTGGTCTTTGATTGTTGTGTATAAATACGATCAAGAGACTATGCCTGCTGATACAAAACTTAAAAATATTAATGTATTTAATGGATTTGATGCAATGATTCCGCTTCCTATAAGCGGATATGAGACATCGAGTGTTGAGATCCCGATAAGTGGGTTTTTGACCCCAAAATCAGGGGCTGTTAATGCAAAAATGCTTTTTTATGCTTCAGGCGGTGAAAAGCTTATCTCAAGGGATGCGTTTTACATTCAAAATGCTAATAATGCAAACACTTATGAAGCTGTTTCAAATACGGTAAATCCAATAAATAATCCATTCAATGGATCAGTAAGCAATGTTGGTGTTCCAGTGGATGCGGCGATTTCGTATTACCCCGGGTTAGATTTGGATGCATATGACGTATCTTCTTATATGAAGAACAGTCAAACATCTACATCACTAAAACTTGAGGCAACTTTTTCATCAGGAAATGGTGACCAATCTACTCCGGGTGCTATCGCTTTTTCGAGTGATTTGTATACACCTTCATTTTGTTATGACTATGGATATGAGCAAAACGGACTCTCTTTTACCGAAGAAAATAGCGGAAATATGATGCCTTATATCCGTGGGTATTTGTCGAATACAGAAGATATCAATGTAAGTTTGTTCATCAAGAATCGAGAAAACTCAGATGTGAGTGCAAATAACGTTATTTTAGATATTTCAGACATAAACAGTTCACAAGCGATCTATAAACGCAATAGTGTTTCGATCACGTATCCAAATGTATTTGTTCCTATATCTAAAACCGATGCGGGTTGGCCTTTAAGTGTGGGTGACACCTATATCAATGATATACCATTGGGAAATATAGCAGGCAAACAATATGCTTATACCTATTACACATTGAGTCCTCAAAAAGATGGAAATATCAGTATCCCGATTGTGGGCACTTTTTCATACGATTTAGTGATTCCGCAAGCGGATGGAACAACTTTAACGATTCCATCGACGTCTAGTGTTGGCGGTGTTGGGCTTCCGATGTGTTCTTCTGATAATTTTAGTTATAACATTGAAAAAGGTATTTTTAGTGTTGTTGATGCCGGGCTTTATGATGCCACTACAAACGTGAACAATACAACGGGAAAAAAATATTACGATTTAACGACACAAGTCGCAAAACGGCCCGGAAATTTTAGAATTGCCTCTTTTGACCCGAATGATCCGAATTTTGATCTTCCAAAAGCGGTACGGACAGCTGTAGCGGTAGAGATGATCGATGTGAGTCAGTTTCATGATACGGATGCTGCTTGTCGAGAGCCATCTAGTGCTTTAACTCCTCGGGTGTGGGTAAATTTTAAAAATAGTGCTACTGATGAAAATACTACGCAAGTGGATTTTAATGCACAAACGATACAAGATGCACTAGATGCTGGGATGGTATCAGATACTATTTCTTCAGGTGTAACTACATTGACAAATCCTGAAGATTTTTTTAAAGACACGACCTTAAATGCTGCGTTTAGGGTGACGTTTAATGTGACGAATGACGGGAATAATTCCTTGATACAAACAGCTGAAGGATCTTCACCGGAAAATACGCAAATTTTAAACTTTACGCAGCTTGTCCAAGATATTCAACATTGTGCTAAACCTGTCGAAATACCATCAAATCCCGGTTCAACAACAACGCTTGTTTCTGTTGCATGTGGTAATGCAGGTAATGCAGGTATTGATCAGCATAACCTTGCTATTTGTATGGAATGTTTGTATGGATATAACACGCAGGTATTATGTTCCCGTGATAACTTTGCAATTCGTCCGGAAAGTTATACGGTCGCATTACGAGATGTGAATCAAATAAATCCTACGGTAACTCAGCCTTTTGCGTCGGGATATACGGGAGTTGTTACCCCAAATACAGGACGTGTGAGTGTGAGTAGCGGATATGATTATCGTTATGATATCAATGCAACAAATCATATGGACAATACTGCCACTCCAGGATATACTCGCTATTTTGCAACGGGAGGATCGGATTATAATATCACTCTGATTTGGGAACCTTCAACTCCAAAAGGGGGTTGTAACGACACGGAAAGTAAATTACAAAGTTTCAATCTTATTAATGGTTCGGTTGCTGCAGATGGGAACCTTGCTCAAGTGGGAGAATACCGTCTCAATATTATCGATACGACGTGGACGGCTGTGGATCGGGATCCGCTGAAACAAGTGCATCAAGCCGGGGCACATTTTCTATCAGGGGTAGAATGTTTAGCAAACAGTACAGATGTTCCGACTCAAGCGACAGTAGTAAGCTTAAATACGACAACGAATGAGCTAAGTAATTTAGTTGGATGTAATATTAATAGTACACATGATAATGTGGAAAACAGTCTTAAATATCGAGATTATTTACTAACTTTTTTCCCTTATAAATTTGATATGAGCAGCATAAATTTTAGTGTAGGGACACTTCCTAGTGCGATTACAGCCGGAGGAGAGGGGTTTGCTTATATGTCTGATATGAGTGATGATGAGGGTATGAATATGTCGATGAGGGCAACCGGAAATATTAGTGCAGCAGGATATAATAATGTGGTTAATACAAATTTTGTAACCGATTGTTATGCAAAAAATTTAGATTTTAAGATGGAAAGTAATAATAATCTCACTCATCCGCAGGGGATAGCATTTCAGCTTCGCTTCATGGACTATAATTCGACCGTAGTTAATCCGACTAATTTGATATACGATTCAAATGCTATCGATATCAATACAACAGCGTTGTTGATACCGTTGACTGAAATTTCGGATGGAAACTTTATCAAAGAGACAGCCGGTGCATTATATACGATCAGTCGATTCAACTATGATCGAAATGTTACGCAACCTCGTAACCCTTTTGAGACAAGTTTCAAAGAGCTCACTGTGAAATGTTTAAACGCGGCTGATTGTCGAATGCAAGCCGATCTAAGTGCTGTATATGAACCTAAGGGTGAACGAGCTATGGACTTTAGTGTTACCTATGCATATGGTCGTATAGTTCCCCGTGATGTACGGGTGTTCGGCAATGTCGATTTTACCGCAAACGCTTGGTATGAAGTATTTAATGCCCCGATCTTAGCTGGAACGGGCTTAGCACCTAGCCGTACGCCGCAATGGTTTATCAATGCACTGCATAATGATAACAATGACGGAGATGGGAATATTACCCGAATACAAAACAACAGTAATGCTACAGTAACGACTGTCAATATGGGGAGTGCTGAGGTCAATGGCATGGAGACATATACTTTTGGTGCTATTGCTCCAACCTATAGCGGCAAAGCACACATCAATACCGATCCATGGTTATGGTTCGGTACCAATGCACTTGAATATGCCGATCCGGGTATAAATGTAGATGGTACGATAGATGGAACAGTAGACTTAGCTGATTGTCTCCATCATCCGTGTTTCAATATTAATGTTGTTCCGAATATAGGAAGTGCGGGGAGCGCTACGACCGCAGATCAACAAAATAAAAAAGTCAATAAAGCTACATCACCCACGGGAGTGACCTATGATTACACTCCGGCAACACGATGATGAGAGGTTCTAAAATGCGTTCAGCTATGGCGATGATCGAGCTCATTTTTGCCATTGTTATTATCGCCATCAGTGTCATCACCATTCCCTCTATGATGAATGTAGCCGATAATGTCTCCAAAGGGATGATCGTTGATGAGGATATCCTAAAGCGGATGTTAGGTGAGATTACGAAAGTCTCTCAAGCACGATGGGATCAAAATTCAATTGCCCCTGATTTCAGTCCACTTCAGATTGCCGGAGATTTGCCGTGTGCAGCCGACCCTCTTAGAGGGACTGGGACATACCGTGCAAATCCTGATTCAAGTATGGTCTGTTCAGCTAATGCTCCTGCAATGGCGGCAGTTCCGGCTAACGGTACTTTGAATTTGACTCAAGGGATTGAACAACTGCATAACAATCCATATAATATAACCGTAACAAGGTCGGATCTTGTAGCAGTTTATCAAATTCCGATTAGCTACAATGTAAGTTATGTAGCTGCCACGATGACGAATATTGTAGGTGGGGTAGCTACGGCGAATTGGACGCTCGGTTCATCTGCTAATATGAATCCGAACCCAGCAGGAGGAGTTACGCATTTGAAACGTATTATCGTTCGAACTAATAAAGCGGCTGACCCTGATGTCGATATGACATTGACTTTTTTTAAATCTAACGTTGGGAAGTTCTCCGAATGAAGCCTAGTAACAATCGTAAAGCTTTTACCATGATAGAGTTACTGTTCGTCATCGTTATTATGGGGATAGTCGGAGGATTGGCACTGGAAGCTTTGCGTCAATATTATGATGGAATTTATCGAATGGGTGAGTATTCCAAGCGGGTAGCTCGGGCGGATCACATTCTTGAACAGGTATCCAAATATTTTGAAAATGGAATCTCTGCTTCGATTATCCGCTTGGATCAAAATAATGCAGTTCAATGTGATGGTATCCCTGTAGCAGGAGATGATAACAACGATTATACAATAGCTTTTGTTGCGGTGGACAATGATGGATTGAGAGGATTTTGGGATGCAGCACTTGTGCGTTGGCTTCCGGGATGGACAAGTGATGTTTTGAGTGTCGGAAATACCTTGATTTCGCCGGATGCCAACTATACATCTCTTAATCCGGGAAATTCCTTGGTGGGTGCAGCTATTTTTCGGAGTGACGGATTGGGAGAAGGGACAGATGAATGCCCCCGTTTTGGGTGGGTAGGTGCGGCAAGTACAAATGATGTTTATCGTGTCATTAACACGGTTGATTCTGATACACAACTTACATTAAACAATATGCTTAGTGTCAGCGGTCAAGCAAGTCGTGCCTATGTGATGCGAACAGCTTATGCGTTCCGTGCTAGAAACGGTGCATTCAATATGTATACGGGATTTGAACCTTGGAATAATGAACAGTATACCGGTGCCACTCCGAGACTTTTGGCCGATGGAGTGACCCACTTTACCATTCTTTATGACAATACTACTACTCAAATGAACTCGAACGTGGGTAATATTTATACCCTCAAAATCTGTTTGCAGGGACTTGATGAAAATCTTATTGATTCACCTCTCCCAGCAAATCAAATTTGTCGTGAAAGGATGGTCCATGTCCGTTACTAAACGCAAAGGATTTGCCATGATTATGGCCATTTTTGTGGTTATTATGGTTGCTTTAGGGGGAACATTACTGATATCCAATGCCGCCAAAGGGGGGAAATCAATCTCCGATAGTTATCTCAGAGCTCAGGCAGAGCTTTTGGTGCAGAGTGCAACTGACTATGCTCTTATGCGGGCTCAGGGGGTTGATACGACAGGGGGTAGTTGTTTGAATCAGCTCAATATTACCGTAAACGATTCCTCAGCTACTCCAATGTTTGATATCACTGTGGACTTAGCCTATTCATTTGAAGGA
>Ga0208373_1002709_pt1 | contig 18895 bp, 14 predicted proteins | sample RifOxyC2_FD_184036 | JGI IMG/M metagenome (GOLD analysis project Ga0208373, IMG submission 184036) | Soil microbial communities from Rifle, Colorado - Rifle Oxygen_injection C2 (SPAdes) | ecosystem: Environmental > Terrestrial > Deep subsurface > Rock core/Sediment | place: Rifle, Colorado... | reverse complement strand
CCCCCCATGAATATTATAAATTCGAAAAGAAAGGATTTGCGACACCTTCAAGAAAGGTTGAACTTTATAGCAAATCATTGGAGAGATTGGGCTATGATCCCCTGCCCACCTTCAGAGAACCTCCTGAGAGCCCCAAGGAACAACCCGAACTGGCCAAGCAATTCCCCTACATATTGACAACCGGTAGCAGGAGACTTGAGTTTTTCCACAGTGAACACCGTCAGATAGAATCCCTGAGAAGAAAAAGACCGCATCCCGTTGCTGAGATTCACCCAGCCACAGCCAAGCGGCACGGTATTACCGCCGGAGACTGGATATACGTGAGTTCTCCCCGCGGGAGGATACGGATGAAGGCGGAGGTAACCGAGGACATACGAGAAGGGGTAGTCAGTATTGACCACGGATGGTGGTTTCCCGAAAGAGAAGGACCGGATTTTGGAGTATGGGAATCAAACGCCAACCTCCTCACCTCGAATGCCCCTCCGTACGATCCGGCCTTCGGCAGTTATCAATTGAGGGGTCTTCTTTGCAATATAGACCTGAATCAGTGTCACGAAAGCGACAGGAGGATATCAAGCGGCATGCACAAAGTGAGAAAAATATGATGAAAATACTTCTTACAGTACCTGTAACCTCTTTTGTAAGCGACCCACCTAATTTTCCTGATCTTGGGCTTGGATATATAGCAGCCTCGCTCAAGAACAAAGGGCATGAAGCCCATGTGAGAGACTGGAACATGGACCCGTCTCACGAAAAATTCAAGGTGTGGCTCATGGAAAATAGGCCAGAGGTGATAGGGATAAAGGTCTTTACTAAAGATGTAGCTGCAACTCAGAAGACGATTACAATTATAAGAGAAACTTTAAGGGGAACCACTATTGTAATAGGGGGCCCTCATCCATCCGCATCTGAGCCGACGGATCTGATGAACGATTTTGTTGATTGTGATTTTGCGATAAGGGGAGAGGCTGAAGAAAGCTTTCCTTTTTTGTTGTCTGAAATTAAAAATACAGGGCTTAAGGATGCAAAACCCGAAAAGGAAAGATATAAAAATATACCAGGTCTGGTATGGCGTAAAGGAGGGGACGTTTTTTCAAACCCAATATCCTTGTGCCATAATCTCGATAACATTGATTTTCCCTGCTGGGAAATGATTAATCCCAAAGATTATTTTTTTGATATGTTGGGTTCTACATTGAAGGAAGGGTATATATCCCCAATCATTACGACACGAGGATGTCCAGGCAAATGCTGTTTTTGTTGCGTCCACAAGATTAGCGGGAGAAAAATAAGGTATAGGAGCCCTTCCAATGTATTAAAAGAGATGTCATTGTTATATAACAAATACAACGTCAAGAAATTCATGTTTATGGATAACTGTTTTACCTCTCACAAAGAGAATCTTATAAAGATCTGTGAAGATATCCTTAAGGAAAAAATGATCATAGAATGGGATTTTGTAAGTTATGAGAAATTGGATAACCTCACTGATGCAACTCTTTCTTTAATGTACCGGTCAGGATGCAGGATGATCCATCTTGGCATAGAGTCAGGCTCAGAAAAAACCAGAAAAGTTATGAATAAATCAACCTCCCTGAAAGAGATAACGGAAAAAGTCAAGGTTATTAAAGATAACGGGATCAAAGTAGGGGCATTTTTTATGATAGGGTTCCCTGAAGAAACAATAAAAGAGATACGGGAAACAACGAATTACGCCTTTTCTCTCGATGTTGACCTACTCAAATTTACCATATGTTTTCCCCTGCCAGGCACCCAAAACTATGATTATATAAAAGAAAAATACAAGTTTAGCATTATAAATTGGGCCTCTTTCAATATTAAAGACTCTCCATATCCTGTCAGTCAACTCTCCTCCAAAGAATTAAATAGGATGCTAAATGTTATTAGCCTAAGGCTCTGTCTTTTGAATGCGCGTAAAATTGTGATACGAAAGATTATGAAAGCAGTCAGAATATTTAAATAAATATTGACTCAAATAAACCAGCTCTCAATTAAAATTTTCAACTTATATGGGGATTTTATGAAACAGAAGAAAACTTTGATTCGAATTCTCGCAGTATTGGGTCTCTTTTTCATACTAGTTTCATGTAGCCTTTCCTCGGTCAATCATCGCATCAGCAAAGAATCTTCATCGCAAGACTCAGGAGCGCAGGCTTTAGCAGCGCCTAAAAGTTCTGTCAGAAACGATTCGAGCGCACTTGTAACGAGTGCGCCTTTTGCTCCGTTTGTCAGCGAAGGTGATATGTGGTTTTCGACCTGGGATGACAAGGATGATGTGTTTGTCACTTGGGGTGATGGTTATGGGCCCACAACCAGTTCCGGCAGTAATCCAAATTCATTCCCGTCCCAGACCCATAATGGACTGGCGTTGTTGCACGGGACATTGCCAAATGTCACGTTCGAGGTGGTCAATCGGAATATGCCTTTTGCAGGCAACGATCGGAAAGGTGTCGAGGACAAGTATAACTCAAAGACCAGTAGCCTGTTATTTCTCGAAGGTCGGCTTTACGCCGCAATTCATCATCCATTGGTGAATCCGAACTATGGATTTATCGCTTATTCAGATGACTACGGAAAAACATTTCAATTCCCACCGGCTGGAGATACTTGGAAAAAGGGAAGTAAGTTTCTCAGTCGTGTTTTTTTGAATATGGGACAGGCCTACGGTCTCGATACGGATGGTTATGTGTACGTTTACGGCATGGTAAGCGAAATAGAAACGAACGGGCTCGTCTACTTAGCGCGTGTACTTAAAAGCAATCTTAAGAGCGACCCATTGCATTACAACACCTGGCAATACTTTACTGGCTTGGATAGCATGCGGCAACCGAAATGGGACGCCTCAGAAAATAATGCCCAACCGCTCTCTGGAGTGATCAGTCGCAACATTTTTTCTGCGATTTACCACCCGGGATCTCAACAGTATTTTATCCTGACCGCCGAACTCTTAAATGGCAATCTATTCAAAGCCGCGCAGCCCTGGGGTCCGTGGACATCCATGGGGAAATGGTTTGATGTGGAAAGCAACCTGAATACAGCTTGGGGTGGGAGCTATATGCCCGGCATGATTACAAAAGACTTAGGTGCTGGTTCGTTCTATTTTGCTTGCGGTGGCAGTGAACCACCCGGATTTCCAGGTGGCCCTTTAGCACAAAATTACAGGTTTCGACTAGGTTTGATGGCTCTGCCTGGACATTAAAATCATCTCAATACTCCTTTGCCTCATGAAGACCAAACAATAAGGAAAAGAACCTGCCTAAATAGGGGGGACATCGAAAAAAGTTTTTACAATGGACCCGCATATAAATAAGAAAGGGCATGCTTTTGCAGCAGAATTAATTTATAAGGAAATAACAGGGAAGGCCCTTGTTCCATTGCAATAAAAGGGGATTAACACTGGTTATCCTATAATAGGGCTATTACCGGGAGGAGGAGCTGTTTATGGGCAATGTTATTGTTCTGTTAACTATAGCGATATCATTCATGTTTACCTGCACATATTCCGTTGCTGGTGTCACAAATAACCCACCCGTAAGAGGGGCGTCTGAAGATTTTAATCTATCGGATTATATAATCGGGCCGGCTGATAAACTGGAAATCAAGGTTTACAGGAACGACGACCTCAGTTTTACACAGCAGGTAGATCCTTCAGGCAAAATAAGCTATCCGCTTTTAGGCGATATACAAGTTGCAGGCATGACCGTTTATGCCGTGCGGACTAAAATTGCAGAAGGGCTTTCGAGATACCTCAAGGATCCACAGGTTATAATCAATATGGCAGCGTACACGAGCAATAAAGTCACCATCCTTGGCGCAATTACAACCCAAGGAGTTTTTTCAATATCCGGCCAGCCTACTGCCCTCGAAATTATATCCCGTTCAGGCGGTTTTAATCTAAACGCTGATAAGACCAATGTGCTTGTCATAAGAAAACAGCAGAACGGTTCAACCGTGTTGAACCTCAATCTGAAAAAGGCATTGCAAGGCGATAAAACACAGGACATTTTTCTTATGAAGGACGACATCGTCTACGTCCCGTCTGATACAAATAAACTGATAGTGCTTGGTGAAGTCTCAACCCCCGGAGGGGTCGGGTTGGAAAAAGAGATAAGCGACGCCCCTATGTCATTGCTGGAAGTTATCGCTAAAGCTGGAGGGTTTAAAGCGAATGCCGACAAGTCGGGGGTAGTAATTATAAGGAAAGAAGGTGAACTGACGGAAATAAAAAAATACAATGTAAAAAAAGCTCTCGAAAAGGGTGATCGCAGCCAAAATGTAACGGTTCTGAAGGGCGATATTGTATTTGTTCCAAAGATAGAACAGAGGATCATTGTCACAGGAGAAGTTACAACCCCTGGAGCGGTTACATTCGATAGACCACTCCATATTATTGAGTTATTATCCAAGTCCGGCGGTTTTAACTCAAATGCGAATAAAAACAATGTGCTGATTATCAGAAACGATAACGACAAATCCCAGTTGATCCCGATCGACATAGAAAGGGCACTGGAGAAGGGCGACCCCAACCAGAATCTTGTGTTGCAGAACGGTGATATCGTTTATGTTCCGCGAGATAACAAGAGGGTTATAGTATTGGGAGAGATTAAAACTCCCGGGAATTATAGTTATATAACCCCTATTACGCTTTTAGACGCCATAAGCAAGTCAGGCGGACTCTTGAATACCGCAAATGAAGAGAAAATTATTATTGTAAGACAAGGGGCCGTAAAGGTAATGAACCTCAAAAGCATATATAAGAAAGGCGATCTTGAACAGAACATAATTCTACAAAATGGAGATATAGTTTATGCGCCAACAACATTTATCGCTGATGTTGAGTCTGTTCTGCAGCATATCACTACCATATTCGGATCCTTCACGTCGGTTGCCAGCCCCATTATTTTATGGCCGCAGGTTAAATCTGCGATTGAAGGCAAATCAAATACCACAACAATATCGATACCGGTAGGAGCAGGGTCAGCTGGATCATCAAATTAGAGAGGGATACAGGCATGGAATTACGGAGATATTTGGAAGTTCTGTGGAGGAGAAAGCGGCTCTTCCTGCTTATAGCGGGCGGGATCGTAATCCTTACTCTTCTTTGGGCTCTTTATGCTACTCGTGTATATAAGGCGACTACTAAAGTTTTAATAAAAATTCAGGACACCACTTCAAGTGTCAGTTCTCTGGTTCCTTCTGCCCTGGGAAAACTTGAATATACCGTAAGCGGTAACGTAGCAGGGACAGTCAAAGAGATGATTGGGAATAAAGATTCCTTGAACAGAGTGATAGATGAGTTAAAGCTTCTGAAAAAAAATGGCAAACCTTTTTCAAGTATAGAACTTTTGGATTCTAGTCTTTTAAACATATTTATACACAAAACAGGAATAAAGATTGCACAGATTAGCGATTCTGACATTATTGAGATAATGGGGTATTCAGAAGACCCTGCACTTGCCGTAAAAATATCAAACGCGTTTACATCGCATTCTCTGGAAATGTTGGAAAAGCTGAATCGAGAAGCCATAGGAAAGACGATAGACATTCTTACTAAAGAGGCTTCGAGGCTCAAATACCTGGTAGCTGATTCTGAAGAAACTATAAAAAAATATAAGATTAGAAACGAGGCGATCAACATTGATGAGAAGGCAAGTACTTACACGGGCCAACTGCTGAATACAGAGTTATCTATTGCCAAGCTGTCAACAGAGAAAAAAGAAGACCACCCTGATCTCGTAGCAGCATTAGCACAGATCGCGCATATTAAAAATGAATTAAAAGACATTACCGCCAAACAGTTTGAACTAGCAAAATTACAGCGCATAAATATCTCAATGGGTACTGTTTACACAGCTCTCTTGAATGATCTTGAAAAGGCAAAGATATTGAAGGCAATGAGTATTACTAATATGCAGGTTGTAGAAATGGCCCAAATTCCCGATGCCAGCAAAAAATATTATATATATTTTCCAAAGAGAAAAATAATGCTCTTCCTTGCCATGATTATCGGTGGTTTTCTTGGCGTTATTGCAGTTTTTTTTGCGGAGTACATTGATGACACCATAAAGAGCCCTAAAGAGCTGAAGGCATGGACAGGGCAAAAAGTTCTTACAGTAATCAAGCTGCTAAAAGACACCGAAATATTTCCACCAAAGGAATCTTCCCCAATTTTTAACTCAATAAGTGACTTATGGCTTTCCATAAAAATTGACGCAAAAAATCTTGGAAATAAAAAATGCCCACGCATATTGACCGTTACAAGCTATGGTGAAAAGGAGGGAAAGAGTCTTGTTGCTGTAAATCTTGCCCTTTTACTGTCAAAGAATAGACACAAAACTCTTATCATTGATTTTAACTTGACAGATTCCTTCTTATCTAAACTGTATTCGCAACCGCCAGAAAAGGGATTGGCTGATTTTGTCGTTGCCGAAAGGGAGAAGAAAACCGATAATTTCCCGATATTTAAAAAGTTGGATGATAACCTCTATTTCCTGCCGACCGGTTTAACGGGCGAGCATAACATCGCGTTGATAAAAAATTCCCTGTATCTTTCAGATCTGATAGAAATCGCCAAAAACGAATTTGATATGATTGTTGTTGATTCATCACCTCTAAATAAAAGCAGAGAGCCTTTTTTTATTGCAAAAGAGAGCGATGCAACCATACTGGTAGTTGAGGCCGGCAGGTATCGACTCGAGAATATAATATGGGCTATAGACGAATTAAAGGAAGCCGGTATTTTTATAGCAGGTTCAGTTCTAAATAAGCTTGATTCATGAATGAATTAAATAAATTGAGTAGTAGTCTCTTAAAAAGAATCGTCAAGAATTCTACTGTCGGATTGCTGGAGAAATTGATAGAAATCTCTATCGGTATAGTATCAATTGCAATCATAGCCAGATATCTCGATATCGAATCATTTGGGCTGTATGCCCTGATTACAACTTTTGCGGGGACATTGCTTGTACTGTGCAGCATCGGCCTTGATCGTGTCATGGTAAGGGACATAGCGGCTAATAGAGAAAATCTCCTTAAATATCTGCAGGATATAAAAGGGGCAAGAATTATACTCGCAGGAATTAGCCTCTGTCTAATAATCATCATATCTTTCCCTTTGGGTCTGAACAATAAAATGACGGTTGGCGCTCTCCTTTTATTTGCCATATCAGAAATTATATCAATGTATGTCACCGTTTATATGTCGGTATTCAAGGCATTTGAAAAGATGGAATACAATACGTTTATAACCTTTCTCACAAAGACAATAACTTTATCGGGCCTTACTATAGTAGTTTATTTCAAGTTGGGGTTCATGGCAATATTTGTTTCTTTGGCAATTGGCAGTATGGTTAAGGCTATTGTAACCATATCAACATTCAGGCGGTATTTCAGTTGTGATCACATCCCAGTATCGTTTAACCACACAAAGGCGATCGTAAAAGATTCATTAATCATAGCCGCCTCAACATTCTTTGCACTGGCAAGTATCAGAATGGGGATATTTATGTTAAAAGCTTTCGGTACGTTAAAGGACGTAGCATACTTTCAAGCGGCAAATGTTTTACTGATGCAGCTACAGCCTGTATCTGTGGTCATTGTAGCAGCGCTTTATCCGGCAATTGCGAGCCGGAAACATGATAGCAATGCAATATTAGAAAATGCTGCTAAGTTAATTTTTATGTTAAGCCTACCGATCATGGCGCTTACCTTTTTTTATGGTAGTAATTTGATTATGCTTGTCTATGGTGATAAATATATAGATGCGATACCTGCTATGAGGATACTTATACTTTCAGTGGTCTTCACTTTTCTTGCGCATCTATTTGAAATAGGCCTGCTGTCAGCGCGTAGGCAGGATCTGCTTACCATAGGATGGGGGATTGCCTTTTTCGTGAATATAGTTTTGGGTGTAGTTATAGTTCCACGATACGGTCTTATAGGCTGCGCTGCGGTTATGTCCCTATCCTATATGGCATTATTCTTTGCATTATATTATTTCATGTCACATTATACTGGGTTCAAAGTCAAAAGCAGTATCTTTATCAGGCCCAGTGCGGCATTTATCGCAATGGTATTCTACCTGTACTTTTTTACGTCTACCGGTAAGCCCTTAAATATAAAACTTGACACATTAAATATTTCGCTATCGCTTGTTCTGTACATGACAATATTATTTATGGTAAAGGTATTTTCAATTAAAGACCTTGAATTCATAAAGAATTCATTGATGCCAAAAAGGTTATAAGGATTCATTTTGCGTGAAAAGATTTTAGTTGTTTCCATTGTTACGGTAGTCGGGATATTAACAACCCTGACAATTGGATATCTTACCGTTGAACCGCTCACAGGGACTTTTATTCTATTGGCCGGGTTGTTATCGGCAATTCTTATTGCACTCCTGTTAAAAAATATAAGGTTCGCCATTCCCTTGTTGATAGTTCTTGCCCCTATTACATTTGTTTCTTGGTTCATCATTAAGATTGATACGGGAGGAAGGCCTTTCATGGGCATCCTTTTAATAGTAGAAGTTACGACGATTGTAATCTTTCCCTGTCTTCTGCTCTACAAAAGCATAGTTAAAGGTAAGCCGGGTATAGTCGGCAAGAAAATATATCAGGGAAATCTGAACATAATATTATTTATATTAATGGGTTGGATTTTTCTATCCATTTTATGGTCGCCTTCCACTCTTGGCAGTTTGTATTCAACAGCTCTTTTTTTTATACACTTTTTTATGTATCTTACATTTATAACCTTGATAAAAACTGAACAGGACCTAAATATGGTCGTAAGGACATTCTTTATTATGGCAACAGTAATTGCAGCCACAATGCTCATATCAGTACTACCGGTTAAAATACTGGCCATCGAGAAGACGTATTTTTTTGCCGACTGGTTTAACCTTAAAGTAATTTTTAATGGTGATAACATGAGGGCTACAGGTTTGACCGACGAAAAGACTGCTTCAGAATTTGTGGGCTTTGGTATCTTGGTCTCTCTGCTGCTCTTGAGTTATGCTAAGGATGAAAAAAGAAAATATCTTTTAGTATGTTTACTCATTTTACTTAGTTTTGCAGTACTATTTGCCCAGTCGAAGAGCGCTACCATAGGATTGCTTATAGGAATACTGATCCTATCAATTGTAATAAATAGGATTAGAGCGCATTTTATCAGGAATTTGTTTCGGTTTACTACAGTCTTCATATTAATCTTCGGAATATTTCTAATTACTCAAAGCATCCTTTTATCGTATAGAGGAATTAATAAAGAACAGTTGCTGGCGACCAGCTATGTATCAAGCAGTGGGGCTCGCGACTCAGTAGAAACAAGAGAAAACTGGTGGAATACCTGCTATAAGGACATGGTTCACAATAATGCTTATTTGTATGGACTGGGCATCGGCGGATGCGGGTATAATATTAATCTTGCGGCAAAGGAACAGATTGCTTATGTAGCGAATCCTCACAGTGCCTACTTTTCACTTTTTTTTGATCTTGGCTTGATAGGAGTTTTCCTGTTTTTATTACTCATACTTTTATCAGGCATAAAAGTATGCCGTTTAATGAGGGATTTAGAAGATGGTTTTGAGAAAGACATGTTGTGGGTGTTTTTATGTTGCGCTGTAATTACAGGCGTTGTCGCTGTCACAGAAAAAAGTTATTACCAAAATGTTTCCATTTGGGTATTGTCTGGAATCGGGGTTTCGGCTTTTCGGCTTGTGAGTTCAAAGCAAAGCGAATTAATAAAACACAGTAAAAAATAGTCCAGCAAAGGGAGGACAATTTTGCGCCTGGCGAAATTATTCAAAGATAGAAGTAAGATAATAACCGCTATTTTTATTGCGGCGTTGTTATTCAGAATAATATTTCTTGCCGGTGTTAGTATTGCCTTTAAAGACTCTAAAGCATTGAATGAGGATGCTGAATACGGTATGACCGCAAGGTCACTAATAATGGGGGCCGGATATAATGCCCCTATTTTAGAGATGACCGGGAAGGACGAACCACCAAAAGAGACGGCTAATTTTAGACCTACGGCCAACCAGTTGCCGTTTTATCCTCTGGTGCTTGCCGCAGTTTATTCTATTTCAGATGCCCCACTTTCATTTTGGGTTGTCAGATTTTTGCAAGCTATATTTTCTTCGGTGACTTGTATAATTATTTACCTGATAGCAATGAAGCTATTTGATCAAAGGGCGGCTATAATAGCAGGCATTCTCTCTGTGGTTTATCTATCATTCATTTTTTTTACAGCGAGAATTGTTCCTGAAACATTCCTTACTTTCTGGCTCTCTCTGTCAGTGCTGCATCTGCTGATTTTAAGAGATGCCCCTTCTCCCGGGAATCAGATAATTTGCGGCATTCTTCTGGGCATAACACTCCTTAACTCTAATGTTATTGGCCCCGTGATTCCCTTTATAGGCATATGGATTATTTTGTTGGCCGGCACATGGAAAGAAAACGTTAAGAGAACATTGTTGGTGATGGCCGTTGCATTATTAGTTGTTTCCCCATGGCTCGCAAGGAATTATCAAGCATTCAATGAGTTTCCTCTTATGAAAACAACAGCGGGGCTTAATTTCTGGCTCGGTAATAATCCCAGTGCGACAGGTACATTTTTCCTTCCATCATCAGAAAAGATGGACTCTATATTACCGGCAACCTTTTATTCAGACTTTAAACTCTCGGAGACAGAGCAGGATAAAAAACTTTATGATGAAGCAATGACGTATGTTAAACAGAATCCCATGCATTTTGCGAGGCTTTTTCTGAAGAAACTTTACTATTTCACCTGGTTTCCACCTGATAACCTTGTATCGAAGGAAGTCAGGTTTTATAATAAGCTGTTCAAAATACCATATGGATTTATCCTTGCCGGCTGCACCCTGGGGATTATTCTTTTTTTAAAAAGGAATGCAAGAGATACATTTCTGCTGGGTGCAATCATTATTTCTTTTGCAGTACTGTATTCTGTTTTCATAGTGGGACACGCGAGGTACAGGATGCCTATAGAGCCGTATATAATACTGTTTGCATCGTACGCCATAAGTTCTTTTTTTGGACTTGCGCAGTCATATGGCAAAAATCGGAGATATGCCACTCTTTACAGAAGCCGGGGATGACGATTTATGAAAGTTGCTTTAATTGCACCGACAGCCCTAAATATTTCTGCCTTTGGAATACGCAGCCTTTCCGCTTATCTTAAAGAAAAAGGTCATTCAGTTCGAGTGATTATATTGCCCAGCTATCCGCGCTACCGAAGGAATCGCAATGGTGTTCTATATGGAGATTATGCGTTTTCTCGTAAGATTCTCGATCAACTAATCGCTTTGGTGTCGGAATACGATTTGATCGGTATTTCTTTCATGACCCATCACTATGTTGCCACTGTCCGTTTAACCCAGGCCTTAAAAGCAAAATTAAACATACCCATTATCTGGGGTGGCGTGCATGCGACAGTCAAACCTGAAGACTCCTTGAGATATGCTGATATGGTTTGTATCGGGGAGGGAGAAATAGCTTTAGCGGAATTGATTGAACATATGGAACAGGGAACGGATTATATGAATGTCGAAAATTTCTATTTTCGTAAGAATGGCAATATAATACGCAACCCGGTGAGGCCTTTGATCCAGGAATTGGATAATTTACCCCGGTTAGATTACGGACCGGAAAATCATTTTATCCGAGACCTAATAAGCGATTCCATTGTTTCTTTTGATGAAAATCAATTTGAAAGGTCACTGGCCAGGGTGCCCTATTTCAATAACACCCTTTTACGTTCCTTCATGTACTTTACAACCAGGGGATGCCCTTTTAGCTGTAGTTATTGTGTGAACAACTTCTATCGATCTCTCTATGGCGATAGCGGTTATGTACGAAAATTGAGTGTGAATCGGATTATTGAGGAACTTGAAAAAATAGTAAAACGCTATCCATTTATAGAAGAGATAGAATTTTGTGATGACAATTTTGCTTTACGCCCTGTCAAAGAGATAGATATATTTTCGAAACAGTATAAAAAAAAGATCGGTCTGCCTTTTCAGCTTTTGATGAGTCCTCAAAATATTATCGATGAAAAAATAGCCCTGCTGGTTGACGCCGGACTCGTTTTTGTCGAAACTGGCATTCAAAGTGCGGCAGAAGTTTCCGGTGAACTTTATAATCGAAAACTTAATGAGGTTCCTTTTTTTAAAGCCGTTAGGATTTTAAACAAATATAAAGACCGTATGGCCCCTCCCTGCTATCATCTCATTTTGGATAACCCCTTTGAAACTATAGATGATACATTAAGAACATTCGATTTAACACTGAAACTACCCCGACCTTTCTGGTTCAAGCGTTCATCGTTGGTTCCTTTTCCTGGAACGAAGGTTTATCAGCGGTTCTTGGAAGCCGGTTTGATTGAGGACGAAGTGACGGAAATTTACAACAAGGTTCTTGAGATGCCCAGCACATCGTATATTAATTTTCTATATCTACTCAATGGTCAAAATTATCCAGTATGGCTGTTGCATTTATTGGCCAAGCGACAAATAGTGGATATTTTTAACCGCTCATTCTGGATTCCTCTCTTTGGTGCGGCTGAAACATATATTCGCGGTGGGTCGAAACTTCTTAGATGGGTTAAAACCCTTTTGCGCGGTGATTTAAAATCGATTTACAAACGCCTTCGGATGATAGGAAGGGTTAAAGGTGGATGGCTGTCTTCCCGCCCGCCCTCATTTTAGTTCGGAATCGTACACGGAGGTAATTTACAATCGCTCGTCTGGTTGGCGGCGTTGGGGTCGAGAAACACCTAACCGGACAATGCTGATCTGAAATGAAGATACTCAAACTTTTTTTAATCTTGTCAATCAGCACGCTCGTGGCGCTTTTGATTGCAGAAGGGATCAGCCGAGTGCTGCCGGTGCAGTCTGTGCCGCCGATCTTGTCTTATGATAGCAAGATTGGTTTCCGACACCGTCCGGGCATGAGCGGAACGTGGACGATTGAGAACCCCGGGCATTTCACCATCAACTCCTACGGCTTCAGAGATGTCGAGTGGAAACTTCAGAAGGAAAAGAAGTACCGTGTGGCCGTGCTCGGTGACTCCTTCGCCGAGGCCCTTCAGGTAGACTTGGAGCAGAGTTTTCCGAAGCTTATCGAGCTTAGCCTCGGGAGTGTCGAGGTCATGAACTTTGGGATCAGTGGACAGGGACAGGTCGAGGAACTGCTCACATATCGGCACTATGTGAGGCCTTTCAAGCCGGACCTTGTCGTCTTGTGTTTCTTTCCGGGTAACGACTTCGTGGAAAACTGGAGACGGCGCATGCCAATGCTGAGGTTCCCGGTTTATGTAAAGACCTCTTCGAACGGCGTGGAAGTCATACCCGTCCTCGGGAACGAGCGTTTCGAGCGATTGCGAGCGATTATCGATTGGGTTCATAATCACTCCTCTCTTATGCAACGTTTCCAAGACGCGCGAAGGAATATCAATCGACGTCGTATAGGTGGCCTAACTGAAGCCGGCTTGTGGGATGGCGCATTTGGCAATCCGAGAGGCATCGTTCCCGATTTCGACGGGATATGGATGTTCACTGAAAAGCTCTTGATCCAACTTTATCATGATGTGACCGCTGATATGGGGCGAAACGACAGGTTTCTTGTGGTTTGCCTGACTGAGGGTGTGCAAGTCCATCAGAGCCAACGCAAAGCTTTCATGAAGCAGTACCCTGGATTGGATCCGGACTACTCGGAGAATCGTCTCCGAACTTTCTGTGAATCCAGCGGAATCCCGTTCCTTGGCATTTCTAAAGACATGATCCAGTACAACATGTCAACAAATAAGCTGTTGCACGGATTCGACGAGAGAGGGCATGGTCACTTTAACGCCGATGGTCACCGGATTGCAGCGGATTCGATTGGTCGTCGTTTAAAGGTTATGCTTCCGTGAAGTGTGGATAACAGGGAATCCCTGCCGATGAAAATTACACAACTTATAATCCACTATAAGTTCTTTGCTTGACGGATATATCCTGATGGAAAGATATGCAAAATAAAATAATTACAATACATAAATGGTTTCATTATTCCATGTTTTTAGTTGCTATTTCTTTATTGTCGCTATATTTTACAAACATACATTTTATACTCTGTCAAGAAGCCAAAAGAGCATCATTATCCTTACTTCTTGATAATTCCGCCGATGTTACAGCTCAATACAGGGTCTTGATACCATGGATTGTAAACTTTTTGATTAAGCTTAAGTTGCCGTTCCTTGCTTCGCCAGTCCGTTTATTTAAAACCATTGAATTTTTATCCACATTTTTCTTATTCGTCGCTTTCCGTTCATATATCTCTCTTTTTATAAAAAGCACCCTCCTGTCCAGTTTATTTTCACTTACTTTATTTATCATTTTACCTTACCAGTATATCTTTTATAGCTGGTCTTTGGGCGCCATTTATTATCCATATGATATCCCGTCAGTTCTTTTCTTTACATTAGGGTTAATTTTGATTTATAAAAAAAACTGGCCAATATATTTTCCAGTTTTTATAATTGCCACCTTTAACAGAGAAACAACTATTTTCCTTACATTTATTTATTTTGTTACTACGATTAAAAAAAACAATATGATACCTGTTTTATTTCACTGCATTTCTCAGTTAATTATATGGATATTTATTAAGAAGTATCTCGCAGTCTTATATGCGGGCAACCCCGGACCAGGGTTTTTCATGAACTTCTTTTTTGTTAACTGGGCAGCGATTACCAACCCGGTTAATGCTGTTCGTGTTGCGAGCAGCTTTGGTTTTATTTGGATTATGGTTCTTTATGATTTTAAATTAATTACTGATGAGTTTGTTAAAAGGTCCCTAATAGTTGTAATACCATTCTTGCTTGGAATGTTTATTGTGGGGAACGTCATAGAGTTAAGAATTTACGGAGAATTAATCCCCGTCATTCTTTCTGCTTTTTTACTGATCGTTAATAATTTACATCACATGGAATTAGAACAGTCACATATTATCGGCAGCCGCCAGCGCAAAAAAGGACTAATCCTCATGCCCGGGTTGGGCACATCGAAGGATGAAAATGAGGCGGTTGCAATAAAAAAGTGAGTCATGGTAATCCACTGCTAAGCAATTTCCGTAAAAAAACTTAATCAGGAGGAAGACCGTAGCGTTTTGCGATTCGAGGAAGACAACAGTGATGCCGATCGCCTATTGGAAGTGACTACCAACTCGCCTGTAGCGCCAGTTTGGAGCCACTGGATCGGGCGCACCATACTGGGGCTCACGGCGATAATGTGCCTCTATCTGGGAGCGACCGTCTGGGCGTCCCGGGGCGACTTGATCCGCGCGATCGGACGGCTTCCCTTGGGCTTTCTACCTGGCGTCATTGGCCTGGTTCTTTTGGGGTTGTTGTTGCGTGCTGTGCGCTGGCACTACTATGTGCGGCGCCTTCGCTGGGAGGTCCCTTGGTGTCAAAGTATAGTCGCGTTCCTTGCGAGCTTCGCCTTCACGGCCACTCCGGGTAAAGCCGGCGAGGTCGTAAAGTCGGTGCTTTTGCGCACGCGCTACAACGTGCCTTTGGCGGACGGAGTCGGTGTATTGTTGGTGGAAAGGCTCGGGGATCTATTGGCCGTGCTGCTCTTGGCAGCAAGCGGACTGACGTTGCTGGCGGATGGCCTCGTCTACTTGCTTATTGCCGCAATGTTGGTGGTTGCGACCACGGTCGTCGTCGGCAACAGGCGAATCTACGGCCCGATCATCTCGCAGGTGGCGAGAATTCCGAAGCTCTCAGGTGTCGCCGACAAGACGATTTGTCTCCTGAATGCTGGTCGCGCACTGCTTCATCCGGCCCCTTTTCTGGTGGGGATGGGACTTGCTATGATCGCCTGGAGTTGCGAAGGGTTGGCCTTTCACTTGCTGATCGGTGGTTTTGGATCGAAACCGCAGATACTGACCTCCTGCTCGATCTACGGCGCGGCCACTCTGGCCGGCGCCCTGTCGGCCTTACCGGGCGGCATCGGAGGCTTCGAAGTGGTCATGGTCTTGCTCCTCTCGCGGCTGGGAATGCTGGTAGCCGAGGCGATGATGCCCGTGGTAGTGTTTCGGCTCTGTACGCTTTGGTTGGGAAGTCTGATCGGCCTGGTATTCATGCTCGGCTGGTTATTCTGGATGGGGCAAGGCCGTACCGATTCTGTTACGCTCAATAACGTATTGTCGGGAGATGCAAAATGACCTGGTACCCGCTTGTCGAGCGGCTTGAGTCCGTCACAGTCATCCTGCCGGTAGTGAATGAAACCACGTCGCTGGCTGAGACCGTGCAGATCATTCTTCGCGATGTCAGGAACAGCATAAAGGAGTTCCTGATCGTCGTGTGCGATCGGACGACGCCCCAAGCGATGGCAGTCGTGACACAGCTCCAGAAGGGTCTCGACGAACTGGTGGTGGTCCATCGCCAAAAACTGCCGTATCTGGGAGGTGCGGTCCGCGAAGCCTTCGAAATGGCCAGAGGCAGCCACGTCATCATGATGGCCAGCGACTTGGAAACAGACCCGAACATTGTCCGGGCGATGATCGCCGAAGAAGAGAAGAACCCTGCGGGCATTGTCACGGCATCGCGCTGGATCAAGGGTGGTTCTTTCCGAGGCTACTCGAAGATCAAGCTGGCATGCAATTGGATCTTCCAACGCCTGTTCTCGCTGTTGTACTGTACGCGTCTCTCGGATATGACCTATGCCTACCGGATATTCCCCACGAAGATGGTCCAAGCGATTCAGTGGGAGGAGCTCGGGCACCCCTTCCTCTTCGAGACCCTGATCAAACCACTGCGGCTTGGCGTACCGGTCGTCGAAATCCCTTCGGTTTGGATGGCCCGAACGGAAGGCCATTCACAAAACACGTTCTTCCGCAACTTTGTATATTTTCGCATAGGCTTGAAGGCCCGTTTTGCCCGCAAGGCCACCTTGTTGCGGTCCGCTCCGTAAGCTGGCAGAAGACACGCAAATAACGCATTCCTGCGCAACCGATCAGGAGGTCCATTTATGAAGAAAGTCATCGTTACCACAACCATCAATCCGCCGACCAAAGCGATCAAGTTCTTCCAGGCGATGGAGGACTGGGAACTGGTCGTGATCGGCGACTTGAAGACGCCGGCGGACTACCGCCTGGAACGGGGCACTTACGTGTCGCCGGCTGAGCAGGAGAAATACGACCCGGTCCTGTCGGAGGCGATCGGCTGGAACTGTATTCAGCGGCGCAGCTTAGGGCTCCTCTGGGCCAAGGACATGAACGCCGATATAGTGGCGGTGGTAGACGACGACAACATTCCGCTCGAAGGTTGGGGGCGTGATCTCCTGGTCGGCCAGGACATCGAAGTGAGCTACTACGAAACCGACCTGCCCGCCTTCGACCCGGTGGGTGCCACCAATCACGCTGCGCTTTGGCATCGGGGCTTCCCGCTCCAACTCATCCCTAAGCGCGATTATGGCAAGAAGAGCTGCAAAAAGGTTCAGGTGGATGTGCAAGCCGACTTTTGGAACGGTGATCCCGACATCGATGCGGTCTGCCGCATGGAGCACGCGCCCGAGTGCAACTTCGACCCCAGCCGGTTCCCCATGGCCGCCGATAAGATGGGGCCCTTCAACTCGCAAAACACCTTCCTCAGCGGTAAGTGCCTGAAGGACTACTTTCTCTTCCCACACGTCGGCCGGATGGATGACATCTGGGCGTCCTTCTACCTCCAGGCAAGGGGCTTCCGCGTGGTATGGGGCAAGGCGTCCGTATACCAGGACCGCAACGTCCATGACTTGATCCGCGACATGCGGCAGGAGTACATCGGCTATGAAAACAATCTGAAGCTTGTCCATGACCTCGCCCGCGACTCGGAGTCGATTCACACCTATTTGCCCGGTCGCTCGATCTGGGCGTTCCAACTTTATCGGAGGCATTTCAACAGTGCGTAAGATCCTCGTGACCGGCGCCGCCGGCTTCGTCGGGCGACATGTCGTAAAGCGGTTGCTCGATGCGGGAGACGAGGTCCACGCCGTGGATTGCGTCGCTCCGTACACCGGCGGAATCGACCCAGCCAACGGCTGGCCCCTCTTCGATCCACGCGATTTTCAGAACTTTCACTTCTACAAGGAGGACTGCCGTACCTGGTTTGAGCGAGTGAAGGACTCCGACTTCGATTACACGTTCCATCTGGCCGCTATGGTCGGCGGACGTCTCATGATCGAGAACAACCCCCTGTCGGTGGCCGACGACCTGGCTATCGATGCAAATTACTGGCAATGGGCCAAGATCGCGCACCCCAAGAAATCAGCCTGCTTCAGTTCCAGCGCCGCCTACCCTATCCAATTACAGCGTCCCGACCACTATGTGCTCCTAAAGGAGGACATGATCTCTTTCGAGAGCGACATCGGCATGCCCGACATGAGCTATGGATGGGCAAAACTCACTTGTGAGTACCTGGCGCGGCTCGCATACGAGAAGCATGGGCTGAAGTCGATTTGCTACCGGCCGTTCTCCGGTTACGGCGAGGACCAGGACGACGCCTACCCCTTCCCGGGCATCTGCAAACGAGTGTTGGCTAACCGTGGAGCGGAAGTCATCCACGTGTGGGGCACCGGCACCCAAATGCGCGATTTCATCCATATCGAAGACTGCATAGACGGCATCCTCACTACCGTCGACAAGATCGACGACGGTGGGGCGGTCAACCTTTCGACGGGCATCTTTACGAGCTTCATCCAGTTCGCTCAAATTGCTGCTGAACTCGCCGGATATCACCCGGAAGTCAAGGGCATGTCTGACAAGCCGGCCGGCGTTCATGCCAGGGGCGGCGACACCACCAAGCAGAAGCAACTCGGATTTGTGCAGCG
>Ga0208373_1002705_pt1 | contig 18907 bp, 18 predicted proteins | sample RifOxyC2_FD_184036 | JGI IMG/M metagenome (GOLD analysis project Ga0208373, IMG submission 184036) | Soil microbial communities from Rifle, Colorado - Rifle Oxygen_injection C2 (SPAdes) | ecosystem: Environmental > Terrestrial > Deep subsurface > Rock core/Sediment | place: Rifle, Colorado... | reverse complement strand
ATAACCATTAAAATAATTCTTACTTTTTCCTTTTGTCTTATTATATTTTTGAACAGCATATAATTATTTCTGCAATAATCTTTAATACTTATTCTATGATTTTGTTTCGCTGTCACCCTGATGCCGTAGGCGAACCCGCCACTGAGTCGTTGTCGGACAGGGAATCTCAACTGCGAGATGCTTCTCCCGATTCCGCCAACTGGCGAATCGGGATCAGCACGACTTCAACACCCTATTCTCTAACCTCTATCCGCTATCTCCTGTATTTATAGTTTTACTGGTTTATTTATTTTATTTGACTTATATAAACTTATTACTAATTCTATAGATTTCCTTGCTTCTTCACCCGTAACCATCGGCTCTCTATTGGTTTTTATAGCCTCAATAAAATCAAAAATCTGTTTTCTATGCCCTTCCATGCCTATATCAGTAGATGATATTATAGGAACAGAACGAATTTTTCTTATTTCACTTAATTTGCTTTTGACACATCCACTTTTATCTTTTACATCCCATCTTACAATATCCTCTCCTTCCCACATTATTGTCCCTTTTTCGCCATGTATTTCAAAACGATGCGGTATATTTGCAGGATAAATTGATGTAGCTCCTTCAATTACTCCCATTGCACCATTTTTAAATTTTACTACCGCTACAGCAGTGTCATCAACCTCTATTTTTCTTAATATGTGTTTTGCATAACCAAAAACTGTATCAACAGGACCCATAAACCAAAGCATTAAATCTACTAAATGGATTCCCGGATTCATTAAACAACCGCCACCGTCAAATTTCCATGTACCTCGCCAATCGGCACTATCATAGTATTCCTGCCCGCGGTAATATTTTACATAAACGTCACCAAGAACTATTTTCCCTAATTCATTTCTTTCAAGTGCTTGTTTTATTCTTATGCATTTCGGATCTGTCCTGCGCTGGAATATAACACCTAATTTAACTTTTGCTTTTTTACAGGCATTAATCATTTTATCGGCGTCTTTTAAAGTTACGGCAATAGGTTTTTCAGTTAAAACATGTTTGCCCGCTTTTGCAGCTAAAACGGTCTGTTCTGCGTGTAAAGAGCTTGGCGAGCATAAACAAACAATATTCAAATCTTTCCGTTTTAATAATTTTCTATAATCCGTATACCAGTCAACCCCATATTTTTTTGCAACTTCTTTAGCTTTTTTTTCAATATTATCGCATACAGCTACCAATTTAGCATCTTTATTTAATAATATGCTTTTAATATGCCAAGGCGATATTATTCCGCATCCAACTACCGCAATTCCAATTTTTTTCATAAACCTCTATTTTTGCCGTCATTCTGAACGCAGTGAAGAATCTCAATAACGAGATGTTTTCCCTATGAGACGGGAACAGACATTATACCCTCAACATAATGTCAACTATGAGATACTTCGCTAACATTCAGTATGACTTCCATACCCTATCCCCTATTCCCTATACGCTAATTACTATCTTATTGTTACAGACCTTCCTGTTTCTGCTGATTTATAAATTCCATCCATAATTTTCATCATTGTAATACCGTGTTCCAAGGTAACAGTCGGTTTTTTATCCTCAGTAATACAATCAACAAAATGTCTTATTTCTTCGTCAAACATGTTATTTTCAGGAATTTTGGGTTCAATCCAGTTAGGACAATCATTAACGTATTTAAGCAATTTTAACGGTGATAATTCCGCTCCGCCATCAGTCCCGTATAACGAACAAGAAACCTGACTATCTTCTTTTATATTCATAGCCCAACTTGTTTCAATACAAATTGTCGCGCCGTTATCAAATTTAATAGCTCCTATCGCTAAGTCTTCAACATCAAATATTTTTGTTCTATTTTTTGATACGCTCCAATTGGAATCCCTCAAACCTTTTGGCCCGAATTCGGCATAAGTAGAACCGAATATTTCCACAGGTTTTGGGCATCCCATAAGCCACCATGTTTGGTCCAACACATGAACTCCGCAGTCAATTAAAGATCCACCACCTGAGAATTTTTTTGTCGTAAACCAGCTGCCTATTCCCGGGATGCCTGCTCTTCTTAAATATTTAATTTTTGAATAATATATTCTGCCTAACTCGTTATCGTTTATCAGTTTTTTTAAATACCTTGATTCGTTTGCAAATCTCTTAACTTGTGCTATCATAAATTTCTTTTTACTTTTTCTCAACGGTTCAACAATTTTATTTGCTTCTTCTGTGTTTACACTAAGCGGTTTCTCACATATTACGTGTTTGCCGGCGTTTAATGAATCTATAACTTGAGGTACATGCAGGAAATTGGGCGTACAAACACTTACAGCATCTATTTCTTTTAATTTCAGCATATCCTCATATTTTGTAAAAGTTTTAGGTACATTATATTCCCTTGCAATTTTTGTTAGTATTTCTTTATTAATATCACATAGAGCTAAAACCTTTACATTCTCAAGTTTTTGGTATCCCTTTATATGTTGCCATGCTGGCCATCCCGCACCGATAATACCTACATTAATTTGTCTCGGCATACATTCCCCTTAAATTAAAAGTGGCTTTAAATTCTGAAATCCAATTTTTAAGCCTTCTTTTATTTTTTCTTCAGTTCCGCTATAAATCGGATCCTCATGTTCAATACTAACAACACCATTATAATTTATTTCTTTTAAAGCTTTAATAAACTTCGACCAGTTTATTTCGCCTAATCCGGGAACACGATATTGCCACCAATCCTTGCCGTATATGCTTACATCATTCAATTTATCTTTTATTATTTCCGTATCCTTTGCATGAACATGAAATATATATTTGCTGAATCTTTTTATTGGTTGCAAATGTTCAATCTGTAACCAATATAAATGTGAAGGGTCAAAATTTAAACCAAAATTCTTATTTGGGATTACACTAAACATCTCATCCCATAATTCAGGCGAATATGATATCGTGCCAGGTAATCCCTCTACTTGCCATCCCTCCATAGGGCAATTTTCTATCATTATACGAATACCTTGTTCTTCAGCATAATCAACTATCGGTTTAAATACTTTTCTGCATTCCTCAAAATTTTCTTTGATATTTTTATTCGGGTCACGTCCAATAAAAGTCCCGACTAAATCACAATTTAATAACTTCGCTGTATCAATAACTTTTTTTAGATGGTTATGTTTATATTCTCGTTCTTTAATATTGGGGTCAAGCATGTTATCATAATATGCAAGAGAAGATACTCCCATATTTCTTTTAGCAAATAATTCGTTTATTTCAACTGCTTTATTTTCATTGAAGATAGAAACATCTATATGTGACATAGCAAAATCCCTGGTATTATTTTGTGGCCAACAGGCTACTTCCAGCATCTCAAATCCTTCCTGTTTTGCCCACTTAACAATCTCTTCCAATTTCAAATTCAGACACGCAGTTAAAAAACCTAATTTCATATAAACTCCAGCGGATAGGGATAAGCGTATAGAGGTCAGTATCCGATGTTATTTTGTTCTTTGATGTCATTCTGATGCCGATTCATCGGCAGAAGAATCTCTCTTTTTAACATCTAACATAGAGATGCTTCGCTTCTCTCAGCATGACTTCAACACCCTATCCCCTCACCTCTAACCCCTATTCCCTATGAACATTTCACTTCTATCCACTTTTGTTTTTTATAACTTTCCAATATCTTTTCACACAATAAAACTTCATTATGGCCGTCAACAAATGTAGCATAATCCGGATTTTTTTTAAAATTATTTTTTATTACATCACCATAGAAACTCTTCATAAAATTATATAATGCATCAAGATAACCTTCGGGATGTCCACCCGGATAATTAACATATTTTTTTACTTTATTAGATAATAAATTAGAATCTCTAAGCAGTATTTCATTAGCTTTATCTCTATATCCAACCCACAATTGTTCCGGTTCTTCCTGATCCCAGCATACAGATTTTTTGGAACCGTCAATTTCAAAATAAAGCCTATTTTTTCTGCCTGGACTTACTTGAGAAACTGTAAAAACACCTTTTGCATCATTATTAAAATTCAGCAATACCGACGCATAATCTTCGGTTGAGATTTTTATATTTTGATTTGCCCGTTTTCTTGTATTATGAACGATATTTAAATCGCCAAAAACCTTAACTATTTTCAAGCCCGTGATATATTGGACTAAATCACACCAGTGTGAACCGATATCGGAAATTGCTCTCGTTTTTCCACCAAGATTAGAATCAACTCGCCAATTAAAATCTGTTTCGTATAATAACCAATCCTGTAAATAAGAACCGTGTATAGAATAAATATCTCCAATTTCACCGTTACACACCATTTCTTTTATCTGCTGCACCAACGGATAGAATCGGTAGTTATAATTAACTGCGTTTAGTAATCTTGTTTTTTTAGCTAACTCAACTAATTTTCCTGAGTCAACAGAATTTGTTGTTAAAGGTTTTTCTGAAATGATATGTTTGCCACTTTCAAGAATGTCTTTATTGATTTGAAAATGTAAAAAATTAGGTGTGCAATTATGAATTACTTCTATATCTTTGTCTTCTAAAAGTTGTTTATAATTGTTGTATACTTTTAGTATGTTTAATTGTTTGACTTTTTTGGGGGTATTTTTTCCTGATGCTATAGCGGTTACTTCAACAAAACCCAAACGACGCAGAGCTTCAATGTGTATAGGTCCGATAAATCCTGCACCAATTATTCCAACCTTTATCCTCCTTCGCTGAATATTACATTGTTCAGTATTTATCACATATTTGTGTATAGCTTCGGAAGGATTTCGCTCATATTTATTGACTATTTTGCGTCGTTTCATGCTATGCATAATTTTGCATCATATTTCTTAAATATTTAACACATTCAGGAATGGTGGATTCTTCTTCGCTTTCACCTTCATATTCAATACTTAAATAACCATTATAGTTATTTTTCTTAAGTATATCAAAAATTTTATTATAATCCAATTTACGCGATATGCCGTTTCCATCTGCACCATACATTTTTGCATGAATAATGGACGCCATATCCATCGTTTTCTCAATTGAAGTATATAAGTCCTTAAAATTACCGGTATCTAAACATAATTTTAGCCATTCAGAATTAAGCACATTAAATAAATTAAAAACATCATCAGATGTTTTAATAAAACCATGGTGATTTTCTAATGCTAATGTTATCCCTTTTTCAGATGCATAATCAACAGATATTTTGGTTAATTTAATGACTTCTTTCCATAATAACGTTGCATCACCCTGAGGAACACCAGCAAAATATCTTACAACAGGTACACCTAAGTAATAACCTATATCTATCCATTTTTTTAGTTTTTCCACTTCTTCTTTACGCTCTATTTCTGTTGCTTTACCAAAATTTGTAGTTGCACTTAAAAGATAAATATCTAAATGCAAATCAGTACAAAGTTTTTTTATTTTACGAAGATATTTTTCATCGGTTGAAGGGAAATGGACATCAAGCAATTCTACTCCGTCTAATTTCAGTTCTTTAGCTGTTTTTTCAATCCAACCGATTTGGTCAATCTTATTTGCTTCAATTGTCCTATGATAGGACCATGAACTGATACCGAGCCTCATTAAACCCCCAAAAATAAAATGTTATATGATTTTATGGATGTGAACTATTTAAATCGTGAGATAGCGCGATAGTGCGTTAGTGGGATGGAATTGGAATTTTTATATTATATTTAACATATCCTATCGCACAATCCCACAACCCCGCTATCGCACAACTCCAAACATATTTAGCAATGAAATCTATACCTCTAAAGTCACTGCGACTTTTCTCTATAAAAAATCTGTTACGTGTCTTACTATGTGTGCTTTTAAAACTTTATTATAATCAGTTATATTTACTTTTAAAACCGATTCCATTCTTTTAGATAAATCTGGTGATGTTAAAATTGTACCGTATGTGACGTGCAATAACTGCCTTAAATCATCGTTACCAGCGTTGCTTTCTAATAATGAGACCATTGTTTGAGAATCAGTATTATGTATATCCGGTATATTCCCGGTATTACAGGTTATATGATAAGTCGCTTTTGCCATATTATAATTTTCATAAGAAACTTTATATATCTCATTAAATAAATCTAAATCATATTTAGCTACTATTTTCAATTCTTCAAGATACCATGTCCCTGCAGTTTTTAAATGAAAATCCTTTTTCAATACTTTTGCAATGATTGGATATATTGAGAATTTATCACTACCCGAATGAACACTTATTTTAAATCCGTACCTACGGCTTAATTTTGTGATTTCTTCTAAATAATTGGTAAAATCTTTTAAATCTTTTATTCTTTTGTTATTTTCTGTTTTATAATAATAATCAATCGCTTTTTCAAAATATCCTGGGAAATGGGGCGCTATTTCAGTTATCTCTATTTTTTTATTTTTTAACTCATCCATTAAATCAGAAACATACTTCAAATCGGTTATACTTTCCGTCTCGTCCAGCGAGATTTCACTTGTAAAATTTTCTTTTCCTCTTAATTGGCAGGTTAAGTCGTAAAATAATTTAATCTTATCTATTAAATCTTTTTTGTTTTTATTTAATGCATCCGATAAATCGTAAGTGAAATGAGTGCATCCCGACTCAGCGGCTATTGTTACTTCTTTTTCATTTCTTAAATGGTCTCCGTCAGAACCCCAAGGTCTTGTTAAACCGACTTTCTGAGCGCTTTCACTTGCCGACTCTATAACTTCTTTAAATGATCTTTTTGTCCTTTCAATTTCCCTGGCTGACTGCTGAGCTAACATAACATTGAGCGAATACTCTTTAGAAACCTCTGCCTGAACAATGTTACCAAGTTTCCAATAAGAACGATACCCTAATCCGAATATCGGATAATTAGTTAGTACTGACGGTAAATATTTTTTTTCCATATATTTTTTCCTTTCCACTATAGCACGACTAAAGTCGTGCCTACAACAACCGGCAGGGAAACCCTGCCACTACTATGAACAATGAACTAATTACTATAAACTTTACTTAACACCTAATTCTTTTAATTTATTCAGACTTGCTAAGGTTCCACGTTCAACATCTTCAAATGTTTCATATTCAATGGAATAATAACCATTGTAACCGATTTTTCCTAGTTCTTTTATTATCGGAGTCCAATCAATAATTCCTTCGCCAAAAGCACAGTACTCGTTTTTATCGTTAACCTTTTTAACGTCTTTCCAATGGGCATATTTAATATATTTGGCAACTTTTCTTAACCCTTTTAACGGATCCTCTCCATAAAAATAAAAATTTGCCGGATCAAAATTTATTGCAACCGCCTTACTTTTTATCCCCTTTAAAACTTTTAGACAATCGTCACCGTTTGCAGTTATACCGCCATGATTTTCAATACAAAGTGTTATATTTTTTTTCTCTGCATATTTACCGACATTATTCAAAGAATCCCATACTTTTTTATATGTGGAATCTGTTATTTTTGATTTTTCAATAAAACCGGCAAAAATCCTTATTATTCTACTATCCAACATATCAGCTAAATCTATCGCTCGTTTTACATTCTCTATCTGTCTGTTAATATCATCATCATTGTTTAATGTAAAATCATTGCCGATAGCAATTGAAGAGATTGATACACAATATTTTTCAGATAATTCTTTTGCTTTTTTTGCTTCTTCTACCGGATTTGTGCTATCTAATGAATTTTTAGTTTCTTTTGCATCTATATGCATCTCCAAACCGCAAATTCCTAATTTATTAACGCTTTTAAAATATTCTTTAACACTAAGTTTTCTAAATCCCCATGCCGCAGCAATAATCCTGCTTTTTGTTGAACAACAGCAACAAGACATATTTTAACCTCCATTATTAAGTTATAGCGTTCATTGAGTTTTTAAAAGTGTGCGATAGCGGGGTTGTGCGATAGAATATGTTAAATTATTAATAAAAAATCCTATCCTATCCCACTAACGCACCATCGCACTATATCACGATTCTATTAAATCTACCATTTCAGTAATATTTTTAATATTTCATATCTGTTTTTTTTCAAGTCCTTATATGCTTTTGGGGCATCATCAACTGAATATTCATCACTAAACAATGATTTTGCATCAAATTTCTTTTCACTGATTAGTTTTAATATAGCATCTTTATCACCGGGTTTAAACTGGCAGCTCATTGAAATTCTCATATTTTTTGTAAACCATCTTTGATAAGGATCTATCGGAATTGCCCAGATATAATAACCCTGAAAATGAATTCTGCAACCGTCATCATCTATTTCCCAGCCGCCATCTTTCACATATTTATAAACCTGTCTTGCAGAATCGGCGTCACCGGAACATTCAATAACCACATCTGCCATTTTACCGTCAGTATATTCCTTTATTTGTTCGATATAATCAACCTTAGACGAATCTATTATATGGTCGGCAAATTTTTTAGCACGTGATAAACGCGTTTTATGAATGTCCATTGCAATAACTTTCCCTGCACCTTTTAACTTAGCCAACTGCATAGAAGATAATCCTACGGTTCCTGCTCCTATAATTAAAACGTTTTCACCGCGTTTGATTCCGACTTTATCTATTCCTTTTTTAGCAACCGCTGCAAGATACGCTATTACAGATTCTTTATAAGAAACATTGTCAGGAATCTTTACGCATAAATCCTGTCTCCCGCCCAAAGTTTTTGAATTTTTAATAGCATATTCCGTTTGCCCGCCCCAAGAAGCGCAGCAATCAGGATAATATCTGACTTCATTTGCCATTACCCTGTCACCGACTTTTAGTTTTTCGCCGCTAAACGTCAAAGGAGCTTTTTTACCTACATAAACAACTTCACCTACCTCTTCATAACCTGGCACAGTTGGATACCATACTTCAGTTTGATAAGACAAAGCATCATACACCGTCAATTCGGTCCCGCAGCTTATACCGCTATATTTTGTTTTTACTACTACGGTTTCATCATCTAACGGCGCTAATCGTATTTTTTTTACAACAGCATTACCAGGTCTTTCAAAAACTATTGCTTTTCCTTTTTCAAACATTTTTAACTCCTTTTTGTTTGTACCGACCCCTAAACTTCCGCTACTACTATAACTCCAATCTAACTGACCATGTCATTTTGTATTTCTAACAAATAGAAGTCCCCGTTAGAAATTGATTGCCATTTTATGGCAGTATTTCTAACGGGGTATATTTCAAGAGTTTTACTTTTTCTTTGCCGAATCTTCTTTTAAGCTCAATAACTTTTTGTTTATATCACTTTTAATATCTTTCAATGCGTCATCTAAATCTTTTTTACCTAATAACGCCAATGTCCAATTCCGCGAATATGAACTCCGCATCTCGCTATAATTTTTAATTCTTGGATTTAAAGGCACGGTGGCTTTTTCAGCAGCCTCTAAATAATACTTTAATCCTTCAGGCGGTGGTGTAACAAAAGTTGAGTATGCAATTTCTTTGTAAACCGGAATACCATTTCTACCTCTTGCAAATATCTCCATACCTTTTTTACCGCAATAATAGCTAATAAACCTGAATGCCTCTTCCGGATGTTTTGAATCTTTAGCTAATACTAAACCAGCATCATCAAACATATATGTAATCTTTCTTTTTGGCGGCTTCGGTATCGGAGCAACTGCCCACTTAAAATTTTTAATATATGCGAGGGATGAAAGCATCCATGTCGGTGCCGGAACCATTGCAACCATACCGGATAAAAACGGTTCCGAACCGCCTTTGCCTGTGAATGCAGCTAATTCCGCTTGGGAAGGAGCAGCGGCAGTATTTAACTTAAGTAGGAATTCCAGTGCCTCTTTTGCTTGCGGGCTATCAATAACACATTTTCTATTTTTTACATCTATTATATTGCCGCCATTCAGCATTATCCACTGATCACCGGGCGGTAACAATGAACCGAATTGTTTCCTGACGCCACCTTCAGTCTTTTTTGCGGTTAATTTTGTAGCAGCGTCCAGATAATCGTCCCATGTCCATTTTTCGTTTGGATATGCGACATTGTTTTTGTCAAACATGTCTTTGTTATAAACTAAACAAAGAGTCTTTAATTGCAGAGGAAACGCATATAGCTCTCCGTTATATGTATATTGATCAACAATACATTTAAAATATTTGCTTAAATCAATTTTATATTTTTTGACATACTCTCCCATCGGATATAATGCACCGCGTTCTTTTAAATCATCCAATCCCATCCACCACATAAAAACATCTGGCGGGGTTCCTGCCGCAAGTTCTGTAAGAATTTTTTCAGGTCTTACGCCCCATTCAAGTTTAACCTTAATATCCGGATTTTCTTTTTCAAATTCTGCGGTTATTTCCTTCATTATCTTTATCTGATCGACAACCGTCTCTGCATTTGAAAACCGAATAGTAACCTTACCCTTGTCAGATTCTTTTCTACCGCAACCAACTGCAACAAACAAACAAAAAGCAATTAAAACCAGTTTTTTCAACATCTTACCTCCAATTATTCGCCATAGTTCCTTAGGAACTTTAGCAGATTTCACCTGTTCATATTTTATAAGAACATAGGTGGACTATCTTATTACAAATCCAATTTTTTTAATTTATAATACAAAGCTCTGCGAGTGATACCCAATTCTTTTGCAGTTTTTGTACGATTGTTATCATATTTTTTTAATAATCCCAATATTACTTTTCTTTCCGATTCCAATAAGAGTCTATTCTTTTTAAATTTAGACTTATACGGAACTTCTTCTTCTGCTTCTGTTTCTTCTTGATTTTGAATTGTTTCTATAGGTTTTATTGTATTCTTTAAAAGTTGGATAGCAGGCGGTAAATGCTCAATCATAACTATATCATCGGCGAGCAAAACCGCTCTTTTAACAGTACTCTTTAATTCACGAACATTGCCTGGCCAATGATAGAGAAGAAACAATTCTTTTACATCATCGGAAAAACCTCTTACTTGTTTATAAAATCCTTTATTAGCTTCTTCTAAAAAATAGTTTGATAAAAGAAAAATATCGTCGCCTCTTTCTCGCAGCGGCGGAACGATAATTTTAAATTCATTAAGCCTATGATATAAGTCTTCTCTAAATTCTTTATTTAATACTCTTTTTTCAAGAGAAACGTTACTGTCCGATAAAATCCTTACATCTATTTTAATAGTTTTTGTTCCACCGAGATGCTGTATTTCTCTTTCCTGAAGCACCCTTAATAATTTTTGCTGTGCTGATAACGGCAAGTTAGAAATTTCATTCAGAAATATCGTCCCTCCCTCAGCAATTTCAAATTGCCCAGGCTTTCTCTTATCTGCGCCCGTAAAAGCACCTTTTTCATATCCAAAAAATTCGCTTTCAATTAAGCTATCCGGAAATGTGCCGCAATCAATGGCAATAAATGGCTTATCTTTCCTCAGACTGTGAGCATGAATTAACCTTGCAATTTGCTCTTTACCGACACCACTTTCACCTTCAATAAGAATGGTAACATCGGTTGAAGCAACTTTTTTTGCCATCTCGAGAATTCTTTTTATACTCGGATCATTACCGATAAAAAAGTATGCTTTACAAGCAACATAAAATTGATCACTCAAATCTTTAACTTTTTGGCGTAGTAATTTCGTCTCCAAAGCATTCTTTATTGATAATAATAATTTCTTTTCCTCAGGTGGTTTTATTATATAATCAAAAACACCCAATTTCATAGATTGTACCGCCATATCAACATTACCGTATTCAGTTAAAATTATTATAGATTTATTTTCTACTGTAGGCAAGTGTTCTTTAATTAATGAAATTCCGTCCATGTCTGAAAGTTTTGGTTCAAGAATAATAATATCCGGATTTTCTTCTTTTACTTTTAGTATTCCTTCTTTTCCAGTATTTGCAACACAAACATCATAACCTTCTTTTATAAAAAGGTTGTTCAATGTTTTGCAAATTTCAACATCTTTGTCTATTATAAGGATTTTACTCATTTTCTCAATTTAAATTCTTCAAGATAATATGCTACACTTCTTCTTGAGATATTAACCCTAAATTCCTTCTTTATCATTTGTTTAATTTTTTCTGCACTTAATTTACTTTTACTCTTCTCAATTATTTTTCTCGTAAGTAATTTTTTAATATCCTTTTTGTTTGAAAAAAAATCCTGTAATGATATTTCTATACCTGCCGGTATCACAACACTTCTATTTTTTATTATACGAGAAACTATACTTGGATCAATATTTATTTCGCCTGACAAATCTTTCTGCGTCAATAATCTACGGTTATCAAAATTACCTGTTGCCAAAAAATCTTTCTGGTGTGAAATTAATTTCTCTAATATCTGATATATTAATGTTTTCCTGGCATTAATTAGTTCAAGCTTATTTACCAACGACTGCATTTTCCTATTTTTTATTTCTTTTAACTTTTCATAATCTAATTCGTATCTACCCCTAACCATATTCGGAGAAAACAAATTTATCATGAAATGCCCTTTTTCATCCTTATCTATTGATGCAATTTTATTGTATTTAATTTGGGACGAAATGTCAATAGATGAAGGATTATGAAATTCCGACTGGATAGATATCTCATTTAACAAATCTATTATTTTTTTTACTTCATCAACAGTTACTTTACATTTTTCAGCTATTTCACTATATGATAAATTATCATCGTTATATAGAATATGCTTTTTAAAATCTTCTATTCCGATTTGCTTTATTTTCCTAATAACTTCTTCTTTCCTTTCAAGTATGGAACCGATGTCTATAATGGAATGGTCAATAGAAATATTTTCATTGAATTCTAAAAAAGCATTTGAAAATCCCGTATTAGGGAATTTTTTATATCGTATAATTCTTTCATTTCTTAATTTTTCAAATAATGGATCCGACTCTAATTCTTTTATTAGAAGGTTGAATTCCTTTTCCGAAAGCTTAATTATATTAGTTAAACGTGTTCCCAATATTTGTCTAATAGTAGTTTTTAAACTTGTTAATTGTGATAATTGATTTTTCATAATTTAAAATCAGGGATTAGCGTATAGAGGTTAGAGTTTAGGGTGTTGAAGTCATGCTGAGAGAAGCGAAGCATCTCGTAGTAAAGGCGAGATTCCCTGCCCGCCTATCAAAAAATCTATGATGGTCAGGCGGGTTCACAGATGAATCGGGATCAGAATGACGTTAAAGAACAGAATAACATTGGAAACTAACCCCTTTACGCTCTACGCTATACGCTGACTCATATACCCTATACCACTTTTTTACTAACCTCTCGCCCCTTTCCTCTATCCCCTGTTGTTACTACCAGCCTGATACTATTTTATTGGCTGCCATTTCAATTGCTTTGAGTAAACCCCGCGCTTTATTCAATGTTTCTTCATATTCTTTTTCTGGTATTGAATCTGCCACTATTCCTGCACCTGCCTGAATATATGCATCTTTTCCTTTCATTATTATAGTCCGAATATTTATTGCAAAATCCATATTGCCGTTATAATCAAAATATCCTACTGCGCCGGCATACAAACCTCTTTTTGAAGACTCAATTTCTTCTATTATATCCATTGCGCGAATTTTAGGTGCACCGGTTACCGTGCCGGCAGGAAAAGTTGCCTTAAATAAATCAAAAGCATCCGCATTATGCCTTACTTTTCCTATAATGTCAGATACAATATGCATTACATGAGAATATTTTTCAATTGACATGAATTTCGTAATTTTTACACTACCGTAACTGCATACCCTACCAAGGTCATTTCTTCCTAAATCAACAAGCATGAGGTGCTCGGCTTTTTCCTTTTCATCATTCAATAGTTCATTCTGTAATTTTCTATCTTCTTGAATACATTTGCCTCTCGGTCTGGTTCCTGCAATAGGTCTTAAATTAGCGATATTATTCTCCAAACGCACCAAAATTTCGGGTGAAGCACCTATTATTTTCATTTTACCAAGATTGAAATAGTACATATAAGGTGAAGGATTTAATATTCTCAATGCTCTATAAATCTCAAACGGCTCACCTTTAAATTCCACCCTTAACTGCTGTGATAGCACTGTTTGTATAATATCGCCATCTATTATATATTTTTTTGCTTTTTTGACAGCGTTTATAAATTTATGCTTTGAGGTATTTGATTTAATTATCCCGGATTTTGAACGTACAGGTTCTATTAAAATCGGAGCAGACAGTTTTTTTATATACTTTTCTATTTCCCTACAGGCATCTTTATATTTTATTTTCTCCTTTGGATTTACAATGCGTATTATTTTTATTTTTTGCCTTAAATGATCAAATGAAATTATTATCTTTGGAAATATAAAATACAACTCGGGCAATGATAATCCTGGTTTTTTTCTACTATAAATCTTTTCTATTCTTTTAATGTAATCGTATGCGATATATCCTATTGCTCCACCCGATAACCGCGGCAAAGATATATCATGAATAAGCTGATTTTCTGTCAACAGTTTTTTTAAATAATTTAACGGATCCGTTGTTTTAAAATTGTTATTTTTATTTCCACGTTTAATTAACACTGATTCATCTTTACTCTGGAATAGTAAATATGGTTCTAATACAATAAAGGAATATCTCGCAATTTTTTTTTCGCCTTCTATGCTTTCAAGCAAACAAGACGGCTCTTTTCCACCTAATTTTAAAAAAGCTGAAACAGGTGTCTCACTACCTACAGGGATTTCTCTCCATAGCTGTACAATATGACTATTTTTAGTTGACTGATTGAATTTTACTTCTGACGGATAATACATATATGAATTACTCCATATCAAAATTAGAATTTTTTTAAAGAAACAGGGAATTTAAAACCTTATTATCTTTCCTTTTATATAATCTTTGGGTACAAAATAAATATGTTGCTCAGTATTTTTATCTATCCAATCTCGCGAATCGTTTGATTCATCACGGTTATCACCTAAAACAAAAAAATTATTTTCAGGTATTTTTAACTCACTTATTTTATCACCTTTTAATATCTCATCAGGTCTCGTATGTATGATATACGGTTCTTTTAACTTTTGACCGTTTAAATAAACATCTTTGTTATCTATTTTAACAGTATCGCCGCCAGCGGCAATAATTCTTTTTACCAGATCTTTTTCTTCGTTTATAGGTGACTTGAACACTATAATTTCTCCTTTTTTGGGTTCACGGAATCTATATGTTATTTTATCAACAAAAAAATGATCATCAACCTTCAGTGTTGGAAGCATTGAATCAGAGGCAATATAAATACCTTCAAATATGAATGTCCTGACAAAAATTGTTATTACAGCAGCTATTAAAAATAGTTTCAAAATACGCATAAAAAAGTTAATTAAAAGTTTAAAGTTAAAATTAAAATTAAGTATTTTTGGTTTTATTTTTATTTATACTTTTAATTTCCACTTGCTTCTTATATACTTTCTTAGGGTCAAAAATCCTTTTCTCCGTTATTTTCCCTTTCTCTGTTCTATAAAAACAACTATCATATCCTTTATGACATGCGGGACCCTTTGGCTCAACGGTTATCAAAAGGGTATCCATATCACAATCAATAAATATTTCTTTCACTATTTGAATATTCCCTGATTTTTCACCTTTCATCCAAAGTTTATTCCTACTCCTTGAATAAAACCATGTTTTTCTTGTTTTTAATGTTTTTTTATATGCAATATCATTCATGTACGCAAGCATCAATACTTTTTTGCTTTTCTTATCCTGAATTATAGCAGGTATCAATCCATCCTCATTAAATTTAAGCTTTAGCATCTGATATTTACTCCTTTTCTTAAAAGATATTTTTTTAAGTCTTTTATCTTTAGCTCCTTAAAATGAAACAATGAAGCCGCTAATGCAGCATCAGCATTACCTTTTTCAAATGCATCGTAAAAATGCTTCATCTCTCCGGCACCACCCGAAGCTATTACAGGAATATTTACAGATTCTGATATTGCAGAAGTCAATTCAATATCATATCCATCTTTAGTTCCGTCTTTATCCATACTTGTTAAAAGAATTTCTCCGGCACCATATTTTTCAACTTTTTTCGCCCACTCAACAGCATCTATTCCTGTCGACTTCCGCCCGCCGTATGTATAAACTTCCCATTTGGGACAGTAATTAGTATTTTGTAGTTTGTATTTTGAAACTGATCTTTTGGCATCAATTGCAACTACTATGCATTGTGTGCCATATTTTTCTGCTGCTTTTGAAACAAAACTCAGATTCTCAACTGCTGAAGTATTAATAGAAACTTTATCCGCCCCGGCTTTTAACATATTCCTTATATCTTCCAGTGTTCTAATTCCACCTCCAACAGTCAAAGGCATAAAAACATTTTCTGCGGTTTTTTCAACGACTTCATAAATAGTTTTTCTCTTTTCATGTGATGCGGTAATATCCAGAAACACTATTTCATCTGCCCCTTCATCATCATATCTTTTAGCAACTTCAACAGGATTACCTGCATCCCTAAGATTAATAAATTTTGTACCTTTTACAACTCTGCCTTTATCAACATCTAAACATGGTATAATTCTTTTTGTCAATCCGTTTAAAACGCTTTTTTTTACTTTCATACAATTTTCAGTGCTTCTTCAATCTTTATTGAATCGTTATAAAGTGCCTTGCCGATTATCATTCCTGTTACGCCTAAATTTTCAAGCGATGCAATTTTCTTTACATCTTCTATCGTTGAAATGCCACCTGAAGCTATTACCGATATACCGCTTTTACAAATTCTTTTGATTCCGTCTATATTCGGACCTTCCATCATACCATCCCGCATCACATCTGTTGTAATTAACTCATTTACACCTATTTCTCGCATATTCTTTGCGAACTCCAAGGCATCATATTGAGTAACTTCCTTCCATCCGCCTATAGCAATTTTATTATCAAATATATCGATAGCAAGAATTATTTTATCATTATATTTTTTAATTGCTTCTTTCACAATATCGGGATTAAAAGCAGCAACTGTACCGATGATAATTTTGTCAATTCCGATATCCAACATTTTTTCAATCGTTTCAATTTTTCTTACTCCGCCACCGAATTCCAGTTCTACCGTAACCGCTTCTCTAATCTTTTCAACAATGCTTGTATTTTGCGGCACACCTGAAAACGCTCCATCCAAATCCACAATATGTATCCGTTTAGCACCCTTCGCCTGAAACATTTTTGCAATAAATGCGGGATCCTTTGAATAAACGGTTTCTGCTTCAAGTTTTCCTTGAGTAAGCATTACACAATTACCACCACGGATATCAATTGCCGGTATAATCAACATAATTTTTTAATAACCTCAACCCATTTCTCTGGCTTTTTTCAGGATGAAATTGAGTAGCAAAAACATTTTTATTAAATACTGAAGATGCAAAACGGATACCATAGTCAGTAGTTGATGCAATAATATTATTATCTTCTGGCTCTACATAATAAGAATGCACAAAATAAAAATACGCTTCACACTCAATTCCTTTAAATATTTTCCGCAAATCTGAAGTTGGCGAACCCCTCCCCGCCCCTGATATTCTGGCGGGAACATTAAGATTGACGTTATTCCAGCCCATATGCGGAATTTTCAAATTATCCTTAAATTTAAATTTTTTAACTTTGCCTTTTAATATTCCCAACCCCTTAGAATTACCTTCTTCACTATATTCAAAAAGAATCTGTAATCCAAGACACAAACCTAAAAAATATTTACCGCCATTAACAACTTTTAGAATTGTATCTATTAGTTTCAGCTTTCTAAGATTCTTCATAGCTGCGTTAAAAGAACCTACTCCGGGAACAACAACCAAAGATGATTTCAAAATCTTACCTCTATCCGAAGTAATAACAGCTTTTTTACCGATAAACTCAAAAGATTTTTGAACACTCCTTAAATTCCCCATTCCATAATCTACAATTGTAATCATAATTTATTTTTAGTAGAAGGTATGCCTTTCACTTTTTTATCAATATTTACAGCTTGTTTTAGCGACTTTGCAAATCCTTTAAAAATTGATTCTGCAATATGATGGTTATTCTTACCGATATGATTTTTAATGTGCAAATTCATTCCGCAAGAACTAACTAAGCCCCTAAAAAATTCTTCAATCAATGAAAAATCAAAATCCAAAGAGTTTTTAAATTTTACATCAAACGAAATATAAGGTCTACCTGATAAATCTATTGCTATATAACTCAGCGATTCATCCATAGGAAGCAAGAAATTTCCATATCTTGAAATACCTTTTTTTTTACCAAGAGCCTTTTTTATTGCTTCGCCTAATACGATACCTAAATCCTCAATAAGATGATGATTATCAACTTCCGTATCACCCTTTGCAATAACTTTTAAATCAACTAATGAGTGCTTGGAAAAAAGAGAAAGCATATGATCTATAAAAGGAATTGTCGTTTTAACGTTATATTTACCGTTACCATCCAAATTTAATGATAATTCTATATCTGTCTCTGACGTCTTTCTTATAATTTTTGCTTTTCTCACATTGCCCCCAATTCTGAAACCAGCGATTAGCGGATAGGGGTTATAAAAACAGTGGTCAGAGGTTAGCGTTCCACCAGCTGGTGGAGAGGTTAGTAGTTATAAAATCAGAGATTAGAGGTTTCCGCCACTGAACCATCGGCGGATCCGCCAACGACTTAGTGGCGGAAGGGTACAACATCAAATCAAATGCTAATCCCTATACGCTATCCTCTATACGCTCTACGCTGACTCATATGACCCTATACGCTATACGCTGACTTTATTTTGACTAACCTCTTTCCGCTCTACGCTATACGCTGCCTTCTTATTCTGATTTTAATTGATTCAGCGTGTTTGTATAAACCTTCTGTATTTGCTAATTCAATAATTGAATCAGCACTTTTACTAAATGCAGAATTTCTATATTGTATAACTGATGTAGTTTTAAAAAA
>Ga0208373_1002704_pt1 | contig 18911 bp, 23 predicted proteins | sample RifOxyC2_FD_184036 | JGI IMG/M metagenome (GOLD analysis project Ga0208373, IMG submission 184036) | Soil microbial communities from Rifle, Colorado - Rifle Oxygen_injection C2 (SPAdes) | ecosystem: Environmental > Terrestrial > Deep subsurface > Rock core/Sediment | place: Rifle, Colorado... | reverse complement strand
TCTCTATGAGATCAAAAGAAATTGCTCTGAGATTGATAGCTTACAATCTCAAAATTTTGATTTGCTATGAATACGCAAACGCGAATAATATTCCTCTTTGGGTTAGAGCGAAAAAGTAAATTAGAGAAATTGTCTGTTTGGTAAAACAGATAGCAAGAGCTATCTGAAATATAGATAAATTTAATGTAAGATTATCATCGAATAAGAATTATTTGATGCAGATATGCTAAAATTTTGTTTGATAAACCTAGCAATTAAAGACTAATTGCTATTTGGGATGTAGCCCATTAGGTATAGAAACCCTTAAAATATCTATTATTCTGTTTAATTTATGTTGAAAGTATTTAATACTCTAACGAGGAAGAAAGAGGAATTTAAGCCTATTAAAAAAGGAAAGGTTGGATTTTACTCGTGTGGGCCAACCGTTTATTGGTTCCAGCACATTGGGAACTTGAGGACTTACATATTTAATGATATTCTAAAGAGAGTACTGAAGTATAATGGATATGAAGTGAAGCATGTGATGAATGTTACGGATGTGGGGCATTTAACAAGTGATGCGGATGAGGGTGAGGATAAGATGGAAAAGGCTGCTGCGAAAGAGGGAAAGAAGGCTGAAGATATTGCAAACTTTTATCTCAAGGTTTTCAGAGAGGACATGAATAAATTGAATATAATTGAACCAGATGTTTGGTGCAAGGCGACTGAACACATAAAAGAGCAAATAGAATTGATAGAAAAATTGGAAAAGAAAGGATATACCTACAAAACTGCAGATGGAATTTATTTTGATACTTCCAAGTTTAAGGATTATGGTAAGTTGGCATTGCTCAATATTGAAGGATTAAGGGCAGGGAAGAGAATTGATATGGGAGAGAAGAAAAATAAGACTGATTTTGCGCTTTGGAAGTTTTCAGAGGAAGCTGGAAAGAGGCAGCAGGAATGGGAAAGTCCATTTGGATTGGGGTATCCAGGATGGCACATTGAATGTTCTGCAATGTCAACAAAATATCTTGGACAACCATTTGATATTCACACCGGCGGAGAGGATCATATTCCCATTCATCACACAAATGAAATTGCACAGAGTGAATGTGCTCTGGGAAAGAAATTTGTTAATTATTGGATGCATGGAGCTTTTTTGCTGTTTAAGGGGGAGAAAGTAAGCAAGAGTAAAGGCGGTTTGTATACAATATCTGAATTGCAGGAGCAAGGATATGATCCTTTAACATACAGATATATGTGTTTGTTGACTCATTATAAGAAAGGATTGAATTTTACACTTGATAATCTTGATGCGGCTAAGACTGCATATGAAAGGCTAAAGAGAAAGGTAATTGAGTTGAAGAAGGAAGAGCACAAAGGAAATGATGAAAGCAAAAAGTATGAGGAAGAATTTTTGTCTGCAGTAAATGACGATTTGAATATTCCTCTTGCCGTTCAAGTGACTTTGAAACTATTAGATGATTTCTATTTCGATTCAAAGAAGAAGCTTAAGCTTTTGGAAAAATTTGATGAAGTTCTCGGACTTGGAATTAAAGACATGAAAGAAGATAAATTGGATATTCCAAATGAAGTTAACAAGTTGCTTAAAGATAGGGAAAATGCAAGAAAGAATAAAGATTGGGAAGAATCAGATAATATAAGGGAAGAGATAAAGAAACTTGGTTTCGCAGTAGAAGACAAGCCCGAAGGGCAGAGATTAAGTAAAATTTAATTTATAGATAATTTAATGGAATAAATATCTTATGTTAGGGGAAATAGGAGTAACTGCGGTAGATAATAATCACTTTTTATTTTTAAGTTAAAATCTGTGGGAAGGTTATTCACTTATCTTCCGAACAAAAAGTTTTTTATGGCTCTGTAAATTCTTTTATATCCGCTCTCTGCAGCATAATATTTTCTTTCGGTGAAGTCTGCTAATCTTTTTGTTGTCACTTCAAGAACTCCGCCACATTCTCCGGCTCTTGTCATGTTTATATCAAATTCATTGAAATATTCTTTTTGTTTTGCCATTGCTTCTGAAAAAGTACTACCTATTTCTATGCTATCGCATAAATTTGTCACTATTGGTTTTATTTTATTAAGTGTAGGGACTTTTTCAGCCAATCTGAGAACTCTAAGAAGGGGCAATCCTGCGTCTATACATTCGGCAGTATATCTGAAAAATACGACCTTTGAGAATTCTTTCGAATTTATTGCTTTTCTGGGATTTATACCGCAGTCAAGGTCTTTTTTAATTAGTTCTGATGTTTTACATAAAAGCTCAGGTAATGCTCCTGTTTCTTCTCCCACATCAATAAAACTGTAGGCTACAGGATGGAAAGAATCTGGATAATTATTCATTGCACCTGCGAGGGAATCTCCGTTCTTTACACTATCATGCATTCCTCTTATCTCAGTTGCATAGGCAGGGAATGTTCTTTCAACGATATTTAATGCTTGTAGAATAGGAACACCACTTGATATTAAAGTTCCCCAGGTGTCAAATAGAAGCATTTCTTCCAATGGACTCTTTTTGGCGTTAACCATATGTTTCTTTGGGGTAGCTTGTATTTAAATCTTCCTCGTAATTTTCACAAAAAATAAGTAGTAACCGAAATTTAAGTTCTTGATGAGGTATTAGTTAAACATTTAAAGGCAGGTTTTATCGCATTTTCATGAAAATAACTGAAACAAAACTTCAAGGAGTGTTACTTATTGAACCTGTTTTTCTAAAGGATGATAGGGGATACTTTTCGATGACTTTTAGAAGAGATATTTTGGAGAAACATGGCGTGAATGATAGTTTTGTTCAGGAGAACGAATCCCTATCATGTAAGAATACTTTAAGGGGATTACATTATCAATTGGAACCATTTGCACAGGCTAAAATAGTTAGGGCAGTTAGCGGAAAAGCATTGGATGTTGTTGTGGACATAAGAAAAAAGTCAAAGACATTTGGACAATGGGATTCTTTTGTATTGGATGGAAGTAATGCCGTTTACATTCCTAAGGGATTTGCACATGGTTTTCTTGCTTTAGACAATAATCTTCTTATGCAGTATAAATGTAGCGCAGTTTATAGCAAAGAAAGTGAAAGAGGAATAAGATGGGATGATCCTGATTTGGCAATTGATTGGAAAATTAATGGAGTTGCTCCCTTGTTATCTGAGAGAGATAAGAATTGGCCTTATCTTAGAGATGCGAGAGATACTTTTTAAAAAAAGGTTTATTCAAATTAGATAGTTTTTTAATTCAATATATGCTTTATTTAATATGAAAAATAGATTTTTTGCTCTTTGGATAAGTGCAATTTGCATAATTGCTTTTGTATTGCAATTATTATTTTCAGGTTTTACTGATTTATTTGTATTAAATGGCTTTGCATATCCTGAAATATGGAGATTTGTCACCTCTATATTTTTGCATGCAGATATAATGCACATTGCATACAATTTATTTGCCCTTATTTTATTTGGGATGATATTGGAAAGTATTGTTGGAAGCAGGAATTTTTTGATTGTATTTATTGTTTCTGGGATTTTGGCAAATATAATATCTGTTAACTTTTATGACTCTTCTCTCGGTGCTTCAGGAGCGATATTTGGAGTTATAGGCGCTTTGATAATTGTTCGCCCCACATTAACAGTTTGGGCATTTGGATTGCCGATGCCAATTTTCATTGCAGGAATATTGTGGGCATTTGTGGATTTGATGGGGGTTTTAAGTCCAAGCAATGTTGCCAACATTGCTCACCTTTCGGGAATGTTTTTTGGGCTTCTTCTAGGCTTGTTGTTTAGGGATTGGAAGGCTAAAAGAAACGCAGATAATCAAATAAGGTTTAATGAGAGAGAAATAAGAAATTGGGAAGATGTTTATTTGAGATAAGTTTAGTTAAGATTAAAGAGAAAATAATTATTATCTTATGTCCGATAAACATTATAGTAATCTTAAAATGGATTTATCTCTCTTTATTATTGGCATTAGATAACTACTCGTTGAGATAACTCGATTTTGAATTATCAAAATTCAAAATCTACTTTTTTATTGTCTTGATTTTCAGGTTGTGAAGGCGGTGGAGATTGTGAGGGAGGGGAAAATCTTTGTGGTTGTGCAGGAAGAGGGTTTGTTCCTGAAGGTCTTGGCTGTGAGGGGAATGGTTTTGGCTGTGAGGGGAGTTGTGGTTGGAATGGTCTTGGTTGTTGCACAGGTCTCTGTGGCATAAATTGTGAAGACGATGGAGGAGTTCTTGGGAAATTTTGAACATTTACATAGCTTTCACTTCCTTTTGGGGACATTGATTTCATTATGAAATAAATTATTCCTATGATTATAACGAGAGCAATTGCAGTTATTATAATGATTATTGTCCAGTTAGTTTCATTTGTACATTGTTGACTCAATTCCGGGCGAGGGAGATCTAGTGGGCTTTTACATCTATTTGTATCTACGCAGGTTCTTGTTTGTATTCCGTTACTTGGGCAGGCAGTTGGCCAGGAAGAGCATGTCCAATTTGTTTTACATACTGCTAGAGTGGTTGTTTCAGTGCATGTTTCACTCAATGCAGGTCTTGAAGATATTGTCCCGCAATTGCCTGCATCGATGCATGTTCTTGTTCTTGTTCCTGCGCTGCAAGAGGTCCAATTTATGCAAGTCCAGCTTTCTGTACATGCAGAAGTATTGCTGTTGCCAATGTATTCTGCAACAACTGAATTTGTTAATCCGGAGACTACTAGTTTATTATCTGTTACATTGCAGAAATATGAACCGAAGTTTCCCGGGCAGTTGAAAAGATATTCCCATTCTGAATCACATCCAGTAGTTATATTTGAAATTGTTGCTTCTTTATTTAACACACAAACCTTTGTGCTGTTCGCCATTAATTTATCAATGGTAAATGTTTTTGTCATTCCGCTTAATCCACTTACTGCAAGATATCCGTAGCTGGAAGAACTTGGTTGTTTTGATATAACTAATGTTTTGAAATTAAGAGAGGAAGAGAAAGGATAATCGAATATAACTCTTGTGATGTTTCCTTCTCTTAATTCTACGGTCTTAGATGTGTTAAATATGGAAGAGAGATTTCCGGCATTGGAATTTACATACCAATCTAGGGAAATGCTGCTTAGTGATGAGTGGGAAATATTCCCAATTATTCCGTTATGGTCGTAATCGCAGGACATGGTTACATTTGCAGGGCGTGATGAATTTCCGCATGAAGCTGTGTCATTATACCAAATTATGTAGGAATCATCGGAAATGCAGGAAGTGTTTAGGGCTGCCCAGTTTGAGGTGCATGCTGGGAGAAGGTTATAATATTCCTTAAAATAGTCTACATAATTTAATGAATAATTTCCGGTGACGATACCGTTCAAAGTATTAGAATAGTTTACATTTAATTCAGTTTGATTGCTATAATAATACGTTATTCCAGAGCTAATAAATTGTGAGAATGTTCCAGCATCTGCTTTAAAAGATAAGGTATAATTCGGGCTTGCATCTATTAATGAAATGTTTCGAGGTTTTACTGAAGATTGTAATCTGGAAGCTGGAGTTTGATATATATAATATAATAATGTAGTATAATTTTGAAAGGTAGAAGAATTTTTTACGATATTTATATAATCTTGAGTGAAATTTCCATCAAATGCAATAATTTCTGTGGTGTTGGAGATAGTACGATATGCATCTAATCCTACAAGGATATCTCCTTTATCTCCTTGGATTTTATATGCGAGATATCCATTGCATCTTCCATTTTGAGTGGTGTTTGTAAAAATAGTTATTCCTGATGAACTTTCTCTGAATATGGAATCCCATACGGTTTTTATATCATTTTCTGAACATGTTGGGGGAATTGTTGGAGTAAAAATTGCTGCTGATAATGAAAACAAAGCCACGAGGGTTATTAAAAATACAATGAATAATCTGAACCCCTTTTTCATGTTCTGTCTTCGGGAATATTATTTATAAACGTTCCTAAAAAATGGGAATAAAAACATAATTCTAATTTTCTAGGAAAGCAGAATGCCCCGACCGGGATTTGAACCCGGGTTTAGGCCGCGAAAGGGCCTCGTCCTTGACCACTAGACTATCAGGGCATAATGTCTCTAAATAAAGACTATTTTTAAAGCTATTGAAAACTTTGCAAGTTTTCAAATAAGTCTTTTGAAAAACCGTCATTCAAAAGCCTATATTGAGAGAGCCTATAAATGCCTTTTAAATCTTACCTTTTCTGTTGTCGAAAGTAGTGAATATAAAAAAATGGAAAGTATTAAAAAGGCATTTCCTTCTTATTTTCATGCAAGTCAACGACTTAATCTTTAAGGAGTTAATTAAGCGAGGATATTCGCTTGAGGGCAAGACGAGAGTATGGAACATTGCAGATTCTAAATTATGGTACCTTGCTCCTGAACAGGCACAGGCTTTTCTTGATTTGGAGCAGTCTAAGGAGTATCAGAGAGATGTTATACAGAAGGAAATTGATTTGATAAATGGAAATATAAATGAAATATTGAAGGGAGTTGGAAAGGGAACCCCTATTAACATCATAGACATTGGATGTGGCGATGGTAAAAAGGCAGTTTTGTTCATAGGAAATTTGAGAGATAAGTTAAGAATAAGATACTGCCCTATAGATATTAGCAATTATATGATTGATAAGGCTTTGACAAGAATAAGGCAGCTTAAGGTTAATGAAGTTGTTAAATTCCAGTGGAATGTTTCCGACTTCGAAAACTTGGAAAACGTAACCCCTCTATTGAGGAATTCAGATTTTAAGAGGAATTTGTTGCTTTTGCTCGGAAATACTTTGGGTAATTTTGAGATTAATGAATTACTTTATACTTTACATGCGAGCATGATTGATGATGACTTTTTGTTGATAGGAAATGGATTGGATAATAGGCAACCGGATGATATAGTGAATTCTTATAATACAAAAGAAGTTAATAACTTTTTGGTAAAAATAATTACTCAGATTGGACTTGATGAAAAGGATGTTGAGTTTGGAGTAAGATTTAAGAATTCAAGAATAGAATGTTTTTACACTCTATTGAATGATAAGAAGATATCTTTCCAGGATAAGACTGTTTATTTCAATAAGTGGGATCAGATTATAGTTGCTCTTTCATATAAATATTCCAAGGAGAATTTCAAGAAGTTCCTTGGTTTCTATTTCGATGATGTGAAGTTGCATACTTCACAGGATGGCTCATATGCTCTTGCTCTTTGTAGAAAGTCAAAGTAATTGGCTATTCTAGGTCATAATAAAATAATTAGCTCATGTAGTCTTTTTTATTGTTAAACAAGATTGTTATAGAAGATATTTCTTGTTTTAAGATTTATTGTCTTTTAGGGCAAGGAAGATGTCGCATATTATTATCTATTCTAATGCAGATATCTTTTTTAAGTGATTTTTCAAGGAGATTTAATGATAGTTGCAGTTGACATTGATGATGTTTTGAATGATTTTGTTGGTTCTATGGCAGAATTTCATAATAAAAAATATGGAACAAATTTGAAGAGAGAAGATTTCAAAACGTATTACCTTAGGGATACTCTTGGGCTAGATGAGAAAGAAGCATCGAGAAGGCTTGGAGAATTTGCAGATTCTTCTCTAGAGGGGCTTAAACCAACGGAAGGCTCTAAGGAGATTGTTCGAGAATTATCAAAGATTCATAAATTAGTGGTGATAACTTCCAGAGCGGAGAAGAGAAGGGACCTTACTCAAAATTGGATTTCATCCAACTTCCCAAATTGTTTTTCCGAGGTATATTTTGCAATGAATCATTATATTGGAGTTGGAAATAAGAAGAAAGATGAGATATGCAAAGAATTAGGAGTTGGGGTAATGATAGAAGATTCCATGGATTATGCTTTAAAGTGTTCGGAAGTCGGAGGGGTTTTCCTATACGACAGTCCCTGGAATCAAAAAGATAAGCTTCCATCTAGCATAATAAGAGTTCATGGCTGGAAGGATATAGGAAGAAGGCTAATTTATTGATTTCAAGAAACTTTATATATCCTCAGAAATCCTTAATTGAATGAGCCCATAGCTTAGCCCGGTAGAGCACCGCTCTTATAAGAGTGTGTTCCGTTAGGAGCATAATTTCCATGGTGAAATAAAACTAAGGAAGGCGGGGGTCCTGAGTTCAAATCTCAGTGGGCTCATCTGTCCCCTGAGCAAAGAAGATATATCTTTGCTATTTACCCCTACAAAGAAATATCACAATGTAAGGGGAAAGTTTAAATAGTTCCTTTATCTTTGTAAACTATGGCTTATATTCATATCAAGAAAATAGGAGAGAAAAAGTATTATACCCTGAGGGTATCTATAAGAGAAGGAAAAAAAGTTGTAACGAAAGATATAGCAAATTTAGGAGATGACTTATCAAAAATTAATATTGATGATTTAGAGAAAAGATATCATAAAGAGATTAGAAAGTCATATCATACTATAAAGAGATTTTTAGATTCGAATTATTATGCAGAAAAGATAAAAAAGTTAAAACTTAAAAAAGATGATTATTTTGATAAAGAACAGTTGATAGATATTGAAGCAGTTAAATTACATTATGATAATAAATTTTTGAAGACAGATGAACTTACCAAAGAGGAGATATATGAAAATTTTTTAATAAATTTTGCAGTAAATAGCACCTCCATAGAAGGAAATACGATAACATTAAAAGAAGCCTATAAAATGTTTAAAGAAGATGTTGTACCAAAAAATAGGACATTAAGAGAGGTTCATGATTTAATCAACACAAAAAATGTTTTTAATTTCTTAAATAAGAATAATCCCGAAATTAGTCTGGAGTTAATAGAGAGGGTTCATGATATGCTTCTTGAAAATATAGACAAAAGAATAGGTTATCGGAACCATGATATTCGTATAACGGGGCAGCCATTCAAACCTTCACCAGCCAGATATGTAAAAGCAGATATAACTCTTTTATTAAAATGGTATGAAGAAAATAAGACAAAAATACATCCTTTAGCGTTAATAACTTTTTTTCATCATAAATTTGAAAAAATACATCCCTTTTCAGATGGTAATGGAAGAACTGGAAGAATGTTAGTTAATTATATACTTATGAAATTAAATTATCCTCCTCTGATAATCTCTAGAAGATTTAGGCAGGAATATCTGAGAGTAATGAGTGATGCCGATGATTGTATGCAGAAAGGTCTTATTAATACTGATTTAGGTTACTACAAAGGATTATTGGAATTTATTCATTTACAACTAACCTTTTCTTATTGGGATATTTTTCTTATCTGATTTTACCCCTACATTATAATTATAAATTGTAAGGGGAATATTGATATTTGGAGAGTTCAAATCTCAGTGGGCTCATTAGTCTCCTGAGATTGAGAAAGTTTAAATATCTGAAAAATCTCGAGGATTTATGGTAGTTACTTTAATTGAATTATTACCTAATGGAGTTAAGAGTGAACCTTTGTTTAAAACTGAAGGGGAATATCAGAGGTTTAGAGAGGAATTTATGCGAGAGGTTGCACCAGATTTAGAAAAATATGCTCTTGCAAGGGCATTAAGTGAAAGAGATTCTATGTATCATTTGATTGATTAAAAAATAACTAATCCTTATTTGAGCTTCATAATATTTATATATAAAACCTCTTTGTAGAAGAATATGGAATTAAAAAGATTTGGAGTTGGAGATTGGGTTTATTGCCAGGAGCAATTGGCTAGGGCTAAATTAAGAATGGCCGATGCAAGCGAACTGATGAGAGATATAATTGATAAGGGAAAAATTGAGCATAGCGAACATGTTCGTTCAGGTGCATGGGCTTCCGAAGCATTTCTTATTTTTGATGAACAAGTTTATGGGGTGAGGGCAGAATTTAATCCACTTATACTTCCAGAGTATGCATCACAGGCTGTTGAAGCCCATAAAAGTGGCAAGGAATTTTATTCAGATAATATAAAAATTGATGGAACACCTTTGAGAGATTTAATAGTCGGAGTTGCAGATGTGGAAAGAAGAAAACCTTTATATGAAAGAAGGGTTGTTAAATTAACTGAGCAGGAAAGTTATAATTCTCCCTCTGATAAATTATGGCAAGGGGAAGTTGCCATATGGTCTGCAGGAGGGAGGGAATTGGCTAAGGAATATGGGGGGGCGATTTCTCAATATGGAATTTCAAATGCTAATGTTAATCTGCCTCCAAGAGATGGAAGGGATATTGTAAGGTCATTCTGGCTCGATTTTCATGCTAAGAATAATTGGTCTGGAATTGGTTGTAGTTATTGGTTTCCAGATTTAGTTTGTGGTTCTGTGTTTGGTGTTTCGGCAAAGTAATTTTTAGCCAATTGCAAATAAATATAAACTTCCTTATCCTCTATATTTGATGAAGGTAAGGGAACTTATCGAGAAATTGAGGAGGGAAGATCCAGATTCTGAGGTTACTTTCTTTGATGGGGAAGTTCTTTCAATAGATGGCAAGAGAGCAGGGAAATCAGAGACAAAGGCACAATCTGGAGAGGAGTATAATCGAGAATATGGGGATGAGGCAGGTTCTGAAGGGTATGATTAATAAGGTAGATTATTGAAAATAAAATTGTTGTAAGAAAGAATAATTTTTAGCACGTAAGATGTAACATAAATTTAGAATACTGAAAATCATATCATCTGTTTAAGATTTTTACTTAAAAATCTTTAATATTGTGAGATAATTATATTTTTTTAATTGTTTTTTATAAGATTTGTTCGAAGGGTATTAACTTGTTTAAGAGTTATATAAAAAAGAAATTATTACATAATTTCTTTTAGAAGTCCGCCAGACTTTACGCCTTCAAATGATAGAACTATTTCATCTTTTCCCTGTGGATGTGGGAGTTTTGCACTTGTGTCTATTCCTAGAAGAGAATACATGCTTCCCAACAAATCCACTGGATAAACAGGGCGAGATTTTACTTCTTCGCCTTTTTCTGTTGAAGAGCCGACAACAATTCCTGGTTTGAATCCTCCGCCCGCAACCAATGCGGAAAATACTTTTCCATAGTGATGTCTTCCACCATTCCAGGGAGCGTCCCAAGCAATCTTAGGGGTTCTTCCAAATTCTCCACAGCACCAAACAATTGTACTATCAAGAAGTCCTTTGTCTGAGAGGTCTTGAAGTAATGAGGATAGGCCCTTATCTAATTCTGGAAGTTTTCTTTGCATTGTTTGGAAGTGTCCCTTGTGTGTATCCCAACCCGGATAGTTAATGGTAACATAGGGAGCACCTTTTTCTATGAGTCTTCTTGCCACTAGACAAGATTGTCCGAATGTACTTTTTCCATATTTTGCCCTCAGTTCATCTTTTTCCTGTGAGAGATCGAAGACTTTTCCAGCATCTCCAAGAATTAGTTCATATGCTTGTTGTTCCATTTTATTTGCTTCTAACAGTCGAGAATTGTCTTTCATTGCTTGTTCTAAAGAATTTAGTTTGTTTTTGAATTCTCTTCTACCTTTTTGTCTTTCTTCAGAAATTCCTTTTGCAACTACTCCTTCAACTTCAAATGTCTGTGAATTTGGATCGCCGCCAGTGGCAAAGGGTTTGTATTTATTTCCTAGAAATCCAGATTCTGAAAATCTTCCCTGAAGTTGTGTGATAACTATGTATGGTGGAATAAGACCTTTGTATCCTCCACTGTAACCTTTGAATACTGAAACTACTGCACCAATTGAAGGATAGACTTGTCCGCCTCCAGGAGTTCTTCCTGTTTGAGTCATATAGGCTGCAGTTTCGTGCCCACCGTTTCCGTGAGTCATGCTTCTTATTAGAGAATATTTATCTGCGTGTTTTGCGAGTTCGGGGAGTAGTTCTCCTATGTAAATACCTTTTACGTTTGTTTCAATTGGATGGTTTAATGGTCCGGTAATATCTTGTCCTGCGTCTGGTTTAGGGTCGAAGGTATCCAAGTGGCAGGAACCTCCCCAGAGCCAGACTTGAATTACAGATTTTGCTTTTGCATTTTTTCCTGGAGTTAAAGCTGCAAGGGAGATATTGTTAGCTAGAAGTAATCCTGCTGCTCCAGATAAACTCTTTTTTATGAAATCTCCTCTTGTGATATTCATTGTCTATATGAAGATTAGGAGATATATAAGATTTACTAAATTGACAAAGGACAATAATCTTTTTATAGGCTCTTTATCAGCAGAGAATATGGGAAATTCGATAAAATTAGGAGTTAAAACCTTCCAAGACAAGAAGTTTTTACAGGAACTTGAAGGCAGAGCAGACTTTTTTGAAATAATGGCAATAAAAGGAAAGGATTATTCTTTTCTCAGAGAGTTTTCAAAACCTATTGTAATTCATGCAGAACATCAAAGGTTTGGCGTTAACTATGCAGATAATGCAAAATGCGAAAAAAATCTTCAATCTTTAGAATTTGCCTTGGGAGTTGCAAGAGAATACAATTCGCAAAAGGTGATTGTTCATGCAGGAAGACTTGAAAATGACGGTTGTTCAATTGCACAGGCAGTTTCTTTGATTAGGTCAATTAATGATGAAAGAGTATTAATTGAAAATCTTCCTCAGAATTATTTTTGTTCTACCCCTGAAGATATTAGAAGATTTATTTCTTTATCTGGATGCAGTTTTTGTTTTGACATAAATCACGCAATACAGACTGCACTTTCTAATAATCTTGAGCCTTATGGTTTTATCGAGAGATTTATAGAATTGAATCCAAGACACTATCATTTGGGAGGACAGAAGATGAATAGTTCATGTATAGGGCACAAGAGCTTTAGGGATTCTGAGATGGATATGGAAAAGATAATGAAAATTATTCCCGATAGGGCAGAGATTACTTTGGAAGTTACAACTGATGTTGAGAATACAAAATATGATGTTGATTTTGTGAGAAGATTTACTAAATAGAGATATTTGAAATTATTTTGTAATAATTTCAAAACCATCCATGTGCTTTAGGGGATGTTCTTTTCCAACTGCTTTCTTTGTTCTTACATCTATTGCTTTAACGAAGTTCTTTCCTATGTCGCTATGAAGGCGATAGGCAAAATCAAGGGCAGTGGAACCTGATTTCATTATGTAACAATCTGGGAGGATATTTCCTTTGCTGTCAGCGAGTTTGTCTCCTGCGGGGAAGATGCAGATATACTTTAGAACATCAAAAACTGTTTTATTTAGAACTTCCTGAACTCCAGTGGAGCCAAATTCATTTATTGTTTTTTGTATATTACCCAGGGCTTCTTTTTGTTTTTCGCTTAATTCCTTTTTAGCTTCAAAGGTTTTTTCTCCGGGAATGTAGAAAATCAATCCGTGCTTATCTGCTTCTCTTAGTGCTAATTCTCCATCTGCGAAGCAGGCGACTATTGGATAATCAAATTCAGATTTTACTTTTTCATAATTTTTTCTTCCGTTTGGCCTGTCTACTTTATTTGCAGCTATTATCATTGGTTTTGTATATCTTCTTAGCATCTGGGCAAATTTGAATATCTCTTCTTCTGTCCATTTTGATGGATGCTCTGGATTTACATTTGACTTAAGGACAACATGTTTTACATCTTCCGCAGAGACTTTCAAACCAGAGAATTGTTTTGCGACTGCCTCTGCAAAGTTGCTGTGCTGCATTTCTAACATTCTTGCGAATAATTTCCAGACTTTTTTCAATATGCCCACATACCACAAATCCAACTCTCTTTCTATTATTTTTATATCTAGTGAAGGGTCGTAATTTCCATCAGGCACCGGTTTTCCTGCTCCATCAAATTCTCCAGACATGTCCACTACATGGATGAATGCATCTGCTGCAGAGAGATCATTTAGGAATTCATTTCCAAGTCCTTTTCCTTCGCTTGCGCCCTCGACTAATCCTGCTACGTCCATTAGTTCAAATGGGACAAATCTCCATCCTTGTTTGACATAACCCTCTCTTGGGTTTGAAACTTTTCCGAATTCTGCCGCAAGATCTTTTATTTTTACATAGGCCATTGCGTGATTTGCTTTTATTGTGGCAAAGGGATATGAAGCAATGAGAATATCCATGAGCGTAGCTGCCTTGAAGAAAGTACTTTTTCCCGAATTTGGTCTACCGACAATTCCAACTAACATAAATCTAATGAATAAACAGATATTATAAAGTTAATTATCTCTAATTTATTGGTAAATGTTATAAGTGAATCAAATTAACTACTATTTTTGACGAAAATTACAAATTAAGTTTAAATAGGCAAATATTTCCAAGGAAGTATACTAAAATGACAAAATCAAAAACATCAAAGGCATCGGCAGCAAGACCTGTAAATGAATCGCCTCTTCATTTTGTTGTAATGAGAAGATGGTATGAGAATGAGAGAGCGACTGCAGATGAATTTGGAGCATCTGGAAGACCTGACGGGGCAAGTTTACATATAGACGAGGAACATCACAGGGCATATGTTCATAGAGAATGGGATCGTAGAGATCAATCTTCTTCTGCACCAACTCCTGACTGCTATTCATATCCTACAGAGGAAGGGGCAGAAAATATAAATGTTGGAGAATCTACCTATAAGGTAATGCTGAAAAGAGGCGGAGATTTGAGAATATGTGCAAGTGCTCTTTATAATTTGAAACAGAATCCACACGCGGATTTAGGCTATAAGTAATTAGTTCTTGATTTAATCAAAAATTCCTAATTTAACAAGAAGTCTTTCTACTTTATCTCTGAGCTCTTCTAGTGAACCATTATTGTAAATATAGTGGTCTGCAACTTCAAAGCAAGCCTGAGATTGTTGTCCTGATGATTTTTCTCCTATTCCTCTATCTCTTGCATCAATGAGTCTTACTCCCTCTTCGGTTTTAGGGTCGGAATCTTTATTTCTTGCGATAATCCATTTAAGTCTTCGTTCTATCGGGGCATCTATTCCTATTAGAACAAAACCTGTAATTTTCTTTAGTTCTTCTATTTCTCCCGGGTTCCTTATTCCAGTGAAGACATAATTTTTCTTTAAATCTACTCCTTCCAGAATCTTAGTTGCCCAATATCCATTTCCATATTTCTCTCTCATTACATTTCCTATATCCTGAAGGACCTTTCTTTCTATTGGAAGTCCTCTTTTTTTAGCTTCTTCTCTTACGGCATCTGAAAAGTTTTTCACAATAAATTCTTTTTCTACTAAAATGTCCGTTGCTAGATTTTTTCCAGAAGCTATTGGGCCTACAATTCCTATTATCATCTTGCATTTAATCGTAAAGGGTATAAAAAGGTTTATTACCTTTTTTTAATGAAGAATATAATTAGTAGTATATAAAGTATAAATGACTTTTAATAAAAATAAAGAAAAAAGAATTATTATCTCCGGTAGTAGAATTCATTAGATTATGATATCTAATGATTTAGGTATTTGGTTTAATATTAGAGTTGCCAGCAGGCATTAACTTGATTTACATATAGGCTTCTCTTTTCTTGGCGTTATCGTCTTTTGTCCATCCTTTTTCGGTTGGAGTATGTGTATCTAGGAATTCTCTTACAGAATCTTTTGTAACATAAACTCCGCCTTTCTTGCCTAGGACAGTTCTTGTAACATCAAGGTAATTTTTAGCAATCTGAGTAGCTGCGTGTGGATTCGATGCAAATATACTTGCTAATTCTTTTCTTGCATTTATCTCGTCTCCAAGAGTTTCTAATCCTGCATATGCTCTTCTTTTTATTTCATCACTGGCATTTCCTTGTTTGGATTCTATACTTTTATATGTTACTTTGTAAACTTCTACTCTTCCACTATTTTGGGCAGAATCTTGTGTCTGTGTGGCTCCATTTGCCTTTGCAAGAGCTTTCTTTCCTAGTCTTGATTCTACGTACTTCACGAATGAAGTTGCGTCTACGTGGTTGCTATCAGGCATTACGAATGCTCCTGTTGCAGCAGCGACTCTTATTCCCTTTTCAGAATGATATTTGGCGAATCTGTATTTATCTGCGGCTAGTTTTATTGCATCTTTAATAGTAAGTCTTTGGGCATATGATGTTTGTGTATCATCTGCAGATGGTTGAGTTATTTTTGCGAATTGCTCTGCAGTGTAGGCTATGAGTTTGTCAATTACTGAGGGGTCTACTTCTATTACTTTATGTGATAATCCCATTTCTTTGAATCCTTCAGGAAGAAGAGTTTCAACTCTTTCAGTTAATCCATGTTTTATTCTTGCACAAAGTGCGCTTCTGTCTCCTGTAGGTTGTTTTGGAGTTATTGTATATACTATAAATCCTGTTTTCGCGTCATTTGCTACTGAGTCTTTTGGAACACCATTTATATCTTCGGTGTCTAGTATGTCCTCAAGCTTTGAGCCAAGATTTTCAGCTAATATTGGCGCAGAATCTTCTAATTTTGCCGGAATAATTAATCTGCACTTATATGCTTCTTTTCCGCTGTCATTTTCGTGGCTTAGAGCAATAAATGAGTAGATTTCTGATTGTGGGAATTGTCCTTCGCTTAATTTTTGTGCTAATTCAATTAGTTTTTCATCTGTTCCAACTGTTCTTAATGTTTCAAGAGTTGATTTTGCAGCGGTTTCATCTAGATTGCTTAGTCTTTTGGCTAAGTTTGAGGCAATGGAATATGTTTCTGAGTCAAGTTGTCTTACTTCGGCAATTCCACTTCTTTGTGTTATTTCAGAATAACTTGATTGAAGAGAACTATAAACAGCGGCAGATTCTTGGTCTGATCTTTGTTCACTTGCTCTTTGCAATTCATTGTGATAGGAGGCTTGTATTCCTTTTTCTTCTTCTCTTTTTGCTTGAACTTCTCTTATGATTAGCTTCTTTGCTTTTCTTATTCTTTTTTTCAATGAGGCTTCTGCAGAGTGTAATGCTTCTTGCCTAGTTCTTTCTATGTTTTTTGTTACAGTAGCCTGTGATGCATTTATTCCCTCGAGCATATTTTTTATTTCGTTCATTTCAAGTCTTCAAATTTAGGGTATTTAAACCTTTCTATTTGTAACTACTTAATAATGACTATTATATTTGCAAGGTTTTTAATGCAATGATTTTCTATTTCTACTTGTTTATGATAATAAAAGTTAAAGTAAAACCAAATTCAAAGCAGGATAAATTGGAAAAAATAAAGGATAATGGGTATTCTGCAGAGATATCTGAAAAGGCAGAGAATAATAAAGCAAACATTAAACTAGTTAATCTTCTGGCAAAGGAATTCGGTGTTAATTTTAGAAAAATAAAGATAAAAAATCCTACAAGCAGAGATAAGATAATTGAAATAGAAGATAGATAACCAATAAGACAAATGGTTATATATCTTGATTTTGGTTTTTTACTATGGCGCTTTCAGAGGAAATAAAAGTTGATAAAGAAACAGGTCTTAGTTATGCGAAGGAAGGACTTTATGATGAATTTTATCGAATAAGGGGCGGCTCTAGAGAGGCATTGGAAGGAGTTAAATCTAAGAGTTTGGTAATGATTGAATATAAACCTGAAGGAACAACCGATGGAAAAAATGATCGAAATATCTAATTGATAATAATAGACAAGAGAAATAATTATAAAGCCAGGGGGGTTTTGTTATTTAAGATGGCACATTCGACTAAACCCGAAGATAAAAGAGAATTTAAGTATGATCCTCATTTTTTAGAGTCTTATGAAACAAGAGGGAATAGCAGAGGGGCAATGGAAGGAGTTACTTTTAACGTTAGACCCGAGGACATAAGAATATTTGATGTTGTACCCAAAGAAAAACCATATAATGCCAACACTTAAAAATTTATAAACTTAGTTTTTGTTTGTTAATTGTAAAAAGGAGAATAATGAGATGCAGATAACTGTTAAGGTAAGATATGGCACAAGCGGTACAAAGTTTGAGAGCTTTGGAAATAATAGATATTTAGTTTACCTTTTATCTGCGATGAATGAAGGAGATGCGGATTTGGAATTAATTACACTTATTTCGAGAAATATGGGAGTTCCGCCAAATAGAATAAAGATTATAGAAGGACAGGGAAGCACAAATAAAATAATAGAATTGGGATAAGTTATGCTCATGGAAAAAATATTGGTTGCGGGACTCCTAGAACCCGCTGGGGGTTGTAGATGAAGTATGAAGATGCACCAGATTTACAACAGAGAATGACTGAAATAGTTAATACTCTCGGTTTGGTTCACGTTGATCTTAGCAGGGTTAAGTGTTTTAGGGGGAGGGGAAGCTCGACAAGGAGAACAATTGCAAGATGTCATGCCCTTGGAAAATTAATGCAGAAAGCTACAGGATTGGAAGCGCACTATGCGATAGAATTTTTGGATCATTTTGAAAAGATGTCTAAGGATCAGCAGGATAAGGTAATAATTCATGAGCTTATGCATATTCCCAAGACATTTGGGGGAGGATTTAGGCAGCACGATTTCGTTTGTGAGCAGAATGTGGATGTTCTGCATCAGAGATTTATTAATTTGAAAAATGCAAATATTCAACAAATGAAACCAGAGAAGAAGGTACCTTTTTGGATGAGATAATATGAAGATATTATATAAAAATAAAAAAATTGATGTGAATGTTAGGAGTGTTGGATTGTTTGGAAGGTTTTCGGGATTGATGTTTAGAACAAAAGAAACTAGCAATCTTTTGTTCGAATTTAATCACGACGTTAGTATGGCAATTCATTCATTTTTTGTATCTTTTGATTTCCTCGCTTTATGGTTAGATGAGAAAAATAAAGTAATTGGGTGGAAAATTGTGAAGCCATTTACCGTCGCTGTTAAGCCTAAAAAGAGGTTTAGAAAACTAGTGGAAATACCTTTTAATAATGGCAACAGAGCGATTTTGCGTTTCTTCGTCGGTAAACTAAACTTTTGCGAAATCCCTCGTGGAGCTTGTCCATTCTAAATATCATATATTTTAGCCAAAAATAAGAAAACCGAAACATTTATATATCTAGTTATATAACTAGATAGATGGGATATAAAACAA
>Ga0208373_1002701_pt1 | contig 18926 bp, 18 predicted proteins | sample RifOxyC2_FD_184036 | JGI IMG/M metagenome (GOLD analysis project Ga0208373, IMG submission 184036) | Soil microbial communities from Rifle, Colorado - Rifle Oxygen_injection C2 (SPAdes) | ecosystem: Environmental > Terrestrial > Deep subsurface > Rock core/Sediment | place: Rifle, Colorado... | reverse complement strand
TATTATTTGCGCCCGCGTCATCGCAATTGCCGGCGCCCGCGCCATCGCGGCTAGCCATGACAAAATTATTCACCCCTGTTTCCTGATACATGAATCCGATATACGCGGTCGTGCCGTTAAAGGCCAGCGAAACCGATTTGCCGCTTGTCTCGGTGGTGAAAACGTCTTCGCAAACCCAACTATCGATGGCGCAACCGGTGCCGCCGTTTCCCACGTATGAAGCATAACGTAAATCCGCGCCGGTAACATACCGATAAGCAATGGCCATGGTCCCGCCGCTGTCAAACGCCAATGAAATGTCCGCACCGACAACGTTGGTCGAATCGATCGCGGAGCAATTCCAATCCGTGTCCGCACAATCCGCCTCACCCGTCCCCTCGTCCGGATCAAGCGTGGTCGTGCCGCTGGCGCCGCGCCGCGCAAAATCCAAATTACCATTACCGGCATCGTAATAAGCGATGTAAGGAATGTCACTCGAATCAAAAGCCAATGAAGTGAATTTATTATTACCGGTATCAATGCTTTCCGTTACCCACGACGCGCCGGTAAAATACGCGTAGTACAAATCATACGAGCCGCCGGACAAACGCGAATACGCCATCGCCGGCTTGCCGGTACTGTCAAACGCCAACGAGGTATAATATCCCTCGGCTGTCGTCAGGATATCGTTGATCGTCCATGTGTAAGCGTCAGCCTTGAAAACAAATGGCAACCAGGCCGGAATGCCGAGCGTCCAACCGATCATGAACAAAACCAAAAACAGCTGGAAAATTTTACTAAAATATTCCCAGACTTTCAGTCGGTTTGCTCTTTTGCTTTTATTTTTCATTCGGGAAAAAACACTCCTTGTTAAAAGCAGTTATTTTACCTAAATCTTATTGACGTTATTATACCATTTTTTCATTTATCAAACAAACATAAAACTCGTGACTTTTCCACAGTGTCAAGCGTAAACAAAAATCGCCGCCAAATCGCGACGATTTCAAATAAAACGATCAACCTTCCACGGTTAAATCGCGCTCAATCCCACATTCTTTCGCCGGCGGCGATAAAGTAACAGTCCTAATGCAAAAATTACCAATGCCACACTAACCGCTTGCGCCCAACGTATGCCAGATATCAGCGGACTGTAATCAACACGCAAAAACTCCAACAAAAATCTTTGCGCTGAATACAAAACAAGATACAACAAAAAAACATTTCCCGTTTGCCGGTCCCCCTCTTTCAACCGCCACCGCATTATTAAAAACAAAATCACGGCAATCGCCAGATTACCCAAACACTCGTATAAAAAAACCGGATGAAAGTATTCCGCGGCCGCAAAAGCCGCCGGACGGTTAACCGCGTCAATCGGCACTCCCCACGGCAAAGACGTTGGTTTGCCAAAAATTTCCTGATTAAAATAATTCCCGGCGCGACCGACAGCTTGCGCCGCGGCCAAACCGACAACTGCGAAGTCGGCGATAAACCAAAAACTTTGCTTTTTTATTCGGCAGAAGAGATAAGTCGCGGCAAATCCGCCGAGCATGATCCCATGAATCGCCAGGCCACCTTGCCAAATTTTCAAAACATCAAACCAATTGCCACGATACATTTCCCACGCGTACAGCACATAATAAACGCGCGCGCCGATCACCGCGCCGATGACAAAATACAAAAGCAAATCATGAAAAAGAGGACGTAGGGGCGTTGCGCGCAACGCCCCTACGTCCCCTTTTTCAATATCAAACCTTTTTACCAACGACAAAATCACCACCAACCCAACCAGTCCGCCAATCACCATTAAAAAACCGTACCAATGTACTTCAAACGGTCCGATCTTCATCAAAATCGGTTGAGGGTGATAGGCTTGGAGGAAATTAAACATAAGCCATAGTTACAGATGTACAGGTAAACATACGGATTGTACGGATTTAACAAATGCGCTTTATTTGTCAACCAATCTGTATTATCTGTATTGTTATCTGTACATCTGTAACATTATAACAAAAGAAAAGACTCTCGTTAAATCGAGAGCCGTTTCTTTCTCTTTAGGCTTTTTGCAAACTTATATATAAACCAACGATGACTGGTCGCCGGCTTATTTTTTCTTTTTGGAATTATTCGCCACTTCTTTTTGAATATCGGCCCAGCGCTCTTTCAACTCGGCCACGATTTCCACCCACGCGGCTTTATTTAACAGATCATCCTTGGAATACTTTTTCACAATATTTTCCACCACCGCGTCATACTCTTTGCGCCCGATCTTGCCCGCTTTGCCCACCTCGCGCACCAGCTGTTCGCTGACTTGCTTGGATAATTTTTTGAACCGATCGCGATTTTTTTTGCCTGTTTCCGGATTCAGAAACAAACCAATCGCGCCTCCAATCAGCGCGCCAAGAGCCAATGTGCCGATAAATTTTTTCGTGCCCATAAATTTAACTAAAAAACTATTATGGTAGGTAGCCAAAAGTTTCTTTTCCTTATTATTTTCTTGGCCCTTTACTTAATCTTAGTTTCTCGTAAGCTTTTCTTTCTTCGTCAGATATAAGGAGTCCTTCTCCCGATTGACCGGACTCCAAATTGGAGCGCATAAACTCCGAATATTCTGCTTCAGTAAGAACTGGCAATTGTTCTTGGCTGTGTGTTTTCTCTCTAAGTCCTTTTAGTTTCTCAGATTTTTCTACGGGTGGCGCATGACCACCCATTTTTTCAAAACTCATAATATTAATTAATAACAAAGAAATTTCAGGCTATTTCACACTGCTTCTTCTTATTACAATATACCACAAACAAACGCGTCGCGCACCTTGATTATCCACACTTTCGGTTTTCAACTCCGGTCGCAAAAAACAGCGCCCGGTATCAAAACGGTGTTCTCCATTACTTTTACAAACCACAAAATTCTTGCCTTTCCGGCGTCATTTATGTACAATTACCTCATTCATAACCACCTCTTTCCTATGAAAACGCATTGGTTGATTTTTGTTGGAATATTTTTTTTCGCGTTGGCCTCACTCTGTCTCACCGGACGGCCGAGTGAAACGCTCGCCGCATCGCAACTCATCAAAGGAAAATTCAGCGCCGCGATTTATGAATTGGTAAACGGGAAACGTTACGCCTTTCCAAATGAAAAAGTATTTTTTACTTGGCATAAAAATTTTTCAGAAGTGCAAACCATCACGGACAAGGCGCTGGCCGAGATTTCACTAGCAGGAAACGTGACGTATCGACCGGGAGTCAAGATGATCAAAATCGTTTCCATCCCGAAAGTATATGCGGTCACCGCCAACGCTACCTTGCGCTGGATCACCACCGAAGCATTGGCGCGCGCTTATTATGGCGCTGACTGGCAAAAGCAGGTTCACGATGTTTCCGACGCTTTTTTCACCGATTACTCTGTCGGCGCGCCGCTTGTCGCCGCCACTGATTTCAATCCGGCCGATGAGTCAAATCAAAATCAAATATTTACTCCGCTCGCGCCCCCGTTAAATAAATCTACCATTTCTTGCGGCAACGGAATCATTGACGCGGCGGAAGATTGCGACGGTGGACAGCATTGTTCGTCAGCCTGCAAACTTGTCACCGTTTATCCGAGCACGGACTACAGCGCGCCCGGCGGATATACGGATTATACCGCTGGCGTTGACGACAAAATCGCCATCGGCGACGGCATCAACCTGCGAATTGACGACGTTACCGCTCAAAAAGTCAGGTATTCAATTTGGGGCAAAGACACCGACCAAACGTGCAAACTCTTGAGCGCCGCCGGTGAATTCACACTTGATGCCGAATTCAAATTTCGCGAATTCACCGATTCTTTTTTCGAAGTTCTGGGTATCGGCGCCACAAAAATTTCACTGCGCCAATGGTACGGCCAACAAGCGCGCGTGCGTTGCGAAGCGATCGCCGGATGGAAAAAAGATCTGGCTTGCAGTTTTTATCCGGCCGACGACCGGGCATACGTATCGTATAACAACGTTCAAACATTTTATCTCGGCGCGCAAGCCCGACTGGCGGCGGAATATTATACCGAAGCGTTTAGCGCCTGTTATCAACGCTACTTAAAAAAAATTCCCGGACTCGCTTCCGTCCGGCCGATCGGCAGACAACATTGGGATATTTACCAAACCACGGGAGACGCAAACGCATACAGCGCTGACTATCAACGCATATTTGTTCCAACAAATTTATTCAACGTATCCGTCGCCTCCTTACAACAAAAACTCACTTGGACAAAAGATACCCGTTGCCCCATTGAGGAAACCGCCATTGTCCACGAAATGGCTCACTTACTTTTTTCTCGAACATTTTTACAAGACATCTATGATGGCGGCCACAAAAGCGAATGGCCTTATCATGCCGGGTCGGTCACACCGAGTGAAGGATTCGCACAGTTCATAGCTCATTACGTCACCAAGGATATGCCGGACAAAACCGGTATCGATGACCGCGCTTTTTGGAGCGCGTTTTGCGGCGACGATCGTTTGATCAACGCGCATCCGGACGGCGCGTATTCACTTACCGCGGCAACCGAATCGCAAATGCGTTATTCTGAAATCTTGAACGGCCACGGCTACAAGGCAAATCATTATCAAGCCGGTTATTGCTTTTATAAACGCATTAACGCTGACTGCGGTGATGCCGGAATTGACGATCTGCTCGCAAAAGCGATTCAATATGACGGTAGCATGGCGAGCCATCCGAGCCTATTCAGTTATTTGGCCATCAATTGTGGCGAAGCGAAAGTGAAAGCCATCATGACGGACTTTGGCTTTGACCACGCCTTGCTCAACATGACGCAACGCTGGCCGAACACGGACTTTCCCAACAATTTGCATACGCCCGGGTGTCTTTGAGAAACACTTGCCAAAAAATTAATTCCATGATATCATTCTTTTGTATTTCAAACAGTTAAATCACAAGGAGATAAAGGCGCTAGAGGAGATAGGCTAAAGACGTAAATCTGATTCCATAATCTCCTTCATCCCCTTTATCCCCTCGTTATAATAAATTTCATATGAAAAAGGATATTCATCCCAAATACCACCAGGATACCAAGGTCACCTGCGTTTGCGGCAATGAATTCACCACCGGATCCACCCGAGAAGAAATTAAAGTCGAGCTTTGCCACATGTGCCATCCTTTCTACACCGGCAAACAAAAGCTCGTGGACACCGCTCGCCGCGTGGAGAAATTCCAAGAAAAAATCGCCAAGACGACCGCCGCCGCGCAAACTCGCAAAGGCAAGAAAGCCAAAAAAGCCAAGGCCGCCAAATCAGACAAATAGCTACTTCAAAGCCGCTCGCGTTTTGGATTTCCAAAAATGGGCGGTTTTTTGATAGGGTACAGATGTACAGATTAAAGGTACAGATAATACAGATTGGCTAACAGGTAAGGCTCATTTGTTGAATCTGTACAATCTGTATTGTTATCTGTACATCTGTAACAACAATTTTATGCTAGACAAAATCTCGAAAATTAAAAGTCGTTTCTCGGAGCTTGAAAAAAAACTGCAAGACCCCGCGGTTTTGAATAACCAAAAAGAAGTGGCCGCCCTTTCGAGCGAACGAGCGGAAATGGAAGACCTGATCCGACTGATCGGCGAATACGAAAAATTGAGCGGCGACTTGGCGCAAGCGCAAGACACGGCCAAGACCGAGGATGCCGCGCTCGCTGAACTGGCCAAAAACGAAATCGCCGTTCTCACGCCGCGCTTAACGGAAGTGGAAAAACATTTAAAACAAGAACTGATGCCAAAGGATCCGAACGACAAAAAAGACGTGATCGTGGAAATTCGCGCCGGCACCGGCGGTGATGAGTCTGCATTGTTCGCGGCGGAACTTTATCGGATGTATTCCAAGTTCGCCGAATCAAGAAAGTGGAAAAACCACATCTTGTATTCCAACCAAATCGGTATCGGCGGCTTCAAAGAAATAATCTTTGAAGTAACCGGTAAAAACGTTTTCGGTTTCCTTAAATACGAACGCGGCACGCACCGTGTCCAGCGCGTGCCGGAAACAGAAAAGGCCGACCGCGTGCACACCTCGACCGTCACGGTTGCCATCATGCCCCAGGTCGAAGAAGTAGATGTCAAGATCGAACCGAAAGATTTAAAAGTCGACACCTTTTGCGCCGGTGGACATGGCGGACAAAGCGTTAACACGACTTATTCCGCCGTGCGCATCACGCACTTGCCGACGAACACCGTCGTCTCGTGCCAGGACGAAAGATCACAACAACAAAATCGCGAAAAAGCCATGCGCGTCATGCGTTCGCGTTTATACGAGTTGGAAATGGAAAAACAACACGCCGCGCTCGGCGCCGATCGCAACGCCCAAATCGGCTCGGGCGACCGGTCGGAAAAAATCCGCACTTACAACTTTCCGCAAGACCGCATCACTGATCATCGCATCAAAGAAAGCTGGAACAATATTTCCACCATTATGGACGGCCGGCTGGATCCTCTGATTGACGCGCTGAAAGAAGCGACATTCAAGTTACAAAAATAATCATGCCCCGCACCATTCAACAATCGCTGCGCGCCGGCGGGCGAAAACTGCAAGTGGCCGGAATTAAATCCGCGACGCTTGACGCCACGGTGATTATTGGGTTTGTTTTGCAAAAATCAAAAGAGTACCTCTTTGCTCATCCGGAAAACTTTGTCCTGCCGGACCAAACGCGAGCAATAAACAAACGACTGTCCCGCCGCGCGCTCGGCTGCCCGGTGGCATACTTAACAAATCAAAAAGAATTTTTCGGGCTGGATTTTTTTGTTGACAAACGCGTGCTCATCCCCCGCCCCAAAACCGAGCTGCTCGTTGAAGAAACGCTAAACATTATCTCCGCCAACTTCAAAAATCAGCGCGTGAACGTCGCCGACATCGGCACCGGCTCCGGCTGCCTCGCCATCACGCTCGCCAAGCGAGCGCCGAACGCCCGGCTGTTCGCCGTTGACGTTTCCGCTCGCGCGTTATCCGTCGCCAAGCGTAACGCAAAACTCCACGGCGTAACAAAAAAAATAAATTTCTACCGCGGTGATTTATTATTGCCTCTCAGAAATAAAAGGCTTGATATCGTTATTGCCAATCTTCCTTACCTCCGACCGAACCAAATCAAAGGCGACATCCGCTTTGAGCCGCGCCGCGCGCTGGTCGGCGGTCATGACGGCTTGAAACTTTTGAAAAAACTTTTTCAGCAAATCACCAAATTGAAATATCCACCGCCCTTTCTCATTCTTGAAATTGACCGTAGCCAAATGATAGCCGTTAGACGCTTGGCAAAAAAACTTCTACCAAAAACGGTTTCGCCGATTATCCGCTAAACGGCCTTTCCCTTGTTAAAGAACGCGCCATTTAAAAAACGAACGGCCAAGTGCTGATCGTTTTTATTTTAAAACGTCCCGCGTTGGCAGGACGTCTATTTTTTCATTTGGCGAAGCAATCTTTCGCCAACTCTGAAACCCTTGCAACCACAAACACTTCCACCCCATCGGTTCGAATTCGCCAGTCCCCCGTTTTTAACAGCCTGGACATTACTTCTTCCACCGATGTTCCGTTGGCGAAGTAATAACGCAAGAACGATTCATTCAAACTGGGTTCGCCGTCCCGCGGCAAGAGCCGAACAAGCCCGACGCGGCCGGCGGCCGCTTCTTCGGTTTCCGCGGAAACCACCCCTTTCGTGGCGCACGTTTCAAGCAAGATGTTGATAATCCTTTTGCCCGGGTCTCCAAGCAACTTGGCACGAAACCGTTTCACTTCAAAAATCATGATTGCACCTCCTCTTTCTTATTAATGTCGTATTCCGTTATGGCCGAAGAAATCATATAAAGGAACCAAACCACAATGAGCATCGGCAACCATGCCGTGGTCACGACCAGCAAGCGCAAAACCGCCTGCCGCCAACCATCCCCTTCGCGCAAAAGCAACGTGATTGCAATCAAAAGACCAATCATCAGGTAAATGAGCGGCTATTCCATTTTCCCCTCCTGTTAAACAATTTCATTTTAGTTAAAACGACCAATAAAGTCAAGACTATTTTATCACAATCAAATCACTATAATCTTTCTGAATTTGCTCTTTCAACGCCGCCGCTTTCGCCACTCCGGCCAAATCAACCTTGGCGCAATATTCGACTGGCTCGCTCACCAACATCACTTCCCGCCCTTGCATCTCCGGAAACTTGGCCAGAAAGTTGTTGATTGACGGCAACGCCTGCGCACCGGCAAAATCACAAAATGAACGCTTGAAATATATAAACAAATCCCCGGTTTCCGCCGCTGCGCCGCCTGAACTAATTTTTTGTTCACTTGGCGCTTTTACCGCCTGATTTTCCGGCTGAATATATTTATTGTACACCTGATTCATCGACTGATCATACCATGATGTATCCGTGTAAACGGATAAATCAAATTTCGGCGGCTCGGTCAAGTTTTCGCCATGCAAACTGCGCCAAGCGTAAACCAACAATCCGCCGCCAAAAATCACCAGGATCATGATGCCCAAATATTTTTTTAGATTATTCATATTTCACTTCGATCCATGTCGCGCCGGCGTTAAATCGGATTTCATCGCCCCGGTCGTTGAAAAAGCGCGTGCGCTCATTTAACGTATTTCGCCGCCATTTGCCCGAAAACATTTTACCATCCAGAAAAATCTCCGCCGCACCGTTGCCCAAGGTTTGCACGTCAAGCCGACCATAGTCATCAATCACTTTGCTTTTGACGTGCATGACGGCCACATTCTTCGCGCGGATGATCTTGCCAACCGAATCAACGTGCGCGTGACCGGACTGTAAACGAACGTATTCGTTTTGATCCTTTTCGTATCGCCACTCCACGGCATACGCCGGTGTCAAAAAATCAACCTTGATCGATTCGACATCGCCGCGTTCCGCGAGCGCGGCGTCCGGCTTGAACAACCACGTCTCGAAATCTCCGGCCAAAGTCCAGGCCATGTCGGCCGCCGCTCGACTGATGAAATCAAACGAAGTGTAAACATTGTGTGGCGGTGTCCGAGTGGATGAACGCCAAAAATATTTTCCATTGAAAAATTCATTCAAATCATATTTATAAGCGGCCAGCTGCTTGAGCGCCGCATCACTGCCGCCCACGTGGGCATAGGGCGCACCAAATTCTTTCGCCCAATCCACATAAAACGGTCGCGCCGATCTGACCGGCCCGATTTTTTCAACTTTTCTGTCCGCGGAAAAAATCGCGAGAAAGCGCGTAATCGGCGCCTCGACTATCGCTTCATAAACCAAACTGGCGTCAGCAATCCCGCTTTGTGGCCGCGCCTCACTATGATTCTCAATCATCACGGCGTAAACGCCCGGTTCGCTCTCACCATCATAACAAAGACCGTCGATTTTTTTTATTTTTTCACATACAACGATTTTTTCGGCCAGCGTTTGCTTAATTTTTTCCTGCAACGCCGCTTGTTCCGCCTGCCATTTTTGCCAACAGACAAAACCGCCGCCGACAGCAACAAGCAGCACCACCGCACCGACGAGGACTGACTGTAAAATATATTTTTCCTTTTTCATAATTTGCGCATACCCCGTAAAAATCTTTATACTTTGTCCTTGATGCTTATCTTTGCCCCTTGACCATTTTCCTTACTCCTAACTAAAAGCGCCCTATCGGAATAATAGAGCACTTTTTCTTTTGAAGCAAATCATTATTTGGATTTTTTAGGTTCCGCCGCCTTGGCCGCATCTCCCGCGACCGGAGCCGCCGCGCCCCCAGCCGGAGCCGCCGCGCCTTCGACAGGAGTCGCTGACTGAGCCGCTTCTTCCACCTTTTCTTCTTCTGGCGTGGCCACGATGGCAATCACTTCACCCGGATTGCTCAAAACTTCAATCCCATCCGGAATCACCAAATCTTTCACAACGATTCGATCGTTCAACGCTTTGAGCGCGGAAAGCGATACCTTCAACTCGGAAATCATATCTTTGGCCAAACAACGAATCTTAAGTTTGTCCATATTGGTGACCAAGATGCCGCCCAAATCCTTAACCGCCGAAGACTCATCGACAAAATTCAGTTCCACTTCCACTTCCAATTTTTGACCAGCCTTGATCTGATAAAAATCAACATGCCGAATGATATCCCTGACCGGCGTATAGTCAACCGCCTTGATCAAAACCTCACGCGATTTGGCTTCGCCCTCAATGGCTAAATTGATGATTGAACTTTCACCGGCCGCTTCATACAACTTGCCAAACTCAACCGGATGCAAAGAAATTAATTTGTTTTCTTTTATTTCCGGACCGTAAACCACCGCCAAAAGGCGATCCGCCTCTTTTTCTTTTCGTAATTTTGCCTTTAATTCGTGCACCATAATATAATTTAAAAACGTTTATAAATAGCCTTATTTTATTGTAATTTTATTAACGAAAGGCAGTATACCAAAGCGTTTAAAATAAGTCAAATATTACCGAGATTAGTATGATTATTATGATTAATCTGATTATTTGGTCAGGACAATCCGCTAAATCCGCGTTCTAACCGTTGAATCCATGTTCTCCCCTATCCGTACTACCATCGATACGCACACTTTGGGCAATGCCGAGCATAATCAGACTGGAAACCAAGAAACTGCCGCCATAACTGATAAACGGCAAAGAAATACCCATAACCGGCAAAAGTCCCATGTTCATGCCAACGTTCACCACGAGATGAATGAAAAAAATACTCATTATTCCCAAAACCACAAATAATCCGAAGTCGTCCGGCGCTTGGCGCGCCACGCGCAGCAAACGATAAAAAATCACCCCCCAGCAAATAATCACCAGGGCCACGCCAAAAAAACCAAGCTCCTCCGCGATTACCGCAAAAATAAAATCGGTTTGCGCTTCCGGAATGAATTTCAATTGACTTTGCGAACCAAAGCCGAGGCCGCGCCCGAAAAATCGTCCCGAACCGATGGCAATGAGAGCCTGCGAAACATTGTAACCGCTACCAAGCGGATCGGCCGCGGGATTGAGAAAAACCGCGACTCGCTCTTTTTGATAATCTTGCAAAACGAACAACCAAGCGACCAGCGACAATAAAAGCAAAATTACTAAAATAATTGCGATCACTCGCCGACTCATGCCGGTCAGAATGAGCATAATAAACCATGTACCGAGAAGCACCAACGCTGAACCAAAATCCGGCTGCAACATCACCAAAAAGACAAAAGACAGACAAATGAACGCGCTGACAATAACGTGTTTACCGGACTGAAATCGTTGCAAGCGATTGCTGAAAAATTTAGCCAACACGATTACCATGGCAATCTTAGCCAGCTCTACCGGCTGCACGCCAAGGCCACCGAATGAAAACCAACCGCGCGTACCATTGATCGTCGTGCCAAAAAGCAGCACGGCGAAAAGCATAATTATCGACAGAATATAAATTATTCGTCCATACACCCGCCAACCGGAAGACCTCGACACGCCCGCCAGCCAAGCCATGGCAAAACCGATAATGCCGAAAATGATTTGCTTGTGAAAATCGTTGAAATCCGGCGGATCATGACTCAGACTCACGCTGTAAATCGCGGCCAGCCCAAGCGCGTATAACGCAAAAACGCCCGCAAACAAAATCCAGTCAAAGCGCCACAGATTGTCCGCTATTCGCCGAAACATAAAATAGGGGGTTCATTCCCTATCTTATACGATTCCTTCCCAAATCACAAATCTTAAGGTTGAAATCATAAATGCCCGCCAGCATCCCCCACCAGCCTAGGCATTTCAGATTTTTGATTTATAATTTTCGATTTCGGCTTATAAAATCATCAAATCAGACAGCCGGGCGAACAAGACAAAATTATTTCTTACTAAATAGTAAATCCAAATCCACATCAAGATTTTCAAATTATTTTTTCACAACGCCTTTTGTGTCGCTGATTGCCTTGTTATAAGCATCTTCGACCAACGCCTGTGAAAAGAAATCTAGAATTTCGCCGGCGGCCACCATACCGATTTGTTCGTTTCTTTTTGTTTTGAAAAACGTGATTGTCTCGTCAACAAGTTGCGCTTTTCTTTCATCGGTCAAAATATCCCATTTTCGCCTCATCTTATTCATATACTCCATTCGATTAACCGATTAACGTGATTAACCCACCCTCCCCCAGTTAAAACGTGGGGGCTATTTTGCTTTCTTGCTTTCTTGTTTTCTTGTTTTTTTCCTATTCCACTACTTGGGCTCCCCCGACTTCACCTCAAACCCCTTGAACGCGGCCGAATCCAAAATATTCACATCGGGAAAAACTTGAATTTCAACATTGCGCGGCACGTCTTGAAAAACATTACGACTGACGCTGACTTTTTCGCCGGCGTTGATTTTGTCCAGTGTCACGGAAAACACACCGACCAGATTCTCCTGTTTCAAGAGCAGGACGGTAAACCGCGGCTCCCAAAAATTGTAAGCGCTGCGATTGATAATATCAAACCGAAATCCGGCCAAGCCGTCATCGCCGGCCTCACTGCTGGCCAAAGACACAGCGTTTGCGAACTCAAACTGCAAAAATTTTTCCGCGGCGGTGGCGTAGTTGGCCACTTTTTCCCACTGGATATTTTCAATCAATATGTTGGCATCGGTAATGTTTTTTTCAGATTGGTAGTTCAAATACAAAACAAACTTGTTCTGCTCCGGCAAGGCAAAATCGGTTTTGACGTTTGTTTTTTCATCATCCGCCAAAACAAACGAATAATCAAACGCTCGCGCCAACCATTGTTGATTCGGATTGGATATTTCGGTAACCAAATCGTAACTGTTGTCACCCGTTTTCAAAACCGTGGTGCCGATCACCTGAAGCTGAAGCGGCGTATTGATTTCCGCCAATAATTTTTCATTCAATTTCGATTTCGTCATATCAATCTCTATGGCCATCCGCTCCGCCCTGTCGACCACGTAATACTTAACCAACCCCATGCCGCCATAAAAAATCAACCCGCCGGCCACCGCCACCAATAACAAAATAAAAAGTTGGCGCAAAAGCACTCGATGTGTTACATACCAATATCCGGTTTTCAAATCTTTTTCCGACACGTTATCGTAAATATTGTTCGGCATATTTATTTTTGTTTTAACGAATTAACCTGCGCTCATAGTATACCACAAACGCGAAGTGCCACCAACTCGCAGACCGAAATTAACCCACAGCCCGTGCTCTTTCGCCTATTCACAATCTCTCTGATTTTTGCTACTGTATATTCGCGATTAGCCAGCTTACTCTAAAAGATTAACCTGATTAACACGATTAACTCTTATGTCTTCAAAAGATTCGTCCGAAAAATCCAAAAAGTCTCCTCATTCCAGCGGCTATAGCGCCGATCAAATTACCGTACTCGAAGGATTGGCGCCGGTGCGCAAGCGTCCGGGCATGTATATCGGCAACACCGCGGCAGAAGGCTTGCACCACATGATTTGGGAGGTGGTGGATAACTGCATCGACGAAGCCATGGCCGGCTACGCCACGGAAATCGTTTTGAAGCTTCAGCCCGAAAATATGGTCGAAGTGATTGACAACGGTCGCGGCATTCCGGTCGATATCCACAAAGTAACTCACGTTTCCGCGCTGGAAACGGTTTTGACGAAACTGCACGCCGGTGGAAAATTCGGCGACAGCGGCTATAAAGTTTCCGGCGGATTGCACGGCGTAGGCGTATCAGTCGTTAACGCTTTGTCGAAATGGATGCGCGCGGAAGTAAAACGCGACGGAGAAATCTATGAGCAAGAATACAAGCAAGGCGATCCGCAAAAAAAAGTCCGCGCCATCGGCAAAATCAAACGCGTGACCAAACCCGACCCGTTTAATCCGGAAGATGCCTATACTACCGGCACGTCCATCACTTTTCAGGCCGATCCGGAAATTTTCACCGTGCTCGAATACAGCTGGGACAAAATTTTGACGCGCATGCGCCAACAGGCTTATTTGACCAAAGGCATCCGACTCATCTGCCTCGACCTACGTGAAGAAAAAAAACCGCGGCAATACGCTTTTTATTTCGAAGGCGGCGTGGCGGCGTACGTGAAGCAACTCAATCGCGCCGACAAAATGAAACACGAAAACATTTTCTATATTGAAAAAACGGTTGACGATGTGAATGTCGAGGTGGCGATCAAATACACGGAAGAGTATGACGAAACCTTGCTCGCGTTTACAAACAACATCTTAAATCCGGAAGGCGGCATGCATGTCGCCGGCTTTCGTACCGGTCTCACTCGCACATTGAACAACTACGCGCGCAAAGCCAACATTCTCAAAGAAAAAGACGAAAACCTGTCCGGCGACGACGTACGCGAGGGACTGACCGCGGTTATCAGCATCAAAATAAAAGATCCGCAGTTCGAAGGCCAGACCAAAGCCAAGCTCGGAAACGCGGAAGTCAAGCCGGCGGTAGACAGCGTGGTGTCACAGTATTTGGAAATATTTTTGGAAGAACATCCGAAAGACGCGGAAGCGATCGTGGGCAAGGCCATGCTCGCCGCACAGGCGCGGCGCGCTTCGCGTGCGGCTCGCGAAACCGTCCTACGCAAAGGCGTGCTCGACAGTTTAAGTTTGCCAGGCAAGCTCGCCGATTGCTCATCACGCGAACCGGAAGAGTGCGAATTGTATATCGTGGAGGGCGACTCGGCCGGCGGCTCGGCCAAGCAAGGCCGCAATCGCGAAAACCAAGCCATTCTTCCCCTGCGCGGCAAAATCATCAACGTAGAAAAATCACGACTCGACAAAATGCTGGCCAACAACGAAGTCAAGTCGCTGATTATCGCGCTCGGAACGAACATCGGCGAACAGTTCGATATCACCAGTTTGCGTTACGGCAAGGTCATCATTATGACCGATGCCGATGTGGATGGTTCGCATATTAGGACGCTTTTGTTAACGCTTTTTTACCGTCATTTCCAACCATTGATTAAAGAAGGCCATATTTATATCGCCCAACCACCGCTATTCCAAGTCAAACGCGGCAAAGAAGTGCATTACGTTTACAATGAAGCGGCGCTCGACAAAATCATGGCCGAAATGCAAAAAACCACACCGAAAGTTGAAGTGGCGCCAGTCAGCGAACCGGAAGTCGGGGCGGAGGGAGAAGAAAATAATGTGGAACCGAGTCGCGTCAAGGGGGTCAATATTCAACGCTACAAAGGTCTCGGTGAAATGAATCCGGAACAGCTCTGGGAAACGACGATGGATCCGGCCAATCGCATGTTGAAAAAAGTAACCATTGAAGACGCGGAAGCGGCCGACGCGGTCTTTGACGTATTGATGGGTTCGGACGTGGTGCCACGCAAACGATTTATTCAAACGCACGCGAAGAACGTGAAAAACTTGGATATATAACAAACCCACTAAAGCGAAAAATGACGACATAAGGCAATGAGAATACAGGGTTTTAATAAACAAAAAAAGAAGCTTGGCTTGGCCAAGCTTCTTTATTTCAATTCGTTAAAAGGATCGCGCACACGATCCTCGCCCCATCCCGCTTCACGCGCCACTCTTTGACGATCTTGTCTCGGAAACTTGTGTGTCTTGAGACAAACGCGACAGGTAATCACATCATAGGCGAGAAATTCGGCCGTGATACTCAACTTGTGTCCACAGAGCAAAGTAATCGCATGAGTGATAGCCATGATTTTCACCGCAAATGACTGATTATCAATTTCAACATGCTTCCGATCTCTTCGATGCATTCATCAAAGTCGGAAAAAATCAACTCAATCGGATAAATCTGCGGAGTGCCGTGCACGCCAATCAACAGGTGAATCGGAATGACGCCACGCGCCAAAAGTTGTTGTCCTTTTTTTCGCACCAGATCAATATTATCCGGTCCATTGTCGCACAGCACCAGCAGAATTTTCCGCCTCTTGGTCGAACGTAACAGCGACGCCCCGGCGTAATCAAGCAAATGCGTGTCAGAGTTGCACTCCCGACCTTCCATATTAACAAAGCCGGATTCTCGGCTGACCGGCCCGAAGTCCCACACGCGCAAGGAATCAAATCCCCAAGTCCGGCCTTCGAGCGCCGGCCGCTGCGCCAAAACGGTTTCAGTATGCAGCACGCTGATCTGCTTCGCCTTTTCGATTTTATCGCCGCTCATGGATCCGCTGCCATCGATCGCCAAATCAATACGCGCGTCCACGTCACGTTCGACGATAATCTGCTTGTGCACATCGGGCAAGCCAAGTGCGATTCCATGCGCGTCATCCGTATCAAGCTCGCCCTCATACTGCCCGCGCAATTCGATTTCAGACGGGCTATCGATCATTTTCAATTGGCGAATGAGCGGCTCGACAAACGGCTGCACCTCGGCCAAATACTTTTGATACTTGGCCACGTTTTCCGGCTTTGGCCGCACCCTTTCGAGCGGCACTTTTTCCTCGAGTCCGACAGAAATCGACCCGGGATAATTGATGCCCTGCGACTTCAGCATATTCACCAACTGATTAACTCCGCCCTGTCGCGCCAGCGCCACGTAATTGCGAAGCATCTTGCCAATGGCCGCTTTCAACTTCGCGTCAATACCAGTCGGCCGTGCGATCGCATTACAAAAGCTGACGAGCAACAAGAGCTTGAACAACTTTTCCTTCTTCTCATGCGGCGGCATGTCACCAAGAATGTCGCGCACTTTTTGCGCCCGATAAATAAGTTCCAGCCCGTGCGCTTTTTCCAAACGCGACCGGCGGCACTGCTTCATCGCCCTCATGGTTACCTTGAACCGCGGCGAGCGGTGCCACTTAGCCGCGAAGAAAAAATCTTCATACGCGTCTTCCGGCACCGTATTTTTCAGCCGCCGCAAGATTTGCTCATTGGTCAGCTTTTCTTCTTTCAACTTTTCTTTCAACGCGTAATAACGCGCGAACAGGCAAATGTACGCCAGCCGATGCCGCAATTTCATGGCAAAGCCGGGGTTTTCCCTGACAAAATGCCAATCATCCCGCCGATCCAGCATGGTGGACACGATAAAATCCATTTCCGGCCCTTGTTCTCGCGCTTGTACTAACGCTTCGGTATCGGCGTCAGTGAATTGCAAGATGTGCCCTGTCTCGTGATAAAGCGAGCCATACGCCGCGTCCACAAAACCTTCCGCGAAAAAACGCGGCGACAAACAAATGAGTGCTTTGCCGTCCGTCATGGCCGTGTCAATGGTCGGATCAAAAACAAATCTGAACGGCCGACACAAAATCATGGCCGCGTCATTGCACATGAATGGAAACTCTTTTTTCAATAAGTTCATATCGACCGACAAGTCGGCCAGATCCGTCAGTTCGAGTTTTATCATGCGTTGCTCCTTCCTTTTATATTGTAAATAACAATCTTCTGTTTACATCCTCATTTTCATCAGAACATAAATAGAAGCCCCGCTTCGACAAAGCGAAGCGAGGCGAGCCCGCTTCGACTTGATAGTCAGAGCGAGGCGAGCCCGATGTGACACCGGGCCATTGCGCCATGTTTGAAAGAGGCAACCAACCTGTTAACTTGTTACTGCCAAGTAACAAGCCGGTAGTGGGGTGCGATTACCGCACAACGCTACCGGGGTTCGGCCGTGGCCATAAACCGCAGTCTCGCTCACCGTGATGCACGGCAAGCTCAAGCGACTTTCTCAATCAATCCGGCAAGCAAACATGACGACATATCAACATCATCCAATCTTTATGTCCGCCACTTTCGCGCTTAGCGCGGCCATGGCTTTGGCCACTTCGTCCTGCGCGTTTTTCGCTTTGAATTCACCGTGCTCAATCGACAGCTCACCTTCATACCAAGACATGAAGCCAAGAACGATGGCTTCTTTCAGCGAAACGCCGTGTCGAACCAAATGGCCGGCATTGCGGCAACCACGATAACTCGGCGAAAAAGTGAGCTGACCGGCACGCTCCGCATCGCGCAGTTTACGCGCTACGCGCACGATCGCCAAGGCTTGCGTTTCGAGCACGCCAACCTCACGCACCAGCTTCGCCACTTCATAATCAATGGGCATTTCCACCAACTTGAGCGGCGCGAAACGATCTTTCAGCGCCAAATCCACGCCGTGCGCGCCAAGATACTGCGCACCCTGATTCATCGTGCCGATGAAATGCAGGTTCTTCGGTAGCTTGATCGTGATGCTACCCTCGGCTGTGATGAACGTCACCTGACGCGTATCATCGAAAAGACCATGCAAGCTTTCGTTGACTCGCGCGTGCACGCGATTGATCTCGTCAAGAATCACCAAGAACTGATCGAGCAAGCCTTCCCGCTCGGCAATAATCGCGCGACGAATGTAGTCATACAAACTCGATCCGACGAACCGCGAAGTGCCTTGCGACGCCGCGTTCGAGCCGAACAGTTCGGTCGTTTTTTGAATGGTGTAAACATCCACCTTGAGCGGCTCTTGCCAACCAAGCGCTTCTGCCAACTTGTACGGAATCGTTGTCTTCCCCGTGCCCTTCTGGCCAATAAGCATGACCTCGACGCCGGAATTGAGCCAACTCAAGAGACAGCGCAAAGTCAAGGGATCGGTCCAGAAGTCGGGCAACGCCGTGATTTTTTCCCAATCTTTTCGTTCACGCACTCGCGCGACCAATCGCACCACTGCATTGCGCAGTTTGCGTTTTTCTCTCTCGGCCGCCACGAGTTCAACGTGCCACTCATCGCCCTCGCCGATCTTGACGCCGATCGGTTCGCTTTCCAACTTAATCGCGCCGCCGCTAATTTTTTCATCCACAAAACGCCACTCCAATCCCTTTGAATTGTAGTGCGCGCGCACCAATAAAATTTCAGACATGGAACGCCTCCTTATTATTATAATGAACAAAATTTCCTAACCAAAAGGTTGAGATGAAGTTCAACCCTTTGGTTAAAGGGGGAATGGTTCACTCCCCCATCACCCTTTGCCAAGGCTTCGGGTGACACACAGTCAGTTTGATTGGTCAGCGATCCGGGTGATAAAACGTTTTCGTTTTGTCACGCGGTGTCAGC
>Ga0208373_1002697_pt1 | contig 18950 bp, 16 predicted proteins | sample RifOxyC2_FD_184036 | JGI IMG/M metagenome (GOLD analysis project Ga0208373, IMG submission 184036) | Soil microbial communities from Rifle, Colorado - Rifle Oxygen_injection C2 (SPAdes) | ecosystem: Environmental > Terrestrial > Deep subsurface > Rock core/Sediment | place: Rifle, Colorado... | reverse complement strand
TACGATTATTTACGAAATAGAATAATACTAGTCCTATAATAGAATACTATTAGTTCAGATATGAAATAAGGCCAGTTCAATTATAGAATAAGGTTAGTTCTGCGCTGAAATATGGTTAGAAATCATATAACATATGGCTAAATAAACTATGGAATAAGCTTAGGTATGTAATAAAATATGGTTAGTTCAGAAGTGAAATAACATTAGTTCGGAAGTAAAATACCCTTAGTTTGGAAATGAAATAACCTTAGTTCGGAAACAAGACAATATTAGCTCAGGCAACTCGGCACCTTGAGCGCGTAAAGTACCGTAAAATCAGTTTCTCCACCGAATCCAATCCTTTTTCTTGCTTTTACCGATTCCGCGGGTATGATATACGCTCTGGAGATGATGCAATGAATAAGTTAAATATTGCTGTGATAAGATTTTTGGTTTTGGTGCTGTGCCTGGCTGTTCTGGGTTCCTGTTCCAAACAGGAGCCGGCTAAAGGCAAGTCAGGCCGCCTGCCCACCGTGACCGTGACCCAGCCGTGCGAGGAAAGGGTGGAGCGGATAATATCAACCATCGGGACCCTGGAACTGGAGGATGATGTCCAGGTGGCGACCGAGGTGTCCGGGCTTATCAAGGATGTCAGGTTCAAGGAAGGCCAGGAGGTAAATCCGGGCGATGCCCTGGTGGTCTTGGACCCGGCTAATTTCCAGTTGAATCTGGACAAGGCCAAGACCGCGCTGGATAAGGCCAAGTCCAATCTCGGACTGGCCGAAGAAAACTACAAGCGAAACAAGACCCTGCGCGAGAAGGAACTGATTTCGGAGCAGGAATACCAGGAGTGGGCTACGGTGTTTGAGAATGCCCGGCTGGATTATGCCGGCGCCCAGACCAATCTGCAGATTGCCCAGCGGGCCCTGGATTATTCCACCATCAGGGCGCCGATTGACCAGAATAACCAGACCAAATACACCTGGGAGGTGCAGAAGAAACTGGTCTCAATCGGCGAGTATCTGACTGCCGGCAGTCCGGTGGCCGAACTGGTCAACCGGACGCTTCTGAAACTCCGTTTCATCGTGCCGGAGCGCGAGGCCGGATACCTGGCCCCGGACAAGGCGGTCAGGTTCACGGTCCCGGCCCTGCCCGGAAAGGAGTTTGAGGCGCTGATATTTTACATCGGTCCGAACGCCGTAGAAAGCACCCGGTCGGTCATCGTCAAGGCGTATGTTGATAACGCGGAGCGTATTTTACGGGCCGGCTATTCGGCTAATGTCAGATTTATCGGCGAGACCAGCGAAAAGGCCATGATGATTCCGCGCCGTTCGTTGAGGTTTGATGTGGATAAATCATACGTTTTAGTTGTAGTTGACGGAGCTCTTCTCAGAAAAGACGTGGTTGTAGGCATTGAAAAAGACGATTATGTGGAAATAACATCCGGGTTGGTTTTGGCTGATATGGTCGTGGTCCGTTCCGGTTCGTTCCTGGAGAGCGGCGCCAAGGTGGAAATTGTTGAGGGTAAATAAATTATCTTCGTAACTTCTGCCACGAAGGCACCAAGACACTAAAAGATACTTTACGGTATTCTATAATAGAGTCCCGTAGGGAGAACACGAATCATACGCCCGTACGGGCGTGCAATTAGTTCCTATTCGTAATATTCATGTTTAATTCTTCGTGCCTTAGTGTCTTTGTGGCTATTCTTTAAAATTACATAAAATAATTATGTGGCTGTCTGATACTTCCATAAAGAGGCCGGTGACCACGGTCATGGTCATCTGCGCCTTTCTTATCTTCGGCGTCATCGGTTTCATCCGGCTGGGCATTGCGCTCATGCCCGACGTCCAGTATCCCATCGTGACCGTTTCCACCAACTGGACCAATTCCACTCCGGAACAGATAGAAACGAGCATTACCAGGATTATTGAAGGCCGGATAGGCCAGCTGGAAGGGGTCAAACACATCTCGGCCTCAAACCGGCGCGGCTCGTCGCGCATCACCATAGAATTCGAGTTATACCGTAATATTGACAGCGCGGCCCAGGACGTGCGAGACGTGGTGTCCCGGGCGGTGCACGATTTGCCCGAGGACACCGAGGCTCCGACCATCAGCAAATACGATGTCAATGCCCAGCCCATTATGTGGGTGGCGGTGCACGGCGATTTGCCGGTGACCGAGATGCGGCAATTTGCCGAGGACACTATAGCGCCACGCCTCCAGCAGAGGCCCGGGGTCGGAGCCGTTCAGGTGGGCGGCGGCCGGACCAGGGAAATCAGAATCTGGCTCTACCGCGACAAGCTCAAGCAATACGGACTGACCATCCAGGATGCGATTAACGCCCTCAAGACCCAGAACCTGGAGGTGCCCGGCGGCAAGATAGAAACCGATGTCCAGGAACTCATCATCAACACCAAGGGCCGGATTGACAATTCACTGCGCTTTAACGATATCGTCCTGGTTTATCGCGCCGGCGCGCCGGTAAAAATACGCGATATCGGTTATGCCGAAGACGGGATGAACGACCTGGATTCCATCGTCCGGTTCATAGATTCAACCGGGTCCGAACGGCTGAGCATCGGAATGCGCGTTTCACCCCAGACCGGCTCCAACCAGGTGGCCGTGGCCCGGGCCATCCGCGAGGAAATAGACAGCACGCGCCAGATACTGCCGGCCGGAATGTATATGGATATCGCCTTTGACAATTCGGTCTTTATCGAGCGGGCCATAAACGACGTCAACATGAACCTGCTGGTTGGGGCTATCCTGGCCTCGCTGGTCATCCTGCTGTTCCTGCAGAATATCGGCGCGGCAATTATCAGCGCCCTGGCTATTCCGACCTCCATTATCGCCACCTTCGGATTTATGTATTTTATGGGTTTTACCTTGAATACCCTGACCATGCTTGGCCTGGCCCTGGCCGTGGGTATTGTCATAGATGATGCGATTATTATCGTGGAAAACATCTACCGGCATCGCGAGTTAGGCAAAGGCATGCTGGAAGCCGCCCGGGACGGCGCCAGCGAAATCTCTTTCGCGGCCATGGCCGCCACCTTCGCCCTGCTGGCCATATTCCTGCCGGTGGCCTTTATGACCGGGCTTATCGGCCGGTTCTTCTATGAATTCGGGATGACCCTGGCTTTTTCCATATTCATATCGCTGATTGTGGCCTTGACCCTGACGCCGATGTTGTCTTCCAGGTTCCTTCATATCGGCGTGGCGCACTTTTTCATATTCAAGGGTTTTGAGGCAATGATGACCGGCACCCGGAAGTTATATACCCGCATTATTGCGGTCACCTTAAAGCACAGTATTATTACCGTAGCCGTGGCCGTGGCGCTTTTTGTCGGGAGCATATTCCTGGTCAAGAACCTGGGCGTGGAATTCACGCCCCAGGAGGACCAGTCGCGCATCTTAGTCCGCCTGGAAACGCCCATAGATTATTCCGTAGCCGCCACTGATCAGGTAACCAGGAAGGTTATAAGTATAGTCAAGGAGATACCGGAGGTCAGCCATTTCCTGGCGTCTACCGGCGGTTTCGGCGGTTCGGCCAATTCCGGGTTTATGAGCATAACCTTAAAGGACCGGAAACTCAGGTCCAAATCCCAGTTTGAATTAATGGCCGAACTAAGGCGCAAGCTGGCCAAAATACCTGATGGGTTTGCCAGCGTTTCCGTGGCCAGTAATATGGGCGCCTTGGGCGGGGGCGGCCGGGGCGGCGATATCCAATACCTGATTCAGGGCCCGGATATCAAGGTCCTGGACAACGTTACCAATCGGATTATAGCGGAACTGAAAAACATCCACGGCTTTACCGACGTGGACCGTGATTTGCGCATCGGCAAGCCCGAGTTGCAGGTGAAAATAGACCGGGACCGGGCCGCGGAACACGGCGTATCTGTGGCCGATATATCCAATATCATCGGCGCATCCTTCGGCGGAGTCCAGGTGGGCGATTACACCGAAGGCGGCAAGACCTATAAGGTCCGGGTCAAGGCCGTGGACAGCGAACGCAGAATAGTTGAGGATGTCTCCGATACCAGCATCCGTTCGGCCAAAGGCGACATTGTGGATATGACTAATATCATTGACGTAACTCCGTCCATCGGTCCCAATGTCATAAACCGGACCGACCGCGAACGCTCGGTGACCATCCAGGCCAATCTGGAAGACCTGCCGCTGGGCGAGGCCATCGCCCGGATTGAAGAGGTGTCTAAAAAGATATTGCCGGTCGGATATTACGGCCGGAGGGCCGGCCAGACCGAGATATTTGCCGATTCGTATACCAACATAATCTTTGCTTTGATTCTGGCGCTGATATTCAGTTATATGATTCTGGCCGCGCAGTTCGAGAACTTCATCCACCCGTTTTCCATCACGCTCTCGCTGCCCCTGGCCGTGGTCGGCGCGCTGGGTTTTCTCTGGCTGGGCGCTACCTTCACCAATGTGACCGGAATGACCATTAATATAATGTTTATGATAGGAGTTATTCTTTTAGTCGGCCTGGCTAAGAAGAACGCTATTCTGCTGATTGATTATACCGACCAGTTGCGCCGGAGCGGCTTGAGCCGCGATGATGCCCTGAAGCAGGCCTGCCCGGTCCGGTTACGGCCGATTCTGATGACCTCTATTACCACCGTGGCGGCCACGATTCCGGTAATCATTGGGTTAGGCGAAGGCTCGGAAACGCGCCGGCCTATGGCCATTGCCATCTTCGGCGGGATAATTACCTCAACGCTCCTGACCTTGGTGGTCATACCGTCTGTTTACCGCATTTTTGATATAATACTGACCAGGTTTTGGCATACTGAGAAATCTGATTTGCCTTAAGTGTGATGCGGGGAAAATAATAAGGCGTAATTTAAGTCCTGTTTTTTTGGTGCAGTTTTTCTTTATAGGTTTGGTATTCCTTGATTATTCGGTCGCCGGCATCGGTTATCCATTGCCCCTGATAAAATCCGCTCCACTCAATAATGCCTAAGGAGAAGAAATAGCATAACCCAAAATCATAGACCTGTTTATAACTGTGCCAGTGCTCTACGCCCTCAGGCATTTTCATGATGCCGGCAAATAGAAGGAAGAGGATAAAATTCATAAGCCATCTGACCGCGAGTTGGGCGACGAGTTTGGGGCCGGTGATGCGCAGGAAAAAGCCGACGTAGGTAATCAGCGTCAATCCGGCAAATGTGAATATCCCGGACCAGCCGTCCATGGAAAAGGCGAATACGATATAAATTGCCAGCAATCCCCAGAATCCGATAATTCTAATGATTTGGAGCCGTTTGGTTTCAGGGTGAGCCAGTCCGATAAAGGCCAGGAACGGGAAGGAGTGGATGACCAGAAATTCGATCTCCATCAGCCGGCCTAATCTGCCGTGCCCGAGTTCCAGAATATCGACCAGCCGGGAATAGGGAACCATATAAGCCGCGGCCAGCAGGAACATAGGCAGGGCTGAGGTGAAGTTCTTCCAGAACAATAATTTTTGCCATAAGTTTGTTTGGGCCGGTAGCTGATTTGCGGAGTTTTGTTCGTCCATAATAAAGGTTTATTTATAAAATCAGGTTAGTTATGTCAAGGGATGTCAGATGGGATTAAACGCCACGTTCCAGGCGCTTCCAGAGCATGGCATCGAGTTCGGCAATGCCCTGTATCCGCTTGACTGTCTTGGCGATGTCGTATTCCACCCGGTAGTGCGTAACATTAGTTCCGTCAAACGAGGCGTAACAGGCCCGGGTGTCGTTATCGCGCGGCTGGCCGACCGAGCCGACATTGACGATGGTCTTGGTGCCGGAAAGCAATGGATATGATTCGTAATTCTGCCATTCCGGATGGACCAGATATAAATCGGTCGTGCAGATATAAGGGATATGGGTGTGGCCCAGGAATCCGACTTCCTCGACCGACTCAAAGTTTTCCTTGAGGTTCTTTTTAACTTCCTCGGTCAGGTTGAAGAGGTCGTCGCGCCGGATGACATATTCATCGACCACGCCCCGGGGCGAGCCGTGCGCATAGACAATCCCGCCGGAAAACGCGGTGGATTCGGTCCGGTATTCGTAGGTTAGTGATTTTAGGAATTGGTTGACCTTGGGATTGGCCAGATTCTTTTGGATGACGCTTTTGGTCCAGAATATAGCCCGCTGGGCCGACGGATTAAAATTGGTCTTATCTTTGGATAGGGCCAGTTCGTGGTTACCCATTATATTGATGAGATTATGCTGGATGGCCAGCAGGATGCATTCTATGGGATTAGGTCCGTAGCCGACCAAATCGCCCAGCGATATAATCTGAATATTTTTGTCAAACCGTTTTCTGATATCGGCCAGGACTGCTTCCAGCGCTTCGAGATTACTGTGCACATCGGAGAGGATTATTTGGAGCATATAGCATAGAGCGTAGGGCTTAGAGTACCCCGACTTTACATCGGGGAGCTTTTTGCTTATCCTGTAAGGACTCTACGCCATTTATTTCCAGACATTCTTCAAATAAGAAGGTAACGATGATGCCTCGCGCGGGCCGACCAGCACTTCCCAGCCGGATTCGGCTTCCAATTTACCGCTTAGGGTGGCCACATAACCCGGGATAATCACCTTTTTATGTTTGACCTGCTGGGCGATATTGGAATCGGTCAGCGCCTTGGTTATTATCTTTTCGTTGAGTTTGTCCGCCGCATAGGCCGTCATCACGGACATGCCTTCGGTATTGACCACCAGGATATAACTCGGCACCTTGCTGCCTTCCACTTCCGGTTCGACCGTGAAATAGGTCAGCGAGAAATTGGTGGTAATCAGGATGGGTGATGAATCGGTGACTTTACCGATGGGGTATATCTTGGACTCCACCTGAATCGGTTTCTGCGGGTCGGTATAGATATTCTGCCGGACGGTGACCAGCGGGAGCATCTCCCATAACTCGCTGCCTTTCAAGACCACGATGCCGGCGTATTTCAGGATGAAGGTGGCGGCAAACAGGGTCTCGCTCATGGTGCCATCCGCCGCTCCGTAGCCGGAGCTATGGACTGGCGAAGGACGGTCCGTGCCGTCTGGAGGCCCGCCTGCCGGCGAGGCAGGGAATACGATGACCGGAAATCCCAGCGGCCGGAATGTCTTCTTCAGCCCCAGGCGCCGAATCTGGTTTACGTCCGAAAGAAGCTGGCCCTGGGTCTTGGAATTGGGATTGATCACCAGTTCCTTGACGCCCAGCGCGGTAATCTTGGGAGTCAGGTCTGCCAGTTCGTCCAGGTTGTTGCCGGATACGCCCAGCGGGCAGCTGTATTTCTTGGCCAATTCTGCCATGGCCGCGTAATTCTGGGCATCAGCCGCATAAATCAAGGGTTTGCGGCTGGCTGTGATTTTTAGTCCGGCTTCCTGGACGGCCGGATTGGAACTAATTTGTATTAGGGCCAGAGTGGAGTTGGCTACCACGGTCTTGCAGGCATTGGCAAAGGTCTCGGCATTATTGCTGACGCCTCGGATGGCGATGAGCTCGATGCGTACCTTTTTGCCGACCCGGTCGAATACCAGACTTTCGACCTGTTTGGCTTTCTTCTCTATTTCAGCCGGGGGCAGATTATCAGCGATTTCCACGGCAATGCCGGTCGGATGATAGAAGGTCTGTTCATGTCGGAAGAGCACGGTCTCGTTGCCGATTTCCAGTTTATTCTCGCCGGTGCCAATAGTCACCAACTGGATGGGCGGAGCCGAGGCGCCGGCCAGGGCGGCCTTGGCCTGTTCGGACACGTGTGGGCATTTGTCGAGCGACGTCTTCTTGGTGGCCAAGGCCATGGCAAAGGCCAGGCAGGTGGGCACTCCGCAGTCGCCGCAATTCGTCTTGGGTAATAATTTGTATATATCAAGTCCTGTCAATGCCATAAACTTATCCTTTCTTTTTTCTAAACTCCAAATGAATGTCATTCCGAACTTGTTTCGGAATCTTAGTAGACCCTGAATCAAGTTCGCTGTCGCGGTCACTTCGCGTTCAGGGTGACAATAAGGTGCTTATTCTTAACTAACTTAAATAATTGACTCAATTTATAACTCGTTGTATTCTCTAATGTCAAGTAAAACGAGTAGATAATTTATGTCGCCTAAAACCGTCTACTGATTCTATCAGGAGGTCATTTCGTGAGAGTCATATTAGTCGTAGGAATAATAGTAACAGTCGGATTCATACTTTTGGGAGTATTATGGAATGCTTCCGTAAATACCAGCAAGAGAACAGAGAATGTCCAAGTCCAGCCGGAAACAGCCGTATTAAAGAAACAGATGGATAAGTTATCGGAATCATTGAAAGAGCAAGGCGTTAGATACCAGGAATCTCAGAAGGAACTTGTTCGCCTGAGCACTCAAATAAGCCAATTATTGGGAAATGAGGCGGCTGTAAAGACAGACAGCGAAGTTGTTTCTAAAACCCAGACCCAGGAGAGATCTAAATTAAACACGACCTTAATAATATTGAGGGATGAAATAAGTAAAAGAAAAGAAGAGATTAGTAAATTACAGAAAGAAAAAGAAGAGCTGTCTGGTTCGGATACGCGGCGGGATGCGGTTATTAATAATTTTAAGGAACAGAACGCCAAACTGGAAAAACGCATAAAGGAGCTGGAAGATATTTTAGCAGCAATGCCGGTTTTGCAGTTACCGCCGGTTCAGTATATTGCCTGGAATGATAATACGGTAATGGAGCTGCCTAAGGACAAGATAATCGTGGTTGGGAATATGGACGATGCTTATACGATAGCTAACTCCGATTATCCCCGGATAGAGGATATATTAATTTCCTTTAATCTGGGTTATACCCTGGTCAATAAGGTGGATTTTGATAAGGATGCGTATTCGCTGGATAATAAGTGGGCTGTGCTTTTCAATTCCGAGACCCGTAATAACAACGCCGTCTTCAGCGATAAGACTATCTCGAAAATACAGAAATTTGCAAACACGGGCGGTTATATTTTTACCGAGCATCTGGACTATGAATTCATAATCGAACGGGCGTTCAAATGGGGTTTTAAACGTAATACCTACTTGCCGGCCAAAGAGGTCAGCTTTATGGCGCATCCGGCTGCGGCAATGCATCCTTATTTGTATCTGAATAATATCTTTTTGGAAAAGACCGGAAGTTCCACCTCACCTGAGTATAAAAACGTTTATCAATGGAAGGTGGAAGATGGTAGCCCGGATATAAAGGTGTCGTCAAAAGGTTATGCGACTCCATTGATAGTCAGCCCGGAACTAGCCCGGGTGAATAACGGGGACGGAATTATTGCCATAACCTTTAATGCCAATGTGAAGTCGACTTTTAATGATCCGAACGCCCAGGACGGCCGGGTATTACATATTGTCGGTATCCTGGGCAGGCAGAATAAGTCCCTGCATAAACTGATACTTAACTTTCTGGCGGAGCTTAACCAGCGTCGCCCAAAGGTAAAATAACTTTTATTATTGGAAAGGAACATGAGTATGACGCACAAAAAGATAATCGAAACCGCCAATGCGCCGGCCGCTATCGGCCCTTATTCCCAGGCTGTATCAGTCGAGGGCTGGGTCTTTCTCTCCGGCCAGATTCCGATTGACCCGTCCACGGCCAAGATAGTCAGCGAAGACATCGCCCGCCAGACCGAACAGGTCATGAATAACATCAAGGCCGTGGTGGAAAAGGCCGGTGGGACCATGCAGAATATCGTCAAAACCACCATCTATCTCAAGGATATGGATGACTTTGCCAAGGTCAACGAGATATATAAGAGGTATTTCCCGAGCGAGCCGCCGGCCCGGGCCACGGTCCAGGTCAGCCGCCTGCCCAAGGACGTCGGGATTGAAATTGATGCGATAGTGTTCGTAAAGGGCGCATAAGAAAAGCGAATCGTAGGTAAATAGAAGGATTAACACGAATAAGACGAATAAATGCCGAATTACACGAATCCGAAAGTACTGCGAAGCGAATATGAATCTGTCCAGTGTATGATTGTAATCATATTATTCGTAAGATTCGTTTAATTCGTGACATTCGTGTTCTGTATTTATTTGGGAAATCTACGTAATCTGTGCAAACTTGTAGTGAGCACAGCGAATCTATCTGTGGTTAACTCTTTATTGTATTTATGGATTCTTTAACCCACACGCTTTCGGGCATAGTGGTCTCGTCCTTGGGACTCAGGCAGGAATTCCGCTGGCCCGGGATTCTGGTATTTACCACGGCTACGCTATTTCCTGATATTGATTCTGTTTTTAACTTCATCACTAATTCCATCTATGTCCGGTTCCATCGTGGTTTTACCCATTCATTTATTTATTTACCAGTGTTTGCCTTGCTGCTAGCGGTGATATTTTATTTTCTGTTCCGGGATATAGGATTTAAGAATCTTTATCTTATCTGTCTGGCCGGGATTGCGCTTCATCTTCTGCTGGATATTGTCAATTCCTACGGTACGCCGGTGTTGATGCCGTTTTCCTCGGTCCAGTATTCCCTGAATCTGGATGTTATCATAGACGCCTATGTGCTCGGCCCGCTGTTGTTCGGCGCGATTGCTATTTGGGTCTGGCCGTCATTCCAGAAACACACGGCATTAATCGTGCTGGCGGTTATGCTCAGCGGATTCCTGTTCCGTTTTATCCAGCAACAGCAGGCCGCGCGTCTGATAGCCAAGGTAGAATCATCGGACCGGACGGCCCTGATACCTGCGGGCATAGGCACGATATACAATCCCTTTACCTGGCAGGCGATAATCCCGCGCGATAACGGTTATAATGTCTATGCCGTAAACAGTGCCAATGGTAAGGTTGGCGGCCCGCATTCTATTGCCCATCAGATGGATGAGATAAACACCTTCAGTCCTAAATCAAGGGCGGTTCGGGACTTTCTCAACTGGAGCCGGTTTCCTTTCGGCCGGGTGGAGCAGACCGCTGAAGGCACGCTGGTAAAACTCAGTGACCTGAGGTTTCAGTATGGCACAGGCGAGAGATATATGCTGGTGGTTAGGTTTAACAAGGATGGCGGGGTGATATCGGAGAACTTTGGATTCCGGAATAAGAAGTAAATGTCCGCCAGAGGCGGATCTGCCTAAGGCATGACAACCACAGATTACACTGATTACACAGATTAATGATGAGAGAGGATGCTAAGATGCAAGTATTAGTATTGTATCATTCCAGAGGTGGCAACACCAAGAAACTGGCTGAGGAGATAGCCAGCGGAGTGGAAGAGGCCGGCGAGGTCAAGGCGCTATTGAAGTCCGCAACTGAAGTAACCAAGGAGGATTTCCTGGACTGCGAAGGCGTTATTGCCGGCTCGCCGGTCTATTTCGGGACCATGGCGGCCGAATTGAAGGCGGTGTTTGATAAATTCGTCAGTGTCCGTAAGAAAATGGAGAACAAGGTCGGCGCGGCATTTGCCACCTCGGCTGATGCATCGGGAGGCAAGGAAACTACAATAATGTCCATTATCCAGGCCATGCTCATATACGGGATGGTCATTGCCGGCGACCCGCTGGATGCCACGGGCCATTACGGTACCTCGTGCGTTGGTGCGCCGGATGAAAAGGCCCTGTCTAACGCCCGGAAATTAGGCAAGCGTGTGGCGATGCTGGTGAAGAAATTAAGGGGATAATAAACTGCAGCCACAGATAGATTCGCTTCCCACTGGGACCCTGTGGGTCGCTCACTACAAGTTTACACAGATTAAAATATGACAAAATTATATTCAGCAACTTTTGTAATAGCGCAAAACAAACGAGAGATAAGAATAGACTGTAGTTCTGTGCAAGATGTACGCCACTATATTATTTGGGAATTATGCAAGAAGGAAAAAGGGGTGTTATTGGGCGTTATTCCAAATGGGATTGCAGATAAAAATCGCATCAAGGAGTTTAACACGCTTTATACATTCTTAAATGATGGGAGTATTTTGTATGAAGTGAAAGATAATCTCTCTTTTTATCATTTTTATTGGGGATACTATCTTTTCTATGTTGTTGATATAAAAGAGGAATCAATTATTAAAAAGATAGAGAAGAATTATGCGTATTTAAGGTCTAGAGATATCGATAATATTGCCTGCAAGGGCATAAATGATGTTATGAAGGAAGAGTCTTTTAAGGGTTTTAATTATCTTAAATCCTTGCTTATTTCATCGTACGATATTGATGCTATAAGAATTATTCCAGCTCTGAAATCAGTTAATGACGTTAAAGAACAAGTGATACAAATCATAAGAAGTAATCAGTTTGTTAAGGATGTAAGTAGCGAAGAATATCCATTGAAATAATCTGTGTTGATCTGTGGTTTAAAACCCTGGTAAACCACCCAGGCCGCCGGTGACTTTGCCCATTTCGCTTTGTGATAGTTCGCGTGATTTCTGCAGTCCCTGATTAACAGCGGCCATGACCATATCAGCCAGCATCTCGGCATCTTCGGGCTTAACCACGTCTGGATTTATCTTGATGCCCATAACCTCCTGCGCGCCGTTGACAAAAGCGGTCACGGCTCCGCCGCCGGCTGAACCTTCAACTACCCGTTCCTTTAATTCTTCCTGGACCTTGGCCATCTTTGTTTGCATGTCTTCAGCCATCTTCTTGAGATTGCCTAAATTCATTCCGCCTTTTCCGAACATAAACAAATCCTTTGCTTATAGCATAGAGCTTAGAGCGTATAGTATTTAAGACGCTTTTGGTTCTACGCTCTTTGCTTCTTCCTTCTTTTCTGCCTGTTTGGGTTTCATGGCAATCCGGACCTTGGCCGCCCGGATTAACCGGTCGTTCAGGGTAAACCCGGGCGCCACCTCTTCCAGTATCTCATGGTCCTTGTGTTCGGCTGATTCGGTCATAGCCACGGCCTCGTGGAGATTGGGGTCGAATTTCTCGCCCAGGGTCTTCATCTGTTTCAGGCCGCGTTTTTCCAGAATCCTAAAAACCTCGCGCTTTATCAGGGTCACGCCGTCCATAATGCATTTGGCTTCATCCGTGGTGCATTCCAGTTTGAGCGTCCGGCCGAAGTTATCAAAGGCCGGCAGGAGTTCCCTGAGCAGGTTTTCATCCTGGTATTTGTCCCAGCATTCTTTTTCATTCTTGATGCGCTTCTGGTAATTGAGGAAATCCGCCTGGACCCGCTGGAGTAGTTTCAGGAATTCGTCCCGTTCCGTGGCCGCCTTGCGCAGGGCCTCAATCTCCTTCTGGAGTTTCTGCAACTCGGCTAATGAATCCTCAGTTGGCAGGGCACAGGCCTTGTCTGCAACCGGGGTTTCCGGCGCTGATTTAGTCGGTGTCTCGTCTGTGTTCTTATCGGTCGGTTTAGTTTTCATAATCGGTATACTATTTTACGAGATCCTTCTCTTCCCACTGGGACCCTGTGGGTCGCTCAGGATGAGTGTTCCGGGTAAAATACCCCGAACACTCATTTTGGCTCCTCCCATAATTTTACCTTGCGGGCGATATTAATATTAGAATAATTCTCAGTGGCGGACAGCTTTTTCAGTAGTTCTTTTTGGTCGGCTGATATATCCTTGGGCACATCGATAATCACCCGGACCAATTGATGGCCTTTTTGCCTGGGGCTGTGCAGGTTATTGAATCCCAGGTTCTTCAAGCGGAATACCTGGCCGTTGGTGGTGCCGGGCGGGATGGTCATGTCGATATTGCCGTTCAAGGTTGGGACGGATATTTTCGCGCCCAGCGTGGCCTGGGTGAATGAGACGGGCATTTCGCAGACCACATCGTCATAATGGCGGTCAAAGACCACATCCGGCGCCACGAAGATATCGCAATACAAATCGCCCCGGGCTGAGCCGTCCTGTGATGGTTCGCCTTCGCCGGCCAGGCGCATTCGGGTGCTGTCTTCTATGCCGGCCGGAATTTTTATCTTAATCTCGCGTTCCTTGCGCATGCGTCCGCTGCCCTGGCAGGCCGGACAGGGTTCCTTGACTATCTTGCCGGCGCCCCGGCATTGGGGGCAGATGGTCTGGATAGTGAAGAATCCGCCGCCTTGCTGGACCTGGCCTCGGCCCTTGCAGACCGGGCAGGTGACTGGCGGTACGCCTTTTTTGGCGCCAGAGCCGCGGCAGTCATCGCAGAGCTCGTTGCGCTTGAGCGTGATGGTTTTTTCCGTGCCAAAGGCCGATTCCTTGAATGAGATGGTCAGTTCGGCGCGCAGGGAAGCCCCGCGCTGCCTTTGCCGGCGCCCGCCGCCGCCGAAGAAACTGGAGAAAATAGAGTCGCCTTCAAAGACATCGCCGAAGGCGTCAAAAATATCCTCATAACTGCTATAAGCTCGCCCGCTGGAGCCGGATAGCCCTTCGTGGCCAAAACGATCATACTTGGATTTCTTTTCGGTGTCGCTCAGGACTTCGTAAGCCTCGGCAACCTCCTTGAATTTCTTCTCGGATTCCTGTTTGTTATCCGGATTCTTGTCCGGATGGTATTTTAGAGCCAGCTTGCGGAACGCCTTTTTGATTTCATCCGTCGAGGCGTTCCGGGAGACGCCCAATAATTCGTAATAATCTTTTTTGCTGTCAGTCATCTTGTTTAAGTCAATAAATTGCTAGGTTGATAAGTAGGAGAAATTAATTCTTATCTACTTATAATCTTATCAGCTTACCATCTGTATTTTCTATACAACGCTTTCTGCGATTCTCTTGTCTTGTTCTTTGAGGTCGGTCAGAAAGGTCTTGGCTGTGAGCATCAGCCCGCCGGAGCTGGCCGCATTCTGCAGGGCCACCCGAAGCAGCTTGGCCGGGTCGACAATGCCGGCCTTAATCATATCAACCATTTCGCCTTGGCTGGCGTCATAGCCGGTAAACCTTTTTGTCGAGAGCAATTTTTCCTTAACCTCGCTGAGTATTAGCGAGCCGTCGCCGCCGGAGTTAGAGACAATCTGCTTGAGCGGTATCTGGATAGCCTCTTTGATGATTTTGATGCCGGCTATTTCAGCCGGGTCATCGGTTCCTTTGAGGAGCTTATCCAGCTCGGGCAGGGTGGCCAGGTAAGCCACGCCGCCGCCCGGCAGGAATCCCTCTTCACGGGCTGCCTGGGCCGAATGGACCGCGTTCTCGACCAGGTTCTTTTTATCTTTCTGTTCGGATTCGGTTATCGCGCCGACCTTGATAAGCGCCACGCCGCCGGATAGTTTGGCCAGGCGTTCTTCCAGTTTTTCCCGGTCATATTCCGAAGCGGTTGATTTTATCTGGTTGCGAATCTGGTTAAGCCGGGCGGTTATCTGGGACTTATCGCCCGCGCCCTGGATGATATAGGTGTTTTCTTTTTCTATTTTGGCTGATTTGGCCCGGCCCAGGTCGGCCAGTTTTATATTTTCCAGTTTTACGCCCATCTCCTCAGAGAAGAATTTGCCGCCGGTGACAATGGCTATGTCTTCCATAATGGCCTTTTTCCGGTCTCCGAAAGCCGGGGTCTTGACCGCCGCAACTTTCAATACGCCCTGGAGTTTGTTCAGGACCAGGACGGTCAGCGCCTCGTTTTCCACCTCGTCGGCGACAATCAACAGCGACCCGCCGGTCTGGGCCACCTGCTCCAGTAGCGGCACCAGTTCATGGACATTGCTGATTTTCTTGTCATAGAGCAGAATGAGCGGCTCTTCCAGCACGCAGGTCATGTTGTTGGTGTTGTTGACAAAATAGGGCGAGATATAGCCCTTGTCAAAGGACAGGCCTTCGGCGAATTCCAGGGTAATTTCCCGGCCCTGGGATTCCTCGACTGTAATAATGCCTTCCTTGCCGACTTTGTTCATGGCGGTGGCGATGTGCTGGCCGATGATTTCATTGTGATTAGCCGCAATAGTAGCGATATTCAGGTAGTCGTCCTCGGTCTTGACTGGCGTGGCGGTTTTCTTCATGGATTCAACAACGGTTTCAGTGGCTCGGTCAATGCCTTTTTTAATGTCTGTCGGGTTCAACCCGGCAGTCAGATATTTCAGGCCGGATTCATAGATGGCGTGGGTCAGGATGGCGGTGGTGGCGGTGCCGTCACCGATGATATCCGAGGTTTTGGACGCGGTCTCGGCAATCATCTTGGCGCCCATATTCTCGAACGGGTCGGCCAGTTCCACTTCCTTGGCAATAATATGCCCGTCCTTGATTATTTCAGGCGAGCCGAATGATTTGCCGACCAGGACATTGTGTCCGGTCGGTCCGAGCGTGATTTTCATCAGGTCAGCCAGGCTCTTAGCGCCCTTGAGTATTTTTTGCCGGCCCTGGTCATCGAACATCAATTGCTTGGACATGTTTGTCTCCTTATCAGTCGACACTGAAGAACCAAGGAACTAAAGAACGATTACTTGTTTTTCAGTTCTTCAGTCTTTTAGTTCTTACGTAGTTATGGTATTTATTCCACCTTGGCCAGCACTTCGGATTCGGTCATAATCAGGTATTCCTGATTATTTACTTTAATCTCGTTGCCGGAGTATTTGCCGTATAGAATTTTATCTCCCTTTTTAACGGAGAGCGGGGCGCGTTTGCCGGTATCCAGCAATTTGCCGTTGCCGATAGCCATTACTTCGCCTTCCTGCGGTTTTTCCTTGACCGTATCAGGCAGGACGATGCCACCTTTGGTTTTGCCGGTCCGCTCCAGAGGTTTTACCACGATTCTGTCTGCTAATGGTCTGATATTCATAAGTAACCTCCAATACGTAGGCCACGAATTCCACGGATTAATTAGGTTAATTTAAATCTGTGCAATCAGTGGCTGATATTTCTATTAGAAATCCATTCCACCCATGCCGCTCATGTCAGGCATGCCACCCATTCCGCCCATGCCCGGCATTCCTCCCATACCGCCGCCCATTCCGGGCATTCCACCCATGCCGCCCGGAGGCATTCCAGCCGGCATATCGGGCTCGTCGCCTTTGACATCGGTGATGGCCGTGTCGCTGGTCAGCAATAATTCCGCGATGGATGCGGCATTGATAAGCGCGTAACGTTCCACTTTAATCGGGTCGAGAATTCCAGCCTTGACCAGATTTTTGAATTCGCCGGTAATCACGTCAAATCCAAACTGCTGGTCCGGGTTGCTTTTTATTTTACTCATGGCTACGGACGGCTCAATGGCGCTGTTGGCCAGGAGCTGTCTAAAAGGCGCCTCGAGCGCCTTACGCACGATGGTCAGTCCGATGGTTTCGTCGCCGTCAAAATCAATCTGGGCGTTTTTCAGCTTATCAGCCAGGCGCATCATGGCCACGCCGCCGCCCGGCACCACGCCTTCTTCATTGGCCGCTCTGACCGCATCCAAGGCTGATTCGGCCCGGGCCTTCTTTTCCTTCATCTCGGCTTCGGTGGCCGCGCCCACGTTTATCTGGGCGATGCCGCCGCTCAAGCGGGCAATCCGTTCCTCGATTTTCTCGCGGTCGTAATCAGAATCAGTTTTGGATATTTCTGATTTAAGCTTCTTGATGCGTTCCAGAATCTTTTTATCCGAGCCGGCGCCTTCGATAATTGTGGTGTTCTCGGAATCAATCAGCACCTTTTTAGCCCGGCCCAGCGAGGTTAGTTTAATTTTCTTGAGGTCAATGCCCAAATCCTTGAAGATGGCCTCGCCGCCGGTCATGATGGCGATATCCTCAAGCATATCCTTGCGCCGGTCTCCGTAGCCAGGCGCTTTAACGGCCGCGCATTCCAGAACGCCTTTGGTCTTGTTGACAACCAGAGTTGAGAGCGCGTCGGATTCAATGTCATCGGCGATAATCAGCAGGGGCTTTTTGGCCTCGGCCATTTTTTCCAGAAGTGGAATCAGTTCGACGTTAGACGATAACTTATCTTCATAGATAAAGATATATGGTTCCTTCATGACGACCTGCATGTTCTCCTGGTCCGTGATAAAATAAGGCGAGGCATAACCGCGGTCGAACTGCATGCCCTCGACGATTTTCACCTCGGTCTTGATGCCCTTGCCGTCGTCGATGGTAATCACGCCGTCCTTGGAGACCTTCTTCATGGTGTCGGCGATAATCCGGCCCAGGGACGGGTCGTTAGCCGAGGCGATGGTGGCAATCTGTTCAATCATCTCATTACCGGAAACCGGGATAGCCATTTTTTTTAATTCCTCGACCAGATATGTCACGGTCTTTTTGATGCCCCGGCTGATGGCCATGGCATTGGAGCCGGCCACGACATGGCGCAGCCCTTCGGTAAAGATGGACTCGGCCAGGATAGCCGTGGTGGTCGAGCCATCGCCGGTCTGGTCATTGGTTTTGGCCGTGGCTGACTTGATAATCTGGGCGGCCAGGTTTTCGTATTGGTCCCGGAGTTCGATTTCATCGGCCACCGAATTGCCGTCCCGGGTGATATTCGGCCCGCCCCAGCCCCGGTCAATCATGACATTGCGTCCGGCCGGCCCGTAGGTGGACTTGATAGCCCGGACGGTTTTGCTGACCCCCTGTTTCAGGGAATTACGGACTACATCATCAAATAGTATTTCTTTTGCCATAGCTTATCCTGCCTTTCTGTTGGGTGTCAAAGTTCTGTATTATAGCATATAGATTTGATATGTCAAGGATTTATTTCACCATAAAGAAGATAACATGAATCCAATAAATTCATACCCTCAAATACTACACCTCCTTTCCGCGGATACGGTCTCTGCCATCCGAAAATACTATTCTCGTCACCAATAAATATCCTTTGTGCCGGCAGTAAATATCCTTTCCTGGGTCAGTGAATATCCTTCGTGCGCTCAGGACATATACTTCGTGTAACAAAGAGATATACTCCGTTTGACAAAGCAATATCCTCACCATATTTCGCGGATATACTCACTGATAGCTCGGAATATACTCTCCGCATCCCATAAATATACTCCTTCTATCCTATGAATATACTCTCTGTGACAAAACGATATACTCTATGCTGACAGGGAATACTATCCCCGGCGTATAGAAAGGCTATCACCGGGGCGCGGGAATACACTCCCTGTAAGGGAATTACACACCCTATTAAGCAGGCAGATATGCCCGTTAAACCGGGCAGGGGGGAGGGGA
>Ga0208373_1002694_pt1 | contig 18956 bp, 17 predicted proteins | sample RifOxyC2_FD_184036 | JGI IMG/M metagenome (GOLD analysis project Ga0208373, IMG submission 184036) | Soil microbial communities from Rifle, Colorado - Rifle Oxygen_injection C2 (SPAdes) | ecosystem: Environmental > Terrestrial > Deep subsurface > Rock core/Sediment | place: Rifle, Colorado... | reverse complement strand
TCTCGACGGGATAAGCCCTGCTGAAAGAAAAGCAAATGAGGGAGCACAACGCATCATGCACTGCGACGTCAGGCAATTAGCCAGAGCATTTGAGCGGAAACGCTACGCAGCGTTTGTACTTGGCGGTGACATAGGCGGAACAAACATCAATTTCGCAATCGCTGGCATCACCAAAAAGCGAGACGTTGATTTGCTCGCTACCCTGCATTTCAAGACAAGCGAACACGCCTCACTCGTAAAGCCGATAACAAGAGCGCTAGATGAGGCAAAAAGCAGGTTTGGCATATCACCCCATTGGGCAGCAATCGGCGTGGCAGGAGCGATATCGGACCAGAACAAGCCGATTCGGATGACGAATGCCAAGCTTGTCATCCGGCGCAGGGAGCTTCTTGCAAAGACTCAGCTTCAGAAGCTCAGGATCCTCAACGACTTTGAGATCATCGGCCATGCAGTGAATGTCCCTGCTCTCCAGAAGGGAGGCATCAGGGCAATACGCAGCGTTAAGGGGAAGCACACCAAGAATGCTGTCAAGGCAATCATTGGCGCGGGAACGGGATTAGGGAAAAGCATCCTGCTCTTTGATGAGTGCCACATGGCGCACGTCCCTATCAAAAGCGAAGGAGGCCATGCAGAATTCCCAGCACAGTCAGCTGAAGAGCTTGCTCTCCTGCACTTCATCAAAAAAAGAAGAAGCATCAAGGGACCTGTCGAGTGGGAGGATCTGGTATCCGGAAGGGGGATAGCCGGCATCTATGCATATCTCAGGCAAAAGCGGAAGCACATAGCGACTGTTGCAACAAAGGCTATTGACAGCGCAAGGGCAGGCAAGCCAGCCCTCATCTCACTCTACAGGAAGAAAGACAGGCTATGCAGGGAGGCATTTGAGTTGTTTGCCAGCTACTATGCCCGCTGTGCAAGGAATTTCGCCCTTGAGACCTTGTGCTATTCCGGGCTCTACATCGCTGGAGGGATAGCAGCAAAAAACAGCGACCTGTTCCTCTCCAGAAGGTTTGTTGAGGAGTTCCAGGCTTCAGACACCCTAGCTCAAGAGCTAAGAAAGATTCCCCTGTTCCTTATCACCAACTACAGCCAGAGCTTGTATGGCGCCTGCTTTGCAGCGGCGCTGTAAACATGCGCATGCACTTCAATCCAATCCGGGGAACAATGGAACTCACTGATGATTAAGGAGGCAACACCATGAAAATCTTTATAGATTCAGCGACAGTTTCTGAAATCAAGAAGGCAGATTCATACGGCATCCTTGACGGCGTGACAACAAACCCAAGCCTCATCAAGAGGGCGGTGGACAGCCTGAAGAAGGCAGGAAAGAATATAGACATGCAAAGATATATAGAGGATATCCTGAAAACAGCAAAGGGTACGCCAGTATCGCTGGAAGTCATCGGGGCAGATGCAGACACCATCATTGCTGAGGGGAAAGCACTCTTCAGGAGATTTAACAGCATAGCAAATAACGTCGTCATCAAGGTCCCTGTCAACCCGGCATTCAAGGCTGATGACACAACCCACTTTGACGGAATCAAAGCGATAAAAGCCCTTTCTGCACAAGGTATCCCCATCAACTGCACTCTCATATTCACCCCTGAGCAGGCCATTTTAGCAGCAAAGGCAGGAGCTATGTATGTCAGCCCGTTTGCAGGAAGGGTTGATGATGACCTGAGAAAGATATCCGGGATTGAGTTTGACAAGGCTGACTACTATCCTTCAGAAGGCATGGTCAGGGGCGAAAGCATCATCAGCGACAATGGCGTGGTTTCAGGCATTGACCTTGTAAGCCAGATTGCGCACATCTTTGCGGCATACGACATCAAGACGGAGATTCTTGCAGCGTCCTTAAGGAATCCCAGACAGGTGCGAGAGGCAGCATTTGCAGGAGCAGACATCGCAACCCTTCCCCTCAGCGTGATTGAGACCCTATTGCACCATCACAAGACCTTTGAAGGCATGAAATCCTTCACCGATGACATCGTCCCTGCATACAGCGGCATGCTGAAGGAGCTGAGATGAAGCCCATTTCCTACCTCTACGGCAAGGCTGCTCTGCTCTCATCAGGAAGGATTTCATCGGTACTGAAGAGGACAGCGCCTGAGACTGCACGGCTGCGGAAGGCGCTGCTTGCAGGCTATGAGGATGACCGGGCATCTATCAGCCTTCCTGGTGATGAGGCTCTTTTGAAGAGAGTGGGGGCGTTCATAGGCAAGAAGCAGAAGCTTGACCCTGCCTACATAGTGGTTGTAGGCATCGGAGGAAGCAATCTTGGGACAATCGCCGTGCAGGAGGCAGTGTTCGGAAAGCTTTGCAACCACATCACCCCAAAACGAAGGACACTCTATGCTGATACTGTTGACAGTGATGCCATGAGGCAGATACGGGTGGTGATTGAGCCTGTGCTCAAGCAGGGCAGGGAAGTGCTTGTTGTCATCATCAGCAAGTCAGGAGGAACCACTGAGACCATCGCAAACGCTGAGGTGCTCATCAATCTAGTGAAGAGGTACAAGGGCGGATCTCATGCAGAAAACATCGTGGCCATCACTGATGAGGGTTCAAAGCTGCATCATTTCGCTGACAACAAGGGGTATGGCGTCCTTACCATGCCCCAAAAAGTAGGTGGGCGCTTCTCAGTCTTTTCTGCGGTTGGCCTTTTTCCCCTTGGGATGATGGGGGTGAGCATTGAAAGCCTCCTCAAAGGCGCCCGTGACATGAGAAATCGGTGCATCGCAGCCTCTGCTGGCAATCCTGCAGCGGCAAGCGCAGCTCTCCAGTACCTCCATTACACAAATGGCAAAAACATCAGTGACCTTTTCCTCTTCTCCTCAGATCTGGAATCAGTTGGCAAATGGTACCGCCAGCTCATGGGAGAGTCTGTCGGAAAGGAGCATGACCGCAGGGGAAAGAAGGTTAACTGCGGCATAACCCCTACAGTCTCTATTGGAACGACTGACCTGCACTCCATGGCTCAATTGTATCTTGGAGGCCCTTATGACAAGTTTACGACATTTGTATCTGTTGGGCAGAACAACAGCAGTGTCAATGTCCCTGTCATGAAGGAGTATGATGAGCTTGTTGAGAATATCCAAGGTATACCCCTGGCTGAAGTCATGAATGCCATACTGCAGGGCGTCAAGATTGACTTCCAGAAGGGAAAGCGGCCATATGCTGAAATCCTGCTGCCTGACAAATCCGCGTATTCTATCGGCCAGCTGCTGCAGTTCAAGATGATTGAGATGATGTACTTAGGCCATCTTCTGGGTGTCAATCCATTTGATCAGCCGAACGTAGAGGCGTATAAAGTTGAGGTGAAGAGGATACTTGGCAATGAAGGATAAGGGATATGCACGGCAACTTCTCAAGCTTTTTCACCGGCTGTTTCCGAAGATATCCACTATCTCCCTCACCTCGCCTATTGTCGTGCACTTCCCAAGCTTTGCCCTGAGTGCCGCAGCACCCCGCATCCCCCTGGTGAAGCAGATGGCATGGGATTTCACGGAAGAAAATTCAATGGCATGCTTCTTTGCAAGAGAGAGATAGTCAAAAAAATAGGGGATAGGATCCCCAACTATTTCGTAGTCTCTCTTCTTCAGATAGGAATTGATTTGGGAGAAGAGATATGGCCTGCCAATCGCCCCTCTTGCAACCATGATGTAATCAACGCCGGATTCCTCAAGCCGCTGCGCAAAAACTTCAGGGGTGAAGACGTCGCCATTGCCTATCACTGGAATGTTCACAGATTCCTTCACCTGCCTGATGATGTCCCAGTCAGCGCTTCCTGTGTAGCCAGCTTTCTGAGTCCTGCCATGGATGGCAACAGCTGCTGCTCCTGCATCTTCAGCTATTCTTGCCACCTCAACGGCATTGATATGATGCTCACTTATGCCCTTTCGTATCTTGATGGTGATTGGCCTGTTGACTGCTGTCGCCAGCTTGTTGACGAGTGCCCCGATGCTCTCAGGCTTCCTGAGAAACCAGCTTCCCGCCCCTGTCCTGATGACCTTCCAGGCAGGGCAGCCGCAGTTGATATCAATCACGTCAAAGCGATCCTCTACTGACTTCGCTGCAGCTACGACATCTGCAACAGAGCTTCCGAACAGCTGCACCGCAACAGGCTTCTCGAGGGGGTCAGTAGCAAGCATCTCCTCAGTCTTCCTGCTGCCCCTGACAATTGCAGTTGAATTCACAAATTCTGTATAGGTCAAGACGGCTCCGTGCTTTCTGCACAAGGCACGAAACGCTACGTCAGTGACTCCTGACATGGGCGAGAGGACAGCTTTTCCTGAAAGCTTCGGGAAGTCTGCTGCGTATGGCATAAATCCAGAAGAAAAGTAGGAGATATAAAAAATGCCTCATTAAGTCGCTCTCGGGATGTTGGTGATTGTCCCGACGAGCCTTCCATTGATAAACGCTGAGAATGATCTTGGCTTTGTCCTTATAGCAATGCTGCCCTCAATGCTAGTCTCTTCTATCACCTGAATGCAAACCCTGCCAGCTGGCGGGGCACTCATGCTGATGCTGACCTGCACCTGAGGCGGGAATGAATCAAGGATATTCTCCTCGGCTTTTACCTCGTGGCAGGGTGTGGGCTTGGTTATGGAGATGGAGTAAGAGAGCGTGCTTTCCTCTGATGAATAGGTCACGACTATGCCCTCGTCAGATGGCAGCGTATCGTCTTCGTAAATGACAGGCTGCTGCTCTGGCGCACATCCGATGGCAGCAATTGCAAGCAAAAGTACTGCAAGATGCATCCGCGTCATTGCCCCTTCACCCCACAAACGTAACCCTTCTGGAGAGTTCCTTTGGAATGGACAATGGCTTAAAGGGCATCCCCTTCACCGCATCCTTGATTTCTGCCTGCAATTCCTCCAGAGACCTCTCCTTTTGCTCGCTGGTTGAGCGTGACCTGACGGTAAGGTTGCCTGAGGCTTTCTCCTTCTCGCCGACGACCACGATGTAGGATGCCCATTCCATCTCTCCAGCTCGAATCTTCTTGCCTACATTCAGTGTCCTGTCATCAATATCTGCCCTGATACCTGCAGAGCGTAACTCATCACAAACAGCCATGGCATGCTCATTGTAGCCTTCTGAGACAGGGATAACCCTGACCTGAATGGGGTTGATCCACAGGGGAAGCTGCGGTTTTTTGCCTTCAGCCTGGGCAAATGCAGCTTTCTCGAGGAGGGCATACAGCACGCGCTCGACTGCGCCTGATGGCGAGCAGTGCAAAATAAGCGGATGCTTCTTCTTTCCGTCCCTGTCCATGTAGGCTATGTCGTAGCGCTCGCCGTTCTCGATGTCTATCTGGTCCGTTGACAATGCCGAGGCCTTGCCCATGGTATCTACAAAATTGAACTCATACTTCAGCACGAAGTAAAAGATGCGCTCATCCCACATCTCAAGCAGGATGGGCTTGCCGAATGCCCTGACGATGGAATGGATGTATTCCTTATTCTCGGCATAGAACTGCTTTGTGGTGCGCAGCGCCATTTCCACGCTCTCTGAGCCTACCCCTGTTGCATCAAGCACGCTCCTGCACAACTCAAACCTCACCTTGAACTCTTCCATCGCCTGCGGGAGGTCTGCTACAAGGGCATGGCAGTCTGGCATGGTGAATGCCCTAAGCCTGCGAAGGCCGGTCAACTCCCCTGACTGCTCCCTCCTGAAGCTATAGCGGGTCATCTCATACAGTTTCAATGGAAGGTGCTTGTAGGAAATCGTGGCATCATGCGCCATGAGAAACTGGCCAAAACAGGCAGCAAAGCGCAGGAAATAGGTTCTCTTGTCTGAGGTTATCCTGTATTGCCTTGCTGGAAACCTGGCAAGATATTTTGATAGGGTAGGGTGGTCAATATCGTACATGATGGGGCTTTCGACTTCCTGGCCGCCGTACTCAATCACTCTCATGGTGACATACTCTTCAACCAGCGATTTCATCAGCCTGCCTTTTGGGTAATACCTAAGGTTGCCGCCGTCAGATGCAGGCTCATAGTCCACAAGCTCAAGCTTCTTCATGATGCGGACGTGCTCAGGCTCCTGCGTCACGGCCCTTGATTTCTCTTTTTCGTAGAAGGCAAAAGCCTTGAGCTTTTGAAAATTCTGATAGTCAAAGTCACCGACGTCACGCAATTCTCCCCCAGGCGTCAGGATGTGCCAGTATGATGTCAGCTTCCGCTCTTTCTTGAGGGATTCTGATTCATCATCGCCCTCTTTCTTCACAGCAGTCTTGCCTACTACCGCAGAGTCATGCGAGAATTCCCGCGACAATTCGGCAAGCGGGTGGCCCTTGCAGGCGACGGTGAATGACTTATACCAGCCAAACGGGCTTCTGGTGACGGTGAATTCCTGACTAAGCGCTTCTTCTGCGAGGTCAAGCACCTTCTCTGCAGTTGCTGGGTCTGATGGCTCACTGGTGAGGTGGACATAGGGGTAGAGAACTATGGAATCAGCCTTCACCTGGGAAGCGATGGCCATGATTTCCTTCACGTATTGGGAAGCGACGGCTTCAGGGTTTTGCTCATCCCTTTTCTCCACAGCTGAGAGGATGACCAGGCACTCATCAACCTTTTTCTCAGCAGTATCCACCTCTTTGGCGCTCTTGATGGCCTTCTTTGTCGCTTTGAAGGTGATGAAGTCTGCATGCAATGAGAGGATTTTCATGGTAGGTCTGAAACTGGGATTGCTGGGCGGGATTTTAAAAAGTTGTTGGTCGGCTGGGGCCGTTACCGTAACTTCCCGAAAAAATCCTTGCATGGGAAGGGAAGATACATTTTAAAATGCCATCTGGTTGATTCCTTCAATGCGCCTCTCAGAGCTCAAAGGATTGCTGCCTGAAAACGAGCGGTAAAAATGCCAAATCTCTCCTTCCTCAGGCACAAGCCATCGAAAATCATCTGCGTTGGGCTGAATTACCATACTCATGCGAAGGAATTGGGGATGAGCGCATTGCGGCATCCTGTGCTCTTTCTCAAGCCTCCTACTGCGTTGATTGGACCAGGGGATACCATCAGGCTCCCTCTACAGTCAAAGCAGGTAGATTATGAGGCCGAGCTTGCTCTGGTCATCAGGAAAAAAGGAAAGAACATCCCAAAGTCCAGGGCAAAGGAGTTTATCATGGGCTATGTCTGCCTGAACGATGTGACTGCACGGGACCTGCAGAAGGCTGACGGGCAGTGGATACGGGCAAAAGGGTTTGACACCTTCTGTCCAGTAGGCCCAAGGGTCGCACAGCTTGCCAATCCCAACAACGTTGATATTCAATTGACGCTGAACGGGAAAATCAGACAAAAGTCAACGACCTCTGAGCTCATCTTCAGGGTTGAAGAGATTGTTTCCTTTGTGTCTTTTGTGATGACGCTTTTGCCTGGAGACATCATCTCTACGGGAACGCCTCAGGGTATCGGACCCATGAAGCCAGGCGATACAGTCGCTGTTTCTATTGAGGGGATTGGGACATTGGAGAATAATGTGGTGTAGCTTTTGCATATCCTAAAAATCAACCGGGAGCTCTCGCCTGGTTTTTGTGCATGAGAAGGGAGCTTCGGAGTGCATAGACCCCATCTGAGTATAGTTTAGAGTATACTACTTGCCACAATAGAAATATTTATATACTAGTTGCTTCATTGCAACAATTCGAAATGCGATGGTCATCTTGTATGACAGATTCAACCTGCCTGATGATATATATGAAATTGTGTTTGCTACAAAGCAGCAGGTGATTGTCGCAAAGCTCCTGATTGACATGGTCAAGGAGAACGGAGGGGAGATAGGCAAGACCGAGATGAGCCTGTTTGCAACCAGGTTGCATGAGGGAAAGCTCATCACTGATGCAATAGACGACCCACAGTACAGGGGCAAGAAAGTCAAGATTTCCTATAACAAGCGGCAGTTCTATGACCGCATATTAACCCCCATGAAAGGCATGGGGATGATTGAGTATGACCTGTACAAGAAGACGTATAGGGTAAGTGAGAACCTGAGCAAGGATATGACACGGATAGGCATCCTGTGGACTCAGGAGGTGCGCAGAGACGCGCACCAGCCACGAAGAAGCTAAACGTTCCTTACGGCTCCCTGTTAGCTTTCTTCTCGAAGACATCCAAACCCCACCCACCAAAAGCGTAACGGGGAGCCATTTCCCCTCCTCATAGTTTCTCCTTCGGGGAGAAAAGAGGTGAATAACGGCAGGCCAATGGAACCAAGAAGGGCTGGCCTGTCTTCATAGTCAATCATAACACGAGGTCACAACAAAGAATCAGTAAAAACGAAGAAGTTATCGCGTTCCTTACGGCTCCCTGTTAGCTTTCTTCTTGAAAACCATCCAACCCCACCAACCCGAAGGCCCTGAAGATTTGAAAAAGAATCTTCGGGGTGCAAAACCTTGTTTTGCGGCGACCTTCAATAACGGGGAGCCATTCATACTGCTTTGCAGGCCTAGGGGATCCAATGAGCCGGCCCGCATATCATCCTCTTGGAGGTGAACCTCTTGAAGAAAAAGACGGTATTCAGCATCATCGGCATTGCTCTGTTCTTTTCAATGGTGCATTTTTTGACTTCCAGAGGAAACCTGTTCTCTACGATGGGGCACCTGTTTGATGGTGTGAAGAAGGAGTGAACAGGCATAGACAATTGCAGTATCCAGTTGAAATTACTGCATTGAATCTCACACCTTGGTAAGCGCCAATAGCTTCAGCCCTCATACCTGTTTGTCACAGGCATGCGCCATTCAAGGTTATGAAATGACCGCTCAGAAAGGCGGATGACCATGGCACTCCTTCGCTTGTGCTCGTTTATTCTCACCCTTCTGCAGACCTGCTGTGCAAGTTCCTTGTCAAATCCTTCTGCAATAATCTCGACCTGAGATTTCTGCTGTTCGATATGCAGTTTGAGAACCTCGTCGAGCACCTCATATGAAGCGCCCAGCTCTTTTTCAGCATCTGTGCCAGGCAGCAATTCAGGTGTTGAGGGCTTATTGATGAGCGCTGGCAGGATGCCAAGGTGCCGTGCAAGCGCTCTCACTTCGGTCTTCCACACATCTGCGATGACCATCAGGTCTGATGCCCCATCGCCGTGCTTTGTTGAGTAGCCAAGCGCAATCTCGGACTTATCCGATGTGCCTAATACAAGCCCTGAAATGAGGGCGGCATAGTGGTACAGCACAATCATCCTGCTGCGCGCCTTGGAATTGGCAAGGGCAAGGCTTGCACTCCTTTTGTTTCCCCCCGCCTTTACAATCTTCTTTACCTTCAGTACTGGCTCATATATGCTGTTGATGGAAATGGTGGCAGGCACGATGCCCAATTGCAGCGCAACCTGCCTGGCATGCCCTATGCTTTCCTCTGTGGTCGTTCCCTCATCAGGAAGGATAAGGGCATGGACGTGCTCCTTGCCTAAAGCCTTCACCGCAAGAGCGCAGGCAACAGCGGAATCAAGCCCACCTGAAAGCCCAATCACAGCCTCAGCCATCTCGTTCTTTGCAAAATAGTCCCTGATGCCAAGGACAATTGCTGCAACTGTTTCTGAAGGATTCCTCATGTTCACAGCTCAATGATCGCTATTGACTCCTCAAATGGAGGGCATATCTCCCTGATGTTCCCATCCTTGAGCAGCATGCTTGCGCCATGGAACACGATGCCGTCCTGCCCTCCAATCTGGTTGACATACATGATAGGAATGCCTGCTTCATCCCATCGCTTGTGCAGTATTTTCCTGACCGTTTCTATCTTGCTGCTGCTGTAGGGGGAAGCTGAGATGGAGATGATAATGTCTGCGCCTGCCTTCTTGTGCTGTGCCGTTATTGTTGGAAGCCAGGTGTCCTCGCATATTTGCAGCCCTATCTTCCTTCCTGAAAATCCGACAACAGTTGCGGCAGTTCCTGGCATGAACCAGCGCTTTTCATCAAACACGGCATAGTTGGGAAGCTCAGTCTTCCTATGGACTGCTTTGATTCTACCATCCTCAATGAACGCAGCGGCATTGTAAAGCGCTGGCATCCCACCAGGTCCCCTGCTCTCGTGCTCAACGAACCCTACAATGCAGGCCTTTCCCTTGCAGGCTGATGCTACCTCATCAACTGCCCTCCTGTTTCTCTCAATGAATGCTGCATGCAAAAGAAGGTCCTGGGGAGGATATCCAACAATGCACAATTCAGGGAACACCAAAAGCTCTGCCTCTGTTTTTCCGAGCACGCTGATAATTTTCTTTGCATTCCCATGGATATCTCCCACAATGGTGTTTATCTGGCAAAGCGCTATCTTCATAATAGCATGGTTGCAATGGCCGTTTAAAAATATTCAGATTGCCCGTAATAGTTCACCATCCTGAAGTTCAGCGACGACAGACATTTGGATTGAGGTTACAGCTTAGAGGGGGGGAAACGAAGAAAGAAAAGTGAAAACAAAAAAGGCTAGGCGAAAAGCACGATACTACCGTGCGAAAGGATTTGTTGTGGGCACGCAGGATGAGGCAACCTTCGGATTAATCCCTCTTGTTGCTCGAGGGTGGGCGAAGAAAGGGAGCCATCCCTTTGTGAAGATTAACCACAAAAACGTGTGCACTAACGTATTTGGTGCACGAAGCAAGAGGAGCTTTGTTTATAAAATCGTAGGGCGAATACCCCCAGATTTATCTGTGGGATGAAGCCCGTCATCTCTTTCCAGTATTTGTGCGAGAGAAAGATTAAATTTTCACTTTACGAAAATGGAGGGGGCACGACGAAACTATTTTTTCTTCCAAAAGAAACCTGCTTTACTTTCTAACCTTTCAATTTTTCCTTCAGCTTGTAACTCCATCAGAACGCGATATAAAGCATGCCAATTTATGTAATACTTCACCTCTCTGAAGTAAAGAGGTACCATTCCTCCTTCGGGTACCGTCGGCCTCGCGAGACACTATTGCGGGGCGAGGACATCGTATCCCCGTAAGGGACTTCCCCCTCCGATGTTCTCTACCGCAAGGAATATGAGGCTCGGCGAATTGACGGTACCCTTGACAGAGATAATGCTCACAAGCTTCATTTGCGTGAAGTATTACTAGAAATCATAACATTTAAATACACCCCGTTGTGTAGGAAATTAAGTGAGCAATTGGCATGTTGGGTGGTTGAGATATGCAGAACAAGAAAATATTCGGGGTTTTTTTTCGGGAAAAGCCAGCCATGCTGCTGGTTGACCTGAAGAATGCCAAGAACCCTGTCTATGCTTCATCTTTATCAAAGGCCATTGACTGCACCTATTCCCATGTCGTAAAGATATTGCAGGAGATGGAGAAGGCTGACCTCATCAACTTTGACAAGAAGGGCAGGCTGAAGTTGCTTACCTTAACAAAAAAAGGGCAGGAAGTCGCTGAGCACATCGAGCAGATACGAAGCATCCTGTAAGATTCATTCTTTTGCTGCATTGGGCTTCAATATGGCAGACTCAAAATACATCATGGTCGCAGCTGTTGGAAAGAGGACAGACAACCTCTTCATAGGCATACGGGAGTTTCCCGTCGAGCAGCTTGTGCTGCTCTCGTTTGAGAGTAATGCTTCTGAGTTTGTCGACAATACCATTGCCGAGCTTGAGCGCTTCAAGGTCCCTGTCTCTGTGCATAATATCAAAGGGGATGCGTGGGAAGGGACGTTCAAGGCTATTGGCGACATCAAGCATGCGCATCCTGGCAGGGATCTTATCATCAACACAGCAACAGGGACGCATGCAGCAGGGGGCTGCTGCCTTCTGTGCAGCGCTGCATTCGTCAATGGCATCAAAGGCTTTACCGTGATGAACAACGTGGTCACCATGCTTCCCATCCTGAAGTTCTCATACTATCGGGTGCTTTCCGACAAGAAGATGGCGATTCTCAAAACCATCTATGAATGCGAGGATTGCTATTCATCTCTTGAGAAGCTTTCCAGAAAAACCAAGATGAGTTTGCCTCTCCTGTCCTACCATGTCAACGGCAACCTGAAGTCTGAGGGGCTGAAGGAATTGGGGCTGATTGTGGCTGATAATGCAAAGGGACGGGTCTCTGTCTCGCTGACCCTGCTTGGCAGGATGGTTGTCAAGGGGTACATCGGATGAGGGATGAAGTGGCATATCACTCCAATACATTGAAATTTACGGGAAGAAAGCATTAATTATTGAAGCTTAAACCCTTCAATCCTAGGTTTAACCCCTCAAGAAAAGGATATTATATCTCCTGAAAATCTCTTCATACCAGCAGAAAACATTCATTATCGAACATTTAGTGTTTTCTGCTGGTATAGCAAAGTGCCTATGCAAAAGTTTCATTGATTACAGCACTTTGCTATAACAACACATTTAAATGACCAGCAAGAAAACAAAGGAACGGAGGTTGATTCACTAATGGCAAAACAAGTCACGGTCTACAGCACCCAGAGTTGCCCATGGTGCGTGAAAGCTAAGGATTTTCTCAAGGAGTGCCACATCAAGTTCGAGGAAAAGGATGTCGGCGTTGATGAGGAAGCACGCGACGTGATGCTTGAGAAGACAGGCCAGATGGGCGTACCTGTGATTGACATCGAAGGCTCAGAGCCCATCATCGGCTTTGACGTTGAGGCAATCAAGGAAGCGCTCGCTGACGAGTTGAAGGGCCGATGAGAGGAATCTTTTTTTCTTTTGCTTGCCTTTTTGCGTCAAATATGCTGCAGGCGCCAATACCCTTTTAATAAGGCATCTTCCTCTGCCCGCAGTATGGCAGAGCTACCTAAAGTGCGGTTCCCCCACGAGTTCATCCGCCCAATCCAGCAGGACATGATAAAAGACGTGCTTGATGCTGTTTCACAAAAGAAGCACCTGATTTGCCATGCTCCTACAGGATTAGGGAAGACCGCTGCTAGCCTTGCCCCTGCCCTCGCACATGCTTTGCAGCATGGTCTGACAGTCTTTTTCCTCACCTCGCGGCATACCCAGCACAAGATAGCCTTGGATACCATCCAAAGGATGCGTGAGCTGCACGGCGTCTCCATCAGGGTCGCTGACATTATCGGCAAGAAATGGATGTGTTTGCAGGATTCAGTGCATACCCTGCGCACCAGGGACTTCATGGAGTATTGCAAGCATCTTAGGGAGGAAGGGAACTGCTCGTTCTATTCCCGCGTCAGGGACAAGGGGAAGGTATCAGTTGAGGCGCAGAAGGCACTCTCTGACCTTGCCTCTTCAGCTGACCAGAGCACGGCTGAAGTATACCGGATAGGCAAGAGGGCCAGCCTGTGCCCGTATGAGCTTTCCATCTTGCATGCCAAAGAGGCTGATGTCATCATCAGCGATTATTACTATCTTTTCAGCCCAGGCATCAGGCAGAATTTCTTAAAGAAAATCGGGAAAGAGCTGTCAAAATCTATCATCATCGTTGATGAAGGGCACAACCTTCCCAGCAGGTGCAGGGAGCTGCTGACGCAGCGGCTGACAGCCTCCATGCTTGAGCGGGCAGAAAAAGAGGCAGCAAAATACCAGTTCAATGAGAGTGCTTCCTCGCTTGCTGCCATGAGAAGGAAGCTTGGCTTGCTTGCAGCATCGCTCTTGAAAGGCTCAGTCCACTCGTACACTAAAAATGAAGAAGTGCTGGTTGAGAAGGGGCATCTCACCTCCCTTATCCAAAACTACGACGAGTTTATCGTCAGCCTGCTGTTTATCGCTGAGGAGGCTCGCAGCCACCAGAAGCAGTCGTTTGTTGCTGGTGTTGCCGAGTTTCTTGAGTCGTGGCTTGGGCCTGACGAAGGGTACGCGAGAATACTTGAGCGAAAGGAGCAGAACCTAATTCTATCCTATCGATGCCTTGACCCATCAATAGTATCAGTTGAGGTTGCTGAAGAGGCGCATTCCGTCATCCTGATGTCAGGGACGTTGACGCCAACCTCGATGTTTAGGGACCTTCTCTCGTTTAGACGGTGCGATGAGCGGGTGTATGAAAGCCCTTTTCCAAGGGAGAACAGGAAATGTCTTGTGGTGCCACTGACAACGACGCAGTATGCAAAGCGCAATGATGAGCAATTCTCGCAGATTGCCATGCTTCTTTCAGCGATGGCAAACGACATCCCTGGAAATACTGCTATCTTTTTCCCAAGCTACTTCATGAGGGACAGGATTGCGCGGGAATTTGAGGGCATGTGTATCAGGACCATCTTCAGGGAGGATCCAACGCTTACCTCACAGGAGAAGCAGGATATGATTGCCAGGTTTGCCTCATACCAGAAGCATGGCGCTGTGCTGCTGGGTGTTTCCACCGGCTCGTTTGGGGAGGGCATAGACCTGCCTGGCGACGCGTTGAAGGCAGTCATAGTCGTAGGCCTGCCGCTGGAGAGGCCATCGCTTGAGATCCAGCAACTTATTTCCTATTATGACCGTCGCTTCGGGAGGGGATGGGATTACGGGTATGTGTTTCCAGCAATCACGAAGACCTTGCAGAATGCTGGCAGGTGCATACGCTCAGAGACTGACAGGGGGATGATAATCTTCCTTGATGAGCGCTATGCGTGGCCAAGATACCTTTCCTGCCTCCCAAAGGATCTGCACGTGGAAGTGACAAGGGCGTTTCAGCCAAGGATAAGGGAGTTCTATAGAAATGCGTAAGCATTTCTGCGCATGAACCGCAGGTTCAAAGACTGGCGAGGCAACGCCGTGGCCCGGATTTGAACCGGGACATCCTTTCGGAAACAAGCTCTCAGGAACTGAGTTGGCGCACGCCGGCGTCATTTTTTTGTCGTTTCCAGGCTTGCGCAATACCAGGTTATGCGACCACGGCAATAGATACAAAGGAAGCAACCTCTGCTTCGTTTAAAAAGATTTCTTGCCTGAGGGCTGCCTGACTTTGTATGTGACAAGATCATATAAATCCGCCTGTCAAAGAGAGGATACCTTCAAGGGGCTTGTTCTCAACAGGACTGAAGAAAGACAGGCAGCCCTATGCTGTGCTGCATAAATAAAATGGCAGTTTTTTTCTTCGTTTCTTTTTGGTTACATGGATTTCATGAGAGCTCCCGCTATGCCTCAGCATAGTTGCACATCCTGTCGTATGCCCAGAATCTCCTTTTCAGCTCATGCGCCATAGTCTTGATGTTTTTTCCTTTGGTTCCTTCACCAAATATCCGCTTCACTGCTGAGAATATGCCTTCTGTTCCTGGCCAGCGCATACCATGGTCCGCGTCTTTTGCCCACTTACGATAGCCTTTCTTCCGGTACTTAAGGACTTCCTGCCTTCTCCTCTAAGAGCCGTTTCCATCTTCATCAACACCTGCATTTTTTCGTATCTTAATCCCTGATCTGATGTCATACTGGTCAAGCAGGTCAAACAGTGCATGGACGTCAAATTGAGGAAATTGTTTGGTTATCGAGATACATCTAACTATAGCTACCAATATGAAAGAGAGGGTGCTTTAGCAAAAGTGAGATGTAAGCGATACAAGAAAGCAATCATTGAATTAGATGATTCTAAAGACTTAGCGAAAGTAATGGAGGTTCTGAACCAGTTGAAAATTAAGGCAGAGGTGGCAGAGTTGAGATAATTATGCAACACAGCAGCTTGGCATCAAGCCCCCAAATGTAACTACTTTTAAGTACGGATAATGAAAAGATTTATATATCTCCAATGCTTTCCTCCAGGAATACCAATTCAGGAGTGATGAGCACATGAGCGAAGTAACCAACGGTATTCAGGATTATATCAACAAAAATAAAAAGAAGGCTGATGGGGAAAAAGCCGATGTTGAAAAACAAAAAAAACTTGATGAAGTGATAACTAAGTATCAGAATGAATTTCAGGAGATGTACAACCCGTTTAGAGGAGCCGAGGAATATTTGTTCATTGACCTCGATAACAAAACCAAAGAATTACAGGAGGAATATAGAAATAGTATTCGTGGTCTTCGCATAATGCCTTGTAATCCTATCAAAGATGCTTACCATCGCTTGATTACTTATAGTAAGGATTGCTATGTTACCCTAAGGAGAGACCAGAACTTTGATAATGGTAGTGCTTTCAATACGGCAATGAGCAGTGTTGCTGACCTAGTGAATATTGTAGATAAAAACGAAGATATCACTAAACATCAAATTTATTCTATGATTCGGGATGAACTTGAGAACATGGTTGAATTAAGTAAACAAAAACAGGTAGTATTCAAAGATGGGTAGGGTATGGCAATAGATAATCCATAGAGCCCAAAAAGAATTGAACCTCACACATACTCGCGTTCCTTGTCCGTAGATTCCTATCCTTCATTACCTCTGTTCTCTGGTGCCTTTGGGCATCGGCAGGCTTAACTTTAGCTCCTCGCTTTGCTTGAGGCGAAGTCTACGCCTGCAGTTTAATCACAAAAATCCGCCTGTCAAAGAGAGGATACCATCAAGGGGCTTGTTCTCAACAGGACTGAAGAAAGACAGGCAGCCCTATGCTGGCAGGCTTTCAGCCTGCTTGCGCTCTTCATACAGTTCACGTATTGTATGATATACCTTTCCTTTATTTTCATCAGAAAGGTGATTATAGGTCTGCATGATGTCAATGTATGCCCTTTTTGCCTGTTGCACGTCAAGTTGAGCCAAGGCCTCCCGCACATCATCAATCCTCCTGCTGATATAGCTAAGGTCATCAGGGTGTCCATCATCCTGCCATGCAACGGGTATTGGTACGTTTTGCTCTAAAGGGAAGCCAGGTGGGATGGCCGTTACAGGTGTGGATGCACGGCTTATAGCAGGTACTATCTCCTCCTCAACCAAAGCGCCTGCCAGCATAGCCTTGCTCTCCAGCTTTCCAAGCAGCTTTGCATGACGCTTCTTGCGCCTGCCTTCAAGTGCCCTTATGCGCTTCTCGTAAGCCTTCATCTGCTTTGCGACAAGTGTTGCCTGGCTTGCTATGCTCTCCTCTGTTCGCACAGCAAGCTGGGCTTGCCTTAACCCTGCATCGCGCTCAATGCGCAATGCCTGCTCATGCTCCCGCTCTTTTTGCAGCCTTACCATCTGCTCCTGCCTTGCCAGCATTGCGAAAGCCTCCTTCTCCTGCTGATGCCTTGACTTTGCAATGCCAATCCTTGAGAGCATCTGCATAAAGTCGCGCATCCTGCGCATACGGGCAAGCTCTCGCTCTGCAGTGATGATAGCCTTCTTCTGCTCAGCCCATTCCTTCTGCTGCGCCTGCTCCTCCTCAATCTTTCCCCTGATGCTCTCAAGATAGGCTATCTTAGCTATGATTGCCTGGCGCAGCCCCTGCGCCTTCTTGCTATAACTCTCCTGCAGCCTCTTCAGCTTCGGAAGCTCCCTCTTCAGCAGGGTATTTCCGCCTGCTGCAGCCTTATCAAATTCCATAATCTTTGCGCTGATGTCCTGAATATGACTGGTGACCTCCTCCTCTGTTGCAAGCTCTGCCTTGATGTCATCAAGCTTGCCCTTTCGCTTCATGAGGTTGGTCTCGACGTCATCACGCAGGATAGATTCATGACTCTCGATTGTCCTGATGCCCTGACCAAGTCGCTTTGCCATCTCCCTGATATCCTTCCTTATGATGGCATCCTGCTGGCCAAATACATGCCCTCTTATGCTGAAGGCTTCCCCTAAGAGTTCGCTCTTTTTTCCCTGTTTAGCGAGATACTCATCCCTCAACTTTCGTGCAAGGGACTCTTCGCTTCTTGCCTTGTTCTCCTCATCAGCCAGCCTCTTCAATAACTCCCTATGCTTGGCAAATCCCTCCTCGAGAAGCTCCTTCTGCCGCTGCTCTTCAAGGTCAAGCACCTTATGCATCTTCGCTTCCCGCTGCTCATGCGCCTTGTGCTCAATTATTTCTCGGCGAGCCTCCTCAAGCCTGAGCTTTTCTGCTTCTGCTGCCAGGCGTGCCTGCTCGACATCCCTTCGCTTAAGCTCCTTCTTCACCTCCATGACCTTTGCGCTGAGCAAATCCATCTCGGAAAGCAGCTCTGCCCTATGCTTTGCGGAAAGTAGGGGAGGATAGCGCGTCAGTCGCGCAAAAAGGTCAAGCGCCTTTTCTGGATGCATGTCGCCTGCCGCAGACTCGATGCGTTCAATGAGCTGGTTGGCCCGAAACAGCAGAAAGTCCTCTTTTGCTTTCTTTCTCTCCTCTTGGTTTCTCATGCTGCGAAGCTTCATGATGGAATCAGGAGGGAGGGGGGTGTCTTCAAGTGCTAGTTGGATTTTGGGAAGCTTGCCTGCCCCATTCTTTTCCTTCATCCGCGGAGGAGGAGGGGGCGGAAGAATGAGGAAATCATCAGGCAACTGCTTTGAAGTCATCGGAGGAATCGCATCTAGCTCAGGTGCCTTAGCCTTGAGCACTGCATATACTGCAAGCAGCCACCCCATGAATTTCACAATACCCCATCACCTCTGACGATGGATTTTCTGGCATTGTCGTTTATAAATGTTGTTGTTGGCAGGTACTCCTTCACTCTCCTGAGAATTTCAGCAAGTAAGGTAGGGACATTTTCCATTTGGCATTCCCGAAAAGCTCATTAGAAAAAAAAGGCAATAGCTGCCGTTTCTTTGCCTCGACAGACAACGGGTAACTTGGGTAACTTTATCCCTTTCGTTTCAGGCCATCATCTTATTGCACTTTCCGGCGGGGGGAAAGAAAAACGAAGAAAGAAAAGAAGAAAAAAGTGAAGAAAGAAAAGTGAAAACAAAAAAGGCTGCGCTGGCGGCAGGCCATTGCCGCAGTCATCTCCTTAGGTTTGAGTGCTGTACCCTCGGGTATGAAGGATGGATGCCCGATGCAGAGCATGACGGAATTTCCAACATCAGGATTTCCAGCACAAACAAGGGAGGGAGGAAAAATAAAGAGATGGGATGAGAAAGAAGCCACAGGCAATGATCTTTTAGGGAATGCATTTTTTCGGGAGCGATGCCAGTCAAAGCTGCAAAGGGGCAGGCAGATTCAACAAGCTGAAGTAGTACTGTTGGCAAATTGACTATATTTGCAACAGCATAGCTATGCATATTCAATAT
>Ga0208373_1002690_pt1 | contig 18972 bp, 17 predicted proteins | sample RifOxyC2_FD_184036 | JGI IMG/M metagenome (GOLD analysis project Ga0208373, IMG submission 184036) | Soil microbial communities from Rifle, Colorado - Rifle Oxygen_injection C2 (SPAdes) | ecosystem: Environmental > Terrestrial > Deep subsurface > Rock core/Sediment | place: Rifle, Colorado... | reverse complement strand
ACCCCCGCTTTACGAAAGCGGTGCTCTACCAACTGAGCTATCTTGGCAATTGTATTATTATAGAGCTGAATATGGCTTATTCCAATCACCGGAGATTAATTGTCGGATTATCAGCCGGAATTTTAAGCTCATTGCTTATTTTTATTGTTTTCAAAGAAACTAATATTTTGGAAGTTCAACTTTCCTCATTTTCATTAAGATTTTACGATCTAATCATTTGGCAAATAATTTCCTGCATATTAGTCAGCGTTATTGGAACATATTTAGCGATTCACAAATATCTCAAACTCTCACCGCTATAAGTAAAGTGGTTCGTGATTCGCCCGCCTGAATGACATTTGTGTCGGGCAGGTGATTCGCCCGCCTGAATGACATTTATATCGGGCAGGTGGTTCGTTTTTATTAGAAAAATTTTCCTTAATTTTGTTTCCTCAAATAACCACCTCCGCAATTGTTCTCAAAAAGCGATCTTATCTTGAAAAAGATATGTGGATTGATTTATATACAAAAAGTGAAGGAAGAATCTGCGTATTAGCTAAAGGCATAAAAAATGTAAAAAGCCATCTGCACGGCAAAATAGAACTTTTTTCTTTAATTGAATTATCGCTAGAAAAAAGAAATTCATATATAATCAAAGGCATTGTTGCTAAAAATTATTTTTTGGATTTAAGAAAAAGTCCGGAAAAATTAAGTTTTGCAAGCGCTATACTTGAAATAACCCTTGCTTTATTGCCAGAAGGATATAAATCAAATCAATATTTTGAACTACTTAAAAACACTCTTAACGAACTAGCCATTTCCAAAAAAGAAATATTAATTATGTACGCATTTCAAATAAAATCTTTATGTTTGCTTGGATATTTAACCGATCAAAAAATATGCAGTAAGTGTAATCAGAAATTTAATACCGATCTTTTTTTGGATTGTAATAATTATTCATTTTATTGTAAAGATTGCCATCAAACCGAAACACAAAATACAGTTAATTTAAGTCTTAATACTTTAAAAATTCTTAATTTTCTACAAAAATCTCCTTTTTCAGAAATACAAAAATTAGCTTTGCCAACTAAAAAAATTCTAGACGAACTATCGATTTTGATTACCCAATTAAATATTTTTGAATATCGCGCTTTAAAAAGCTTTAAATTTTTACAAGATCTTCATGAGCAAAAAGTTCTTTATACTCAACATACTCAATCCCCGCGATATTGCTTAAAACTAAATTAATTTCTTCAGCGGCCTCAAGATCAGCAAGATCCAAAACTAATTGTAAATATCCTTTTCCCTGACAATCCAATTTCAAAATATTAATACCTTTTTGACTGATAGCACTGGAAACGTCTGCTATAAATCCTATTCTAGGCGCTAGAGATTTAACAAAAAATAAACATTTATGACGCGGTTTATTAGCCCAAGACACTTCCACGAATCTATCATGATCGCTATTTATTAAGGAATTGCAAAATTTATGATGAATTTTTACAGAATTTCCTCTACCGACATAGCCAACAATCGGATCAAACTCCTGCGGATTACAACAAGCCGCAAATTCAACTGAAACATTATCCTCGCCTGTTACCAAAATAATATTTTTTTCAGAATCTTTTTTGTATTTCGGCTTTTTAAAATCTATCTGCGCTTTTCTATCAATTAATAAAATCTTATCCATGACATGAGCCGCGGTTAACTGTCCTTTTCCTAATAAAGATAAAATTTGTTGTCTTTCATTAAAACCCAATTCCAAATTTCCATAATTTTTCAATAAAGATAAATTCTGATCCAAGCTAATATTAAACCTAGCTAAATTTTTATTTAACATATTTCGGCCTAAATCAACTAAATGTTCTTCACTTAAATGCTGAAACCATTCTTTGATAGATTTTCTAGCTTTTGCTGTTTTTACAAAAGATAAAGAATATCTATTTGGCTGTTCTATATTTTGAACTTGTACATAAACAACATCTCCATTATTCAAAACGTGATCAAATGAAACTTGTATGCCATTAACCTTCACTTGATAGCAACGATGTCCAATGTCCTCACTCAAACAATAAGCAAAATCAAGAGCACAAGCCCCTTCAGGAAGATCATAAATTTTACCCTCTTCTGATAAAACGAAAATCTTATCTTGAAAAATATCATATTCAAAATCTTTACTAAAATTAATATTTTCATTTAATTCTTTTTGCAGACTAATAATTGACTGTAGCCAATGTGTTTTAGGATCGACACAATCTCCTTCAATGTCTTGATCTTTATAAAAAGAATGCGCGGCAATTCCATATTCTGCTTCTTCATGCATTTTTTTGGTACGAATTTGAACTTCTACTGGTTTCTTAAAATCTTCTACTCCTAAACCTAATACCGTGGTATGCAAACTCATATATCCATTAGATTTTGGATTAGCGATGTAATCTTTAAAACGATTAACAACAGGCGTAAGTTCTCGATGAATAACTCCTAAGACCTGATAACATTTACCAACAGCATCATCAGTATGCTGAAGCTCATCCAAAATAATTCTAAAACCAAAAATATCAAAAATACTATCTAATGTAGAAGAACCCTTTTTTATTAATTTTTGATAAATACTGTATTTATGTTTTAATCGTCCATTAATGTCAGCAACAACATTATATTTATTTAAAATCTTAGTTAATTGCTGAGAAATACTATCAAGATATTCTTTATTAACATACTTATATTCCTGTAAATCAATTGTCAAAGATTGATATTCAACAGGATAAAGATATTCAAAAGCTAAATCTTCTAACTGCACCTTTAAATTATAAATACCTAAATGCATAGCAATTGGGACATAAATGCGCATAGTTTCTCTAGCTAAATCCTTTTGAGTTTCTATCGGTAATTCATGTATATTAGCCATTAAATCCAAACGATCAGCCAACCTAATCCAAATAACTCTTAAATCTTTGGCAATAGCAAAAAGAAGCTTTTTATAATTCTCTGCTTGTTCATCTGGAGAATGTAGATGAAGAGACCTTAAGCTGTGTATAGTTTTTACTAAATTAAAAATCTGCGCACCAAACATTTTTTTTATTTTTTCGCATTTCGAAACATCTTCACAATCAGCCTCATGAAGTATTAAAGCAATCAAAGTTATTTCATCTACTCCTTTAAACTTAAGAATAGTTTCCATCATCGCAGATATATGATCAATATAAGATCTAGTATGATGATATTTCCTTCTTTTAAAAAAATTTTCTTCAATAAAAGAAAGTGCTAATTTAATCTTTTTAAGATTAAGATTTGGTCTTTGTTTCTGAATTTCTTCTGCAATATCCATTTAGGAATCAATAAAAATCTTTAAGTAATTTATTTTACCTCAAAAGTCTATTAAGTTACAAATATTTTTTATTTTTTATAAAGCTTTTTCCTGCACTTTAATAATCAAATCAAGTCCAGCTGAATTTTCTAATTCATAAACTTGAACGCCTTTAAGTAAAGCATCTTCATTATATTGAATATTTTTAAGCCTAGTTTTAAATATTGGAATATATTTAGCGTAAAATTCTTCTAAGCTACCCCAAGCTTTATATTGTGCTTTTAAATCTACTTGATCAATTTTTGCTTGAATGAATTTATCCAAATTATCTTCTGTTTCATTGGAAGACAAATTTTGTAAATTTTCAAAGAAAAATCCTTCATATTGATCTTTTTCTTTAGTCGCGTTTTCATAATCAATTTTTAAATTTGAACGCAAATCTTGAACTCTGACATAATAATCTTCAGCTTTAGAAATCGCCTCTTCCAAATCTTTAACATAAGCATTTAAATCTTTTTGTGGATTTTTACTATTTTTCAACTCAATTCTAATATCAACCTGATAAATTTTTTTCATGGCATCTAAATAATTAATGCTCTCTTCCATAAAACTAATCTGAGTGAGATCTTTTGAATAACCAGCAATAAGTCCAGTATATAGCGAATCTTCAATATTAACTCTTGAAGGCGCTTTGATTTCAAACTTAGCCGCTGTTATTCCCGCATACAAAGTCCCATCCACAAAACTAAATTCATCCTCAGTATTTTCGACTTGATTCTCTGGAACTTGTGTTGTCTCTTTAGGTTGTGTTTTGGGTTCTTCTTCTTTAATTATTTCTGGTTTTTGAATGTCATTAGCTGTACCTGAGAATATCCATTTAATACCAGCAACAATTAAAATAATCAGTATTATAATCGCGAAAAATCCACCTATACAACCCAAAACTTGTCCTTTGCTAATATTAGATTCTTCCAAAATTTTTGAAATTTTTTCTTTTAATTCTTGAAAAGCTGAGGTCTCTACATCCTCTTTTAACTCTACCTTTTCTTGAAATTTCTTCCCACCATTTTGTATAACTTCAGCGTCAACAGCTTCAGTTTTTTTCTGTTCTTCTTTTTTTGGTTCTGACTCTTTTATTTTTTCAGAAGGTGGAAAATTTGTTTCTTTGGTGGGAAACGAAAAATTTGTTTCTTTGACCGGAGATGAAAAATTTGTTTCTTTGACCGGAAATGAAAAATTTGTTTCTTTGACCGGAGATGAAAAATCTTTCGTCTCTACCTCTTTTTTTTCCTCTTTTATATTTTCTTCCTGTTTTTTCTTTTCTCGCATCTCTCTGCGCCTTTTCTTACTAAAATCAAGATCTTCCACCCCGAAAATCGGCGTTTGCTTAGCTAAATCAGCTAATGTCATTGGTTTATAAGGCTTTTGCGGTGTCGTCGAATTTGGTGTCGTTGATGGTTTAACTGGAAACTGCGTCGGTTGCGCAAAAGGCTGAACTGAAGTCGAGGCAACTGGCTGGACCGGAATTGGAGCAACTGGCTGAACTGAAGTCGAAACTATTGGTTTAGTTGGAATTTGAGTCGCTGGTTGGACTGGTGTAGTTTGATCAGCTGTTTTGGCAACTAAAGGCTCAGCAGATATTGGTGTTTGATTATCACCATTATTAGGTGTTACTTTTAACCACGAAGGTAAATTATGAGAATCCTCTGATTTCAACGTTTCTGGTTTTACCTGCTCAGAAGATAAAACATTTTTCGTATCTACTGGTTTTACTGGTTCAGAAGATGAAACATTTTTCGTATCTACAGATTCCATTCCTCCTTTTAACCAAGAAGGTAATTGTACCTCCTCTTTTTTTTCTTTTATTTCAGGTTCATCTTTCTTATTTGGAGCAACCGGCCAGGAAACTGATTCATTTGGTTTTGATTCTTCAGATTTCACTTGTTCAGATTTTGATTCTTCAGGTTTTAATTCTTCAGGTTTTGATTCTACTGATTTTACTTCTTTGGAAGATGAAACATTTTTTGTATCTACCGCCTGTAGCCATGATGGTAATTGACCAGCACTATTATCACCTAAAGAACCATTTTGTCCTTGTGTTGAACTAGTATTATCAGAATTCTGCGGAGACATATGATTATTTTCATTTTTAAGAGAATCTGTTTTAACGGATTTTTCGTCTTTTTGCAAAGAATTATCAACAGAAGACGAGGAATTTTTCGTCTTTATTGGTTTTACTTGTTCAGGGAATGAAACATTTTTCGTTTCTACTTTAATTTTTTTATCTGCCGTAGCGGAAACAGGTTTTTTTGTTTTTTTGTTTTCTTCTTTTTTCTTTACAACGCTACTATCATCTTTTTTTACTTTCTTAATTTTTTTATTACCGGCATCTTTTTTTTCTTCAGCCATGATAAATAAATATTTAAAAACCTAAAACATTCTTAATATTTTAGCATAAAAGATGATTTTTTAAAAGAAAAATTTTAAAAATATTTCATAAAAGGATTTCAGAGAAAAAATTGTACAAAATAATAAAAAGTTTTAATATATTTTTAGTTTTAAAAATCTTACTTAATTACTTAACAATTTTATGAAAAATATCCACACCTTATTATTTTTAATAGTTCTTATATTTACTTTATTCGGATGCAAAACAACTAATCAGCCAATAAGCCAAGTTAAACCTGCGGAGATTGAGTTAGAAGCTCAATTTATCGAATACAAATCTAAATTAATTTCCGTTAAATTTCCAAAAAATTATGAAGTTAGAGAAAATGGAGATATGCTCGTTTTATCAAGCACAACTGGAAAAATCATTATCGGCGGATTCTTACCATCAGTTGGTTATCCCGAAGCAGACAAAAAAGATTTCCCTTTTAGATCCATTACTTATACTAAAGACAAAACAGAACCTGGGGCAATCCCAACCGCACTTTATTACACTTACGGTGATACAAAAACTGAAACTGAATTATTAGAAATTTTAAAAACTGTCAACAACTTACCGTAATTGCCTAAGCAGAAATTTAAGATTACAATTCAATACACTAATTTACTTTTTTATTTTAAATTTATGAAAAGAATATTAATTATTTTATCAATATTATCTTTAGTCTTTATATCTTCTTGCGCTAATAAAGACATTATTACTCAAGATCAATCTGAAACAATGGAAGCAAATTTATATTTTATTGCCTTAGAAGATAAAGGAGTAAAAGGTGAGAAAATTGGTTGTGATGACAGTTTAGTTCCAATTAAAACACAAATTAACAAATCAGATCGAAAAGAGATAGAAATTGTTTATACTTTAGAAAAACTTTTCTCAAAAACCGACAATTCATATCAATCACAAGGACTTTATAATTCACTTTCAAATTTTAATACAAAAATTGAAAACGTAATAATTGAAGAAGATAATGTAACTGTCAGTTTAGTTGGAGAATATTCTATCTCAGGTGCCTGCGAAATCCCAAGAATTGAGAATCAACTCAAAAAAACAATCATGCAATTCAGCCAATTTAAAGATGTTATTATTTTAATTAATGGCAAAAAAATGGAAGATGTATTTTCTTTAAAGGGCGAATAAATGCCAATTTACACTTAAACCCAACTAAAACAAAAATTATGTTTGAAAGATTTTCTCGTCCACCTAAACAATCACCAGTTGGATCGTATAAATTAGAAGTAATTTCTTTACCTGAAGAATGTGATTGGGAAAAATATTTACCTTTAGAGATAAGATATATTTTCAAGAAACAACCTGAATACAAAGTAAGAATTAGAAAAATTCTAGGAGATGGCAAAGCAATTGGCGTAAGAACTGTTCTCCGCACTCCCGAGAATATATTAAAAGCAATTCATACGATTAGCATACATAGTCAACATAATTTTATAATTAATTGGTTACCAAAATTATTAAGAGACAAACATTTACCAATATTTACAGAGAAAGATCAGACTGAAGCCAAAAGACATAATAAAGATTTAAATGAAGCCAAAAATGTTATCCTAAAAGACAGACTAAGATTCAAAAAAATAGTTCTTATTGACGAAGAAAATATTGGCATTAAACCAGAAGAACAACGATTCATTACAGAACTTTCAGAAATTATTTATCCGATCGCTATTGACTATTCTGTCTTTAGAGTAATTATCGATAATGCCCAAGAAAGAACAAAAATTGCCCAAGCAATTATCAAAGCTTTGCTTTTTATTGGTCCAATCGCTCATTTTTTAGAAAAATTTGTTAGTGGCTTAGGTAAGTTATTCGCCGCATCAGCAGACGATCTTTTGGGCGAATCAGCCGAACTTATGGCTTTACGTGGCTCTGGCTTCTCTTGGCGTGAATTAGCTAAACGTGGAAAAGTTCTTATCCCTGTTTTTGCTTTAGCGACCTGGGGAGCATTTTCAGTAGAAGGATTTATTCAAGAAAATAGGCTAATTCTAGCTGGAATAATTTTTGGCTTATCTGCAGTTGCGTTATCTCTAACAACCGCCATTCAATCAATTTTTATGTACAATAAAAATGCTAATATTTTGGCGCAAGAAGGCAAAATCACCTTTAAATCATTTAAAGAATTATTAAAACTTTCTATCATACAAGACTTCACAAATCCAGCTAGATTAGGACTGTTAATAGGAGCGTTAATGGCTCCAGTAATGGGTATAGCCGGCGCTCTCCTCGAAGTAATGCATAATGGCTGGATTTTGGCTGGTATTGGCTCAACAGAATCAATAGTAGCTGGCATTACTGTAATTTCCGCCGGTCATATTAATGAATGGCGTTTTCGAAGAAAATTAAAAAAAATGATAATAAAATAACTTATATTTACTCGTAAATTTAAAAAAATAGGATCTTATACCTTTGCCAGTAATGAACTTTCAGTGTATTTTATCATTGATAAATATTACACAACTTTAAACGGTTAGGTAAAGTATAACTCGTTTCCAATTATCTAAACAATATGAGAAATAAAAAAAATATTACTACATATACTATAAGACAAGCTAAATTAGATGATATTGAAAATATTTGTATTGTAGAAAGAAGTGCTTTCCCATCACATAGACAAGCAAGCGCAGAAACTCTTGCAAATAGAATAAATTTATTCCCAGAAGGCTGTTACGTAATAGAATGTGACGAAAGAATCGTCGGTTTTTCTACGGCATTAATAATCAACAATCTTAAATCACTCGAAGCATTTATCGAATCAGACAGCCAACTTCATAATTCAAAAGGAAATACTTATTATCTTAGAAGTGTTGGAATTAAACAAAATTATCAAAAAATAGGATTAGGAAAAGCGCTAATAGCTCAACAGCTCAAAAATGCTCATAATTTAAATAAAAAATATTTTCGTTTTACTGCCTCTGAAGATGTCGAATTTTTTTATACAAAATTAGGTTTCACAAGAATTACCAATTATTGTAACTTTCATGGCTCGATACAAGCAGTATGGGAAATGGAAATTAAATAATAATTGCTCAATGCATACTCTATTCTAATTTATGTTTAACAACAAAAAAAAAGCAATAATATCCTTAATCTTAGCCACACTCATTTGGGCAAGTACATATTCAATAATTAAAATAGGATTAGAAGATATCTCTCCATTCGTTCTGGCCTTAATGAGAGCAATTTTAGCGACAATAATTCTTTTTATTTTTTGCATTATTAAAGGACTATTAAAAGAAATTTTTAATTTTATCAAAACACATTTTTGGATCACTTTGCTACTAGGATTGCTTGGAATGTTTTTAATACAATCTCTTCAAAATTTTGGACTCAAATATTCCTCTTCGATAATGGGCGGTATTCTAATAAATACAAGTCCAATCTTTATGTTGTTTTTATCTATTATACTCTTAAAAGAATATCCAAATCGCAATAAGATTTTGGGGATAATTTTAGGTTTTACAGGAATAATAATTATGACCTTAATAGGAGAAGATTTCTCCAATTTTAGCATTCAAAATACTTTTTTAGGAAATATAATGTTATTAACAGTAGCATTAAGTTGGGCTGTGTATTCAATCATTATTAAAAAATTCCTAAAAGATTTTCAACCGCTAACCCTTACTTTTGTTTCTTGTTTTATTGGGACGATACTTTTCGTACCAGTCACCATTATAACTAGCGATATTACTGAACTTTTTACTTATAACTTCACTTCATGGATAATTATTTTATATCTTGGAATATTTGGATCTGCCGCCTCATTTTTTCTTTGGAACTATGGAGTTAAATATATTGAAATTTCAAGAGCTAGTATTTTTCAATACTTATCTCCAACTATAGCTATTTTAATAGGCTTTTTCTTTTTACATGAAAGAATTGATTTTTTCGATATGATAAGTATTATTTTAATTTTCAGTGGTATTTATATTTCCGAACGAACAAAAATTAATTAGAATTGAAAATCAGCTCAAAAAAACAATCATGCAATTCAGTCAATTCGAAAATATCGCCATCTTAATTAATAGCAAAAAAATGGAAGATGTCTTTTCTTTAAAAGGCGAATAAGGTCTCGTATTAAATACAAAATAAACTAACTTAAAAAATGCCTCATTGCAAAAATTGCCAGCAAGAATTTCAAATTACCGAAGATAATCAATTAACTAACTTCTACGTCTCATGGCTTCTTCCATTTCTTCCCTAGATGCCTTTCTTATAGCTGGAATTATTGGACGATATAATGCTTCAACTTGCTCTGCATCTGCCAATCCAAAGCCCATTTCTTGACATAATCTATTCAATAACTCACGTGCCCTCTCTTGTGTTAAATCTTCATCGCGATTTAAACTAATTTCACCACCTCGCATCGCTTGTAATAAAAAATCAAAATTAATCATATACTCTAACGGTTGTCCAATCTTATACCGTTCATGATCTTGAATCGAATCTGGATTTTGCAAAAAATTTTGTGTAGCTTCAATATTTCTTCGTCTTAAACTAAGAAACTGGCGCTCTCCAGGTGTCAATTGCGAACCATCCTGATCACTCACTTCTAAAGTTTGTTGAGACATAAAATAAATGTTAGCGACTAAACATACACATCATAACATTACTCTCTCTCTGTCAATACAAAACTTTTCTGAATTATATCAAGCTATTTTAATACTGATTAACGCTCAATCTTAATCAAACATAAAAATCATTGAGAAAAAACTTTTTCCTGCAATCCAAATATTACTTGTTCTTCTTTGGTGCCAATGTTATACGATTTATGTATATTATTGGTACTTAATTTAAACATATATATATTTAAATAATTATTAAAAATCTTGACTTTTCTACATCAACAGCTTAATATAGAAAATGTATTTTGTGTATTAATTTAATCATATAAAAATGTTAAACAGTATAGATCAATATATTCAAAATCAAATTAGCCGTGCGCCTATAGCAATGAAAAGCTTTACTCACGATGAAAATAGCGAACCATATTTAACCCGAAACATATTTATACGCATTAAGAAATTATTAAATGATTTTTTAGAAGGACAAAAAGAAATTCGTATTGCCGCTATTCCAGGATTAAGAGGAGTTGGGAAAACAACTGTTTTAGCACAGCTTTTTATGGAATTTTTCCCAAAAATGCCTGATAGAATTCTTTATATTTCTGCTGACCAAATAGTCAACACGTTAGGGAATGATTTAAGTTCAGCCTTTGATTCATTTCAAAAATTTTTAGGTGTTAATTTTGAGAGCTTGGAAAAACCTTTATTTATTTTTATTGATGAAGTTCATTTTGATCCTAAATGGCCTTCAATACTAAAAAGTATTTATGATCGTAGCAAGCAAATATTTGTTTTATGTACTGGTTCTTCAGCGTTATCTTTGCAATCTTCAACTGACCTAGCCAGAAGAGCTATATTTGAGAAACTTTATCCAATGAACTTTACTGAATATATTTTGTTAAAAAGTAAACATTCTTCAGCGCAAAATTTAAAATTTCCTGAAAAAGGCTTGAAAACTGCCTTGAAAAACGCTTTATTTTTTAGCAAAAATGCGGAAGAAGGATTTAATCAACTTAAAAAGCTTCAAGGAATAATAAATAAATACTGGTATGGAATTGATTTAATGGAAATAGATAATTTCATGCGTTTCGGTTCAATGCCATTTGCTCTAACAATTAAAAATCAAGAACGAATTCATGCTTTAATAAATGAATTAATTGATAAAGTTATTGAAAAAGATCTTTTAGAAATTGAAAAATTTGATTCTACAACTATCAATAGCGCTAAATCTATTTTATTATTATTAGCTTCAAGCTCTGAACTAAGTGTAAATAAAGTAGCAAATACAATAAAAAATATTTCAGTTAATACATTAAGTGATATGCTTCACGCATTAGAGAGAGCAGAGATGCTGATTCGTGTTTATCCTTATGGTTCAGCTTATAGCCAAGTACGCAAACCTTCCAAATATCATTTTATGTCGCCTTCTATTCGGCATGTGTTGCTTACTTTAATTGAAGGACAAAGAGCTTTTGAATCATATAAAGGATATTACTTAGAAGATCTTATAGCCTTAACTTTGCATCGTGAATTTAGGCAAACATTAATTTCTCCAATTATGTATGATAGTTCGCAAGGTGGAGCTGATTTTGTCGTTAATCTTCAAAATAAAAATATTGTACTAGAAGTTGGTTATGGTGAAAAAAGAATTAAGCAAGCAGAAACAACTTTAAATAAAATAAATGGAAATTATGCTTTAGTTATATCCAATTCTGAATTGGCTCTTCATGATAATATCATAAAAGTGCCGATTAAAGATTTTTTATTAATATAAATTTTTTTCTCAATGCAACTCATCGCCACCTGCGCTTTCGGATTGGAAAAACTTGTTTATGACGAAATTAAAAAACTTGGGCTTTGGGTTGTTAAGACTGAAGATGGAAAAGTGATTTTTGAAGGAGATGAATCTGCTCTCATTCAAGCAAATCTATGGCTTAGATGTGCTGACAGAATTATGATTAAAATAGCTGAATTCAAAGCTACAACTTTTGATGAGCTTTTTGATGAAATTAATGCTTTGGAATGGGAAAAATATATTGAAATAAATGATGTTTTTCCAATTAAGGCTACAAGCGTAAAATCAATACTGCATTCAGAACCAGCAATTCAAAGTATTGTTAAAAAAGCTATAGTAAAAAAATTACAGAAAAGATATCACACTGAAATTTTACCAGAAAATTCAAATACCACTTATCAAATTATTGTAAAAGCAAATAAAGATCAGTTTTTAATTTCAATTGATTCTTCAGGTGAAAGTTTGCATAAAAGAGGATACAGAACAAAAACAAATATAGCTCCAATCAAAGAAACTTTAGCCGCGGCATTGATTAAATTGTCAGACTGGATGCCTGAGAAAACTTTAGTTGATCCTTTTTGTGGTAGTGGAACAATTGCAATTGAAGCGGCTATGATTGCTAATAATATTGCTCCTGGTTTGAAACGACAATTTGCATTTCAAAATTGGTCATGGATAAATCAAAAACTTTTTCAAAAAATTTATAATGAAGCTTTAAATTCAGTAAAAATAATAGAGAAACTTCCTATTTATTGTTTTGATATTGACAGTGAGGTTTTAAAAATTGCAGAGCAGAATGCAAAAAACGCAGGATTTGAAAATATGCATTTTAAACGATCAGATTTTTATGATCTTGATTTTGCTAAATTTTCTAATTGCACTTTCATAACAAATCCTCCTTATGGTGAAAGAATGCAGGATATAGAAGATGTTGAGCAAATCTATCGTGAATTAGGAGAAAAATTCAAGCAAACAAAAAATTCTTCACTATTTTTAATCACCTCTGACGAAAGTTTTCAGGATTTATTCAACCGCAAAGCAGATAAAAATCGTAAATTATTTAACGGCGGAATACGTTGCTACCTTTATTCATATCTAGACCCTAACTAAATAGAAACTCCATCACGTCCCCATCCTTGACTACATACTCCTTCCCTTCCGAACGCAGTAAACCTTTTTCTTTTACCCCCATTTTCCCACCAAAATCCACAAAATCTTTCCAGAAAATTGTTTCTGCTCTAATAAATCCTTTTTCAAAATCAGTATGAATAACTCCTGCGGCTTGCGGCGCTGTCCAGCCTTTCTTGATAGTCCAAGCTCTAACTTCTTTTGGTCCAGCGGTAAAATATGTTTGTAATCCTAAAACATCATAAGCTTCTCTAATTAAGATATTGAGTCCGGTTTCTTTTAACCCTAATTCAGCTAAAAATTCCAAAGCTTCTTTCTCGCTCATCTCAATTAATTCTGATTCAATTTGAGCAGAAATCGGCAAAATTTGATGACTATCATGAATTGCTGTTTTATTTTTAAAATCCTGAATATTAAAATGACTAGCTTGATTTTCGTGCACATTCACAACATAAATAAATGGCTTCATGGTAAGCAAATGTAAATCTTGCAAAGATTCTTTTTCTTCTTTGCTCAAAGTTAACTGGCAGGCTAAATGTCCTTCATTCAAAAATTTATAAACTTTTTCGACAAAATTCGCATAGTCAATCTTCTTTTTATCTCCGGATTTAGAATCACTTTTTGCTTTACTAAGTCTTTTTTCCAAAGTCTGTAAATCCGCTAACAATAATTCAGATTCAATAATTTCTTTATCTCGTTTTGGATCAACAGAACCAGCCACATGAACAATATCAGAATCCTCAAACGCTCTCAAAACCTGACAAATAGCATCACACTCACGAATATGAGATAGAAATTGATTCCCAAGACCTTCACCCTTACTCGCTCCTGCAACCAACCCAGCCACATCAACAAATTCAATTACCGCAGGCATAATCCTAGCTGGATTAACAATCTTTGCCAAAGCCTGCAAACGCTCGTCAGGAACAGTAACAATCCCCACATTCGGATCAATAGTACAAAAAGGATAATTAGCGGCCATCGCTCCTTTTGTTTTAGTTAAAGCATTAAACAAAGTTGACTTGCCAACATTGGGAAGACCGACAATAGCGATTTGAAGAGGCACTTTATTTAATTAAAAATTATAAATTTTAAATTATTTTAATCTTTTTTGTTTTTCAGAAATCTTTAAATAATTCTGTTTTGAACTTACACTCTTACCGCTTACTTTTTCAAGCTTTTCTTTTGCTTCTCCTGCAATTCTACCCCCTTTTATCGCAGAATCTTTATTCTCATCAAATCCTTGTGAGTTTTTATTTATAGTAATTTCTTTTGTTGCCGCTTCACCAAGCATGTTAAAAATAAGCTCCAAATCATTCATATGATCTCTCAAATTCTCTCTTTTTAAATCCTTAAATCTTTTATATTCACTTGGGGTTATGCCAAATGTTGCTTTAGATATTTCAGCAGTTAAAATCGCATATTCTATATTTTCTTTTACTCCTCGTTTTTTCCATTCTTCAGTTAATTCATCTCGAATTGCAATTCCACGCATTCTTTTTTCAATCCAAGCATCGCTATAACCTTTAGCTTTATACAAATATCTGGTCCTTTTGGTAGCGAGTTCTGGATCCTCAATTTCTTTAACCCTTTCATAACCAACTTTTGCTAACCAAACTTTAAAAGGTTCTGCTTTTGGGGAAGGAATTGACTGAATAATACGAAATATTCCCTCTGTATTAGCACAATCAGTTTCACGCATTTTACTATCTGGAGCCAATAATTTCAACTCGTGACAATTTGTCACGACTTCGCTATTTTCTGCGATTAATCTTTGTTTCAATTTTCTCCAATAAGCTCCTGAATCAAGACTATCAGTTAAAACTCCACAAACATCTACCACAGAAAACCACCATTCATTATTATAAATAATCTTACGAATTTCTTGATTTTTAAAAATTGCTATATGTGTATTTGTCATGAAATAAAAAAAAGAAAAAATCTTTATTCCCATTATAAGTAGCGAGTTTTTATAAAACAATGATTTGATAAAAAAATTACTTGACGGTGAGTGTAAAATCACTCAAGATATTTATCTTTAAAAATTACATTTTTCTCAATTTAAATATTCTAAGAATATTCCAAATCAAAAATATTGCTCCTAATACTAATAACACATATCCAACAATAACTAAAGTATGAAGCCTAAAATATCGCAAAAGACTAAACAGTAAAGAAACTCCAAATGAATAAAATTCACCGACAAATTTATAATTAAATAAATAAAGAATTAGTCTATATCCATAATTTGTAATTCGCAATAAAAAAAGACCACTAAAAACTATGATTCCAAAACTCAAAACCAAACCAACGATATGTTGTCTAAGCAATTTAATCGAACGTGGCATATAAAAAAGTTGAAAATACAGATAGGCAATAAATACATCTAAATACATTTTAAGACGTCTAAAAAAACCTCTTATAAACCCATATTTTACTTCTTTTAGAGTTTGAAAATAATTCTCAAAAATTTTACTGCCATAACCTTTGCCGTAATATTGAGCATGCATATTAAGCCCAGTTTCAATTCTGAATTTATTTTTATAGAAATCAGGTAACTGATCCCATAAATATCTTTTAAAAGCTCTTTCGCCGGATAGCAAAGCGAAAAATTTCGATAATCTTTGCATTTTATTGAAACGAAGACCAATAAACATATCATATTTATTCTCTAAAACCGGCTTCAAAATATCTTCAATTATTTGCAAACTCAAACCTTTTAAATCAGCATCGCAGAAAAAAAATAGATCAGCAGTAGTATAAGAAACCGCTTTTTTCAAAGAATATCCCTTACCTTTATTTGATTCATTTTTTAAATATAAAACCGGAAATTTTTTAATAATTGCTTCTGTATTGTCCGTTGATCCATCATTAATCACAATCACCTCATGAAAATATTTACATTGCGTCAAAACTTGCAAAACTGACTCAATTCGCTTCCCTTCATTATAAGCTGGTAATATCGCCGCAATTTTTAAATTCTGCTTCATAAATTAAATTTTATCTATTTTATCTATTTCTTTATTTAAATATTTTTTCAAAAAAGAAATGCCTATAATAAATGATACAACAATCACAAACATTATCCAAACATTATCATATATATTTACAAAAAATGAAACTCCTTTACCAGCAAACCATCCCAATAATAAAACTATCGGTAGCCAAACACAAATCACAAAAATTTCATAAAGCACAAATCGGATCAAATTCAAATTATGCGCTCCAAAATACATGATGGTTGTGATCCTAACACCGTAAATAAATTTTGAAATTAATAAAACAATATAATTTTTATCAGATATTTTTTTTATAATATTAAACAAATGTTTATATTTTGATAAAGCATTTCGAAAAAATTCCACTTTTTTCGACAAAAATCCTCCAAATAGAAACCAACAAATATCAGAAATCAAAGTGCCAAGGAAGCAAAATATAAAAATATTTCCCAAATTAAAAATCTTATGCGCGGCTAAAAATGCTAAAATCAATATCAATTCTTCACCGCCTAAAAAAGAAGCAATGAAAAATAATAGAGATGGATGGTTAGAAAAAATGTGATAAAAAAAATCAAACATATTTAGAAATAAATGATTTTTTTAAAATCATCTGCCCCTCCGCTGTTTTCTCTTTTTCATGTAACGCCGCGAAAGTCAAAAAATTCTTAGCAAAAACACCCTCGCCCATCCTAGTTCTTTTCCCCAACGCTCCCATTCCCAAAACAATTGGATTTAAATTTAAACTCAAAATCTTTTCAACGCATTTTTCCAAAATTTCCAGATCAAACTCATAATTAATTTTTGTAGCAATTTTAATAATATTTGCTCCAAATTTCAACCTTTCTTCAATCACTTTTTCTAAAACATCAAAATTAGGCGTTTTTTCAAAATCATGAAACGACCCAATAATTTGTAGAGGCGTATTACAATATCTATCTACAAATCGTCTCAACAATTCAAAATCATCTAACCCCCCACCAATATCAACATACTCCCCTCCTGATTCCACAAAATCAATCAGGACCCCTAATCTTTCAAAATTATTTCCCCTAAAATTTCCTTTCTCTTCTAAAGTTTTGCAAACTCCAATCATTGATTTTTTTCGAATTTTAAAAATTTTTTCCATTTCTAAATCCACAACTTGATCAAGCCAGATCTCTGTCATATCGACATTATCAAAACTTTCAGCTAATTTAATTCTAGGAAGCAAGGCTGACATATTTTGAACTTTAATTGGAACGCAAATTTTCATATTTTTAGTTTAAAACGATATTGTTTCATATTTCATGCTTGCTATAATCCCAAAAACAATAACAATAAGCATTTGCCCAGCATATATATCATAAAAATAATGATCAAACTGACTCACAATAAAAATAAAAAGCAATAAAACAAAACTAAAAAGATTTCTCATCTTCCAAAACTGCCAAAATAAATAAAAGCCTAATAACAAAATAAAAAAAGTGATCAAAACTCCCAATTCTGTCGCCAACATCAGCCAGAAATTATGAACCGGTTGAAATTGCCACGGAGCTAGAACCTCATCGCTAAACTCCTGCATATGATTTACAAAATTTCCAAGTCCGACCCCAAAAGGATATTTTTTTATCATCTCTAAACTAATATCAATCTGCAGAATACGCTCAGAAATTGTCGCTGAATCAGAAAACGAAAACCGCTCCTTCAAAATATCAAAATTCTTTCCCGCCAAAAACAAAATCAAAAAAATCCCTAAAAGAATCCCTAAAATATATTTCCTCTTCCCCGAACGCGACAATTCATATTGTCGCCATTGTCGCCATTGTCGCCATTCTCGCCATTCTCGCGACAAAAAAGCACAAATCAAAATCACACCCATCCCCAAAATAACCGATCGGCTCATCCCAACAAAAATCCCTACTAAAAACCAAAAAATCGCCATCGAAACCAAAATTTTCCTCCTCTTCCAAAAACTCATCGCAAAAAATAAAGCAACTGCACAAAAAGCAGAAAATATATTTGGATGCAGAAACGTTCCATAGCCTCGAATAAATTTTTTATTCAATATGTCAACTTTTGCTATACCCAGACTGTCAGAACTTAAAAAACTTTCTCCTAAAAAATGAAGTCCAATTGAGCCTTGAGTGATGTATTGCAATAAGGCAATCAATACTTGCAAGGCCATAGCGATCATAAAAACAATTTTTATTTCATCTTTGTCAAAAATAGCATTTTGCAAAATTATAAATAAAATAAAACATTCCAAAATCCGAAAAATTTTTAAAAAACTCAATAAATCCGTCCCCATAAACAATGTTTGAATAACAATCAACAATAAAATCAATAACAAACTATTCAAAAAAATATCCATGTGATTTATCTCCAAATTTATTTCTTTTTTAAGAAGCAAATATCCAAAAATAAGCACTATAAATCCAAACAAAATATCTTGAAAATTTAATTCAAAAGTCAAATAAGGACTGAATTTCCCACTGATAAATTGAGCCTGATAAATAATGTCTTTAATTTGAAAAGGGATCAAAAAGATAAACAAAGTCATCAAAACTTGTAAAATTTTTTTAAAATCGAATTTAAGATATGAAAAATTCAAAATCATTAGTAATTAATAATTATATCTTATACTACTCCGCTTTTAAATTTTAAAATTAAGTAGTATATGCTCCGAAGCTTAATTATTTATTTTATAAGGTAAATAAACAATATTATAAAGCTACGTAGCATTATACAATTTTAAATTATTAAAG
>Ga0208373_1002689_pt1 | contig 18975 bp, 15 predicted proteins | sample RifOxyC2_FD_184036 | JGI IMG/M metagenome (GOLD analysis project Ga0208373, IMG submission 184036) | Soil microbial communities from Rifle, Colorado - Rifle Oxygen_injection C2 (SPAdes) | ecosystem: Environmental > Terrestrial > Deep subsurface > Rock core/Sediment | place: Rifle, Colorado... | reverse complement strand
AAGCAAGCCGTCAAACAATGGAATATTAATTATAATAACCTAGAACATATCGCCCTGGGTGGACTAACGCCTAATGAGGCTTTGGAAAAAGTGCAAAATGTGTATACTTAAAACAACACTTAATTGACATAGGCGACGCATTCTGCTATACTGACTCAAGTTAATTAAAATCCGCAAACAAGCTAAATTTAATAAATAAAAGCGGGGCTTCTCCGTCATTATATACAGAGAGGTTAAACAATTAAATATGACTACAGTCAAAGAAAAAGACTCAGAGATGACAAAACTGCTTGACCAGAAGCAGTATTTTAATTTGCCCAAAATCGGCGATTTAATCAAGGGCACGATTATTGCCAGCAATAAGAACGAAGTTTATCTTGATTTGGGCGGAGTGGCAACCGGCATTGTCCGAGGCCGAGAAAGATATGGCGAATCAGATGAGTATCGCAATCTTCAACCCGGCATTGAAGTCGAAGCCACTATTTTGGAACTGGAAAATGAAAATGGCGAAATGGAGCTGTCGTTTCGACATGCCGGCCGACAAAAAGCCTGGGCCAGCCTGCAAAAATATGAAGAGGACGGCACTATTCTTCAAGCCACAATTACCGAAGCCAACAAAGGCGGACTGATGACAAAGGTAGAAAACACTCAAGGATTTTTGCCGGTGTCACAATTATCACCCGAACACTATCCGCGCGTTCCCGGTGGCGACAAAAACAGAATCTTGGAAATCCTCAAAAGTTATGTCGGCAAGAAATTTGAAGTCAAAGTAATCAATGCGATTGAAGATGAAGAAAAGCTGATTGTGTCAGAAAAAGCAGCTTGGGAAGAAACCCAACAAGATGTAATCAACCAACATAAAATCGGCGATACCGTCGAAGGCGAAGTGACAGCTGTCACAGACTTTGGCGTGTTTATAGAATTTGGCAAGTTGGAAGGCTTGATTCATATCTCGGAAATCGCTTGGCAGAGAATTGATAATCCGCATGATTTTGTCAAGGTCGGCGAGAAAGTGAAAGCTGAAATTATTGGCATTGAAAATTCAAAGATATTTCTCTCAATGAAGAAACTACAAAAAGATCCTTGGGATGGCATTGAAGATAAATATAAAATCGACCAGAAGGTCAAAGGCAAGATTATTAAAGCTAATCCGTTTGGATTATTTGTTGAAATCGGTCCTGATATCCAAGGACTAGCTCATATTTCACAACTTAGCGAAAAGCCAATTACTAATATTAATGAATTTACTAAAGCTGGCGACACAATGGATTTTTTCATTGTTTCAATGGATCCAAAGAATCATCGTCTGGGACTTAGTTTGATGGCGCCAAAGGTAAAAGCCGAAGTACCAAAAAGTGAGGATAAAAAAGATGCGAATGTGAAGAAAGAGGAAAAGGCAGAAGCAGATGAAAAAAGCCAGCCAGAGGCTGATCAGCCTTTGATTGAAAAGAAAAAAGATACGATTAAGAAGGAAGAAGAGAAGGAAACGCTAACTGAAGAAAAGACAGACGAGAAAGTTGAGAAAAAGGAAAGGGCAGAAGATGCTTTGGAAAAAAGTGAAGAAAGTAATGCGTAATGGGTAATGAGTAATTATTCTTAAGATATTTTGAAGACGTTTTTTAAAAAAAACCGCCGGCCAAGCGCCGGTGGTTTTTAGGTTAATAAAAAAAGAGTCTCGCTTGAGACTCTTGTGAATCTTGAAATGGGGGGCACGACGGGACTCGAACCCGTGACAACTGGGACCACAACCCAGCGCTCTAGCCAACTGAGCTACGTGCCCATTCCAAGAATTTATTCTGAAAATACTGACACTATCTTAGCAAAACACTCTTCTCTTGTCAAGACCTCCTGCTGACGTTGCCTCATGTCCTTCAAAGCGACCTTGTTTTGTGCCACTTCATCTTGGCCCAGAATGACCACAAAAGGTATGTCTCGTTTGGCCGCATAAGCAATTTGAGCTCGAGGCGTCATATCCTCACCATAATAGATTTCAGCATTGACGCCCAAACGACGGATTTCTTGAGCCAATTTCATTGACTGACTGCGCAAATCTTTATCAAAAATTGTCACCAAAACTTGAGTAACTGTTTCCTGATCTCCCAATAACCCCAATTTTCTCATCCCCACCAACAAACGACTGACGCCGACTGATGCGCCGACACCGGGGATATTACTGTTGGGAATAAATCGATCGGTCAGACCATCAAATCGGCCTCCGGAAAATACACTGCCCAGTTCCGGCATATCAGTCAGAACCGTTTCAAACACCGGACCCGTATAATAGCCAAGTCCGCGAGCAACTGACAAATCTACCTGCCAATTTTTCTGCGAAACACCCAAATCTCCCAAGATCTGACAAATATCTTGAAGTTCTTCAAGTCCGGATCGGCCAATTGTATGGTGGACAGAAAAAAATCTAGCCAATTGATCAAGAGTTTCTTGAGTAGACCCCTTAATCTCCAAAAAGGATTTGACTTTGGCTACTCGGTCTTCGGCCATAGCTATGGCTGTCTCATCAAATTGGTTGTCCGGCTGACGCCTCAATTCATCCAGCACCCCGTCAAGGCCGATCTTATCCATCTTATCAATAATCCGAAATATCTCATCGGTCTTGTCGCCACAGCCGACGGCTACTGCCAAGCCGTTGAGAATTTTCCTGGTATTGAATTTGATCAAAAACCGATCAATACCCAGGGCCACCATAGTTTCATACATCACTTGAATGACTTCGACATCGGATAGGATGGAATTTGACCCGATAGTGTCAAAATCAAACTGAGTGAACTCCCTGAACCGACCGGCTTGCGGTTTTTCACCCCGCCAAACTTGGCCGATCTGATAGCGTTTGAATGGTTTTGGCAAATCAGGATAAGCCGCCACCACTCTAGCCAAAGGGACCGTCAAGTCAAAACGAGAAGCATAATCTTCATCCCAAGAAACACCACTATCACCACGATCTTCCAAACCACGCACAATTTTTGAGACAAAAATGCTCTTATCAAAATCTGCACCGCCGGTCAAAACATCTATTTTTTCCATGCCCGGAGTTTCTAAAGGTACAAAACCGAAAGATTCAAAAACTCTGCGAATTGTATCAATCATTTTCTGCTTTGCCATTGCCTCTTTCGGCAATAAGTCTTGAAATCCGCCCAATAATTCCGGTTTTATAGTTTTGGCCATGACATTTTCCTCCTGTTTTACCCGGTCCTGAAACCACGATTGATTCCAAAGAACACTTTAGGTCGTTAATTAGTATAATTAAAATATCAGCTTAGTCAAGAAAAGTCAAGCGGTAAAATTTGACAAATATAATCATTTGATATATGATGAATTTATGAAATTATACACTAAAGCAACAACCCATCATCACAAGAAAGGATTATATTGATATCAATCCCTGTTTTTGATATTAGTATAATCCCTTCTTAAAAAAGAAGGGGTTTTTATTTTACCTGCTCTTTTCACCCAAAACACCAGCCAAAGGAGAACGGCCAAATGAAAAAATTCGTGGTTTCAGAAGATATCTGTGTCTTGCTTCAATCTTGGGGACGGCAAAGAGGATTTGCCACCCCGCAAAACGGTTTTTTGACCTGCATCAGAAGCGAGATGCGTTGGATGTTAGAAAAAATATTTGGAATAGGACAAGTTGAATTTGTCTCGGCTCAAGACATAACTAATGGACTATTGACAATCACTGAAACAGCGGATGCTCCGATTGTATCGCTGGACCGATCATATTTGACCTTTGAGTATCATCTAGATATTAACCGGGCGGTTGACACATCTTTGAATGATCATCCTGATATTGAGCGTTTTGACAACTCGCCTATTGACGAACAAATCAGCGTGCTCAAGCAGCACGGCCTGACCGAAATAACTCTATTGGACGATGTGATATTTTCCGGTAGCGGTATGGCCTGTTTGATTGATCGGCTTGATAACCAAGGGATCAAGGTAGCCCAGGCCATCGCCGGTATTGCCATCGACGAAGGCAAGAAAAGATTAGGTCACATTGGCACCACTGTCATGTGCGTCAGATATTTTAATGAAGTCATTGATGAAATTTGTGAACGGGATTTTTACCCCGGGGTACCGCTATCCGGACGCTGTGTCACCGGCTCAAACACAAATATCGGCGCTCCATATCTGCGTCCATTTGGCAAACCGACTGAATGGGCGTCTATACCAAATCCATGGGCGCAAGAATTTTCCCAGTTTTGTCTGAACAAGACAATCCAACTCTGGGAAGAGGTGGAGCGTCTCTCAAACCAAACAGTGAGATGCTGTGATTTGGACAGGACGCCTATTGGCATACCAAGCGATGAATCCAGATTTGTGGATCGGTTATGTGTTTTGGTATAGCCATAAAGGAGACGAGCCAAACCGTCTCGTCTCCTTCTTTTTAAAAGAATTTGAGATAATATACAAGATAATATATAATTAACCAGTCAGATAATAATCTGACTAACAAATATAATTAAAATTATGAATAATAGAAAATTACAAATCGGTGTTATGGGCTCAGCCGCTGACCTGAAATATTCAAAAGAAATTGAGAGTATTGCCTTTGAAGTAGGGAAATTAATTGCTGAAAGTGGTAACATTACAGTTTATGGCGCAGAAAAAGATTATGACTCGCTTTCTACGGCGGCAGCCCGCGGGGCAAAAAGCGCCAACGGCTTGACTGTGGGAGTGACTTATGGCAAAGGAAAAGATATTTGGGATCAAAACAACAACACCGACATTATTATCACCACCGGCTTGGAAAGAGGTGGCGGGCGAGAATTCGTCCTGATCAATAGTTGTGATGTGATCATTACCATCTCCGGCGGTTCCGGCACCTTATCAGAAATGGCTATTGCTTATCAATGCAAAATTCCAATCATAGCCATCACTAATACTGGCGGTTGGAGCGATAAGTTGGCTGATCAGTTTATAGATGAACGAAAAAGGCAAAAAGTAATTTCAGCAAAAGACGCTAAAGATGCAGTAATGACCGCAATTAAATCAACCAAATAAAAAATCCCGCCTACTATATTAAGTAGGCGGGTTTTATTATAATTTGGCGTCAGGCCAATTCATGGCAGACATCACTCAAAAAATCCACAACTCGAGCATTAAGCCGGGGCAAGCCACTACCGCCAATCGGCACAGGGATGCTGATTTTTGGACGAACATCCATTAGTTGACCAATGGTAACTGGCTCACCACTTAATCTGCCAATCAATTCAAACAACTTGAGTGTTTGTTGAAGGCAAAACATTGAAAAATCGTAAATATAATCTTCAGGGATGCTAGTCCATCTTGTCATCGGACAAAACGGAATCAGATATGGCACCGCGTAAGAAGCGCCATTATGGGTATAAAACGGGAGATTTGTCCCGTTCCATGACATTCCCAGCACTCGTCCGCAGTTGGGAGTAAAAGGAAAAAAGTCATGATCAGGCATCCAGTCAATAAACTCCTCCATTGGCTCAACGACAACGACCTCTCCCTCAAATCTTGCCTGAACAGCCTCAAGTGCTTTAGGGAAAGCAAATCCGATTACTATGGCTGCAACAGACATGCGCTGGCCTTCCAACTTATCCAAAATATGGATCAAAGTACTGCCGGTAAACGATCCATCCTCCACCAAAACAAGAGGCCGACTGTTAGACACGGCATTAATTGAATGAATCTGCTCATCCAAACAAGGATAACTGGGTCTGGGCCCCAATCCTATAATCTGTCCCGCTTGATCTACTATCCGATTTATTTCAATCGAATGCCCTCTTCTCAATATAGCCAATTCAAGGCAGGTGCTGACAATTTCGGCTTCCCGAAGCAATGTCTTTTGATGGACAGCTTGAGACATTATTTCATCAGCCAGATCTTCCGTGGTGACAGATTTGATAGTCGCATCAGGAAAAAAGCCCTGAATTCTCCTCTCAATCTCATCCTTTAACTCAAGAAAAAAGGGATCATTTTGATCGGGCGTTTTTAACCCTTCAGTCCTAAGTAATCTGATTTTTGGACCCAAATCAAATGTTAAAATATACGTCCGATGATGATCTTCAATATCTTCTTTCTGTCCTGTCATTTTACGCACTCCTTTTTTAGTTTAGGGTGTCCCAATCGTCACGAGAAACAACCATTATGTCAAAGAACTACTATCAAAATAGTATTCCAATGTCGGCAAAAAGTCAATACCCCTCAAATATGCCTTAATTTGAGGGATATTTCAATATTATAATCAAAACCGTCGGCTAATGGTCGGCGGTTTTTGTTTATGTTAAAAATATAATAATCTCACTTTATCTTAATCGCATTCCAGCCGTAGCTGAACAAGCTGGCAAACTCAAAAAATAGAGTGGCTAAAAGAAATACCAGACTTGTGATAAGTAGCCAGTAGAAGTTAAATATCAAAAGCATAAATATTGTGATAACACTCAACACTTGAAACACCATTTTACCCTTGCCCCAAGTGTTGGAGACGGGAGTTTTCTTGTCGCGGGTGGTGGCTAGATATAGAAGACCGACAGTTAGAAATAAAATATCAAATAGTATCACAGTCAATAGTAAAGCCGGAAAGGGATAAAAATACATCATCATGGTCATAGTCAAAATAATCAGTAGTTTATCAGCAATCGGATCTAAAAACAAACCGAGCTCTGAAATCTGACTACGCACTCTGGCCAATGACCCGTCAATACTATCACACAAAGCAGCGAGGATAAACATCACCAGCGCCCAAACAAATTGACCGCTGGCCAGATAAAAAACCACAAACAGAATTAAAATAAATCTTAAAATCGTAAAAAAATTAGGCGTTATATGCCGAGAAACGACTTGTAGCAGTGTAAATTGCCAAAACCTGTCAATTACTGATTGAACCCTGCTTGTTAACATAGCTAAAAATATGTTATAGTATATAGAATAACTCTATAAATATCTCTGAGATAATTTTATATTAATTTAAGTATATCATTCTATATGAAAAAAATCACCAAACAATTTTTAATTGCCATACTGGTCTTAATTGTCTTTAGTGCCGTCATCAGCTTGTATAATATTCCGGTCGATCAACCAGCTGAAATCGATATCACCACCTTGGTAAGCCAAATTGAGCAAGGCCAAATTAAATCCATTGTCGTCAAAGACAACAAACTGGAAATTACACTCCATAATGAAGGGACTGAAACCGTCCAAAAGGAAGCGAGTGAAAGCTTGAGTACCTTGCTCAAAAACTATGATGTCAATCCCGAGCTGATCAAAGCAATCCCGATTGAGGTTAAAGACGGGGGTGATTTGAAATTCTGGCTCCTGACAACTTTGCCATTTCTGATTCCAATTATTTTCTTGATTGGCTTTTTCTGGTTTATGATGCGACAAGCCCAAGGCGCCAACAGCAAAGCTATGAGTTTTGGTCAAAGCCAAGCCAAAGAATTCAATCCAAACAAAAAACTCAAAACTACGTTCAAAGATGTGGCTGGCGTCAAAGAAGCCAAGCAAGAACTGCTGGAAGTGGTGGACTTCTTAAAAAATCCCAAAAAGTTTCTGGCACTGGGAGCGACTATCCCCAAAGGTGTCCTGCTACTAGGCGCGCCTGGAACCGGCAAGACTTTGCTAGCCAAAGCCGTCGCTGGTCAAGCCAATGTGCCATTTTTCAGCATCTCTGGTTCAGAGTTTGTTGAGATGTTTGTCGGTGTCGGTGCCTCGCGTGTCCGTGATCTATTCAAACGAGCAAAAAAGAATGCCCCTTGCATTGTCTTTGTTGATGAGATTGACGCTGTCGGTCGCCAACGTGGAGCAGGACTTGGCGGATCGCATGATGAGCGAGAACAAACTTTAAACCAAATCTTGGTTGAAATGGACGGCTTTGAGCCCAACACCAATGTCATTGTAATGGCGGCGACCAACCGGCCTGATGTGCTGGATTCGGCCCTGCTCCGTCCGGGACGATTTGACCGACGAGTCATTCTGGATATTCCAGACATTCTAGATCGGGAAGAAATCCTCACAGTTCACTCGGTGAAAAAACCACTCGCCAAAGATGTCAGCTTAAAAAACATCGCTGAAAGAACACCTGGTTTTTCTGGAGCTGATCTAGCCAACCTGCTCAATGAAGCAGCGATTTTGGCGGCGCTGGGAAACAAAAAAGAAGTGACCGCTGATCATATTTTAAGGAGTATTGATAAAATCCTGCTCGGGCCAGAACGAAAAAGCCATATCTTGAGCGCCAAAGAAAAGAAAGTGACTGCTTATCATGAAGCTGGTCACGCACTGGTCGCTCATATACTGCCCAATACTGACAAGGTCAGAAAGGTATCAATTGTCGCTCGAGGCAATGCCGCCGGCTTTACACTCAAACTGCCAAGTGAAGATAAAAAGCTTCATAGCAAAACAGAATTTCTAGAAGAGCTAGCAGTACTACTCGCCGGACGAGTCGCTGAAAAAGAAATTTTCAATGAAGTGACTACTGGCGCCCAAAATGACTTGCGCGAGACCACTAAACTCGCCAAATATCTAATCACTCAGTATGGTATGAGTGAGAAAATGGGCCTACGAACATTTGGCCAAAGAGAAGAGCTGGTGTTTCTCGGCAAGGATCTGCATGAACAGCGGGACTACTCTGAAAAAAGCGCCGAAGAAATTGACCAGGAAATCCATCGTCTGACTAATGATGCGGCAAAGCTGGCGCTCAAAACCATTACAGAAAACAAACAATATCTTGAAAAGATTGTGAAAGAACTGATGGAAAAAGAGACGCTGGAGTCTGAAGAATTTGAGGCGATATTTAAAACGCAAAACACTATTATGAAGATAAAGCATTAACTATAAAACCCTCGGCGATGCCGAGGGTTTTTTGAAGATATTTTGAAGACTTTTTATTTACACGGAATTGCCACACTCCCTCCGGTCGTTCGCAATGACAGTGGATAATAAAAGGAAAGTTCTATCCTCTGACATTATTTTATTTATTAATTTCTTAATTTTTTATTTTATGCTATAATATGCTATAATATAGATGATATAAATATATTATTTTTTAACCCTTAACTAAAATCATATGGAGGATACAGCGCTTTATCGACCAGCTCTGAAAGGGGCGTGGCAAATAACAAAAAGATTAAAAAATTTGTGGTTTTTTGGCTTGTTTGCCGCCATTATCGGCTCAAGTGGCGAGTATGAAATCTTGGCCAGCGCGATTTATAATCCATACAACATTCATGGCATCTTTACTGACATCATCGACAGTTTCAAAGCCGGCTGGCAAAACGGGCTGAACGCCGGCAATGGCTTTCTGTCCAATCTTTGGGGCGCAATTACTCAAAGCCCGCAAAGCCTAATCATCGCCGGACTAATAATGATAGTAGCCATTATAGTCACTATCTTTATTATTTGGCTAGCGGTCATCTCCCAAATCGGACTGATTAAAAACTCTGAACTGGCGAGCAAGAAAAAAACTCCGACCCTAAACGACGGCATTAATTATGCCCTGGATCGATTCTGGCCAGTTTTAACGGCAAATATAGTGTTTAAAGTAGTGTTATCTGTTTTATTCTTAATTATTGGCAAAGAAATAATCCTGCTCTCCAATCCAAATATTCTCTCAAAGCTTCTATACTATTTGTCATTTATGATATTTATCGCAATAATCTTTGTCATCTCGTTTATCATCAGATACCAGATATTTTATATTGTGCTCAAGAAGCAAAAGCTGATGTCATCATTTTCGTCGGCCTGGTCGCTATTTAAAAAAAACTGGCTAGTGTCGCTGGAAATGGCTTTTATCCTATTTTTGATCTATGTCATAGTTATCTTTTTTACCACCTTAATCAGCACGCTACTATTGGCAGTGCCGTTTGTTCTGCCGGTGTATTACTCTATACCGCTTTGGCTGGCCGGTGGTATTAGTATTGTCGCCCTGCTTTTGCTTCTAATTTTAACACTTGCGGTGACAGCGGTGTTATCAACTTTCCAATGGTTAGCTTGGATTATCATCTTCAATCAGCTTGACTCCAGCATGGGACTTAGCAAAATCATCCGAGTTTCACAGAAGCTACCTGAATATTTCAAGAAATCATAGACCGATGCTAATGATTCAAATTTTAATTTAACTTATTGTTTTTACCATTGAGGACAGCACTATGAGTCGCTGTCCTCTTGAATTTATAACGAATAAAAATTATAATAAGTATAATAAGATAGCTACCAATATTAACCACAAACCCCATGATAATTGGACCATCACTGGAAGACCTGCTTCCAAGCAGTGGCAAACCACAAAGTGACGATGACCAGACCGCTGGCAATCAGCTCAAAGAAAAAATTGACGAGATAACGCTCAAAGAGAAAGAGTTGGAAATAGAACAGTATGCCCAAAGTCAAGGCTTGGGCTATATCAATCTAGTCGGCATCAGCATCAGTCCGGAAACATTGACTACCATTTCCGTTGAACGAGCTAACGAGCTTGGTGTGATTTGCTTTATTAATGATGGCCGAGACATAAATTTGGCGGTGATTGATTATAATGATGAAGTCAAAAAACTGGAAATTGAACTAGCAGAGACATTTCACGTCAAGGTCATGTCATATATAACATCACCATATAGCTTTGACAAAGCGGTTAAGCTATATGACGCTCTGCCAAAAGTCAGAAAATTTATTTCCGGAATTGAAATTACCGAGGCAGAACTCAATCGATTTGAAACTGAAATAAAAACCTTTCAAGACCTCAATGAGCGAATTCATAAAACATCAATCACCGAACTGGTCACTTTGATAATCGCCGGCGCCATTAAATCGCGAGCTTCAGACATTCATATTGAAGCGGAAGAAATGAACATTAAATTACGCTATCGGATTGACGGCGTTTTAAACGACGTGGCGCAAATTGAAAAGGATAAATGGTCAAAGATTGTGTCGCGTTTCAAACAATTAGCAAAGCTTAAAATTAATATTTCCGATCAGCCCCAAGACGGTCGATTTTCCATCTTTTTGTCTGACGACAAAGTAGATGTTAGAGTATCGGCTCTGCCGACTGCCTTTGGTGAGAGTCTGGTTATTAGGCTACTGATGTCTTCAACGGTCGGCTTATCTTTTGAAGACCTAGGGCTACGCGGTGAAGCATTCAAAGTGTTGGAGCGGGAAATCTTGCGTCCCAATGGTATGATCATTACCACTGGACCGACCGGAAGCGGAAAGACGACGACACTTTATGCAATTTTAAAAAAACTGAATAAATCTGAGACTAAAATCATCACCATTGAAGACCCGATTGAATATCAGCTCAAAGGCATCAATCAAAGCCAAGTTAATAAGGATTACACTTTTACCAAAGGCCTACGCTCTATCGTCCGACAAGACCCGGACATTATTATGGTGGGCGAAATCCGTGATTTGGAAACAGCGGAAATCGCCATCCAAGCGGCCTTGACCGGACACCTAGTGCTCTCAACAATTCATACCAATGACGCCTTTGGCACCATTCCAAGATTTCTGTCCATGGATGCCAAGCCGTTTCTACTCGCTCCAGCGCTTAATGTCGCGATTGGTCAACGACTAGTGAGACGAATATGCAACAGTTGCAAACAAGAAGTTAAGCTGGAAGATCAAGATATGGAACGAGTCAAAGAAATACTTTCGGCAATGCCAAAGAGCGAAGAGAAGGAAAAAATCAATCTAGATAACCTAAAATTTTATCAGGGCAAGGGATGTGACGTCTGTCAAGGACTTGGCTATAAAGGCCGAATAGGTATTTATGAAATTATGCCGATTGCCGGCGAAATTCAGGATGCGATCACTAAAAGTGAAATGTCAGAAAATGAAATAAAAAGAATGGCAGTTGAAAATGGCGTTGTGACAATGGTCCAAGACGGACTGCTTAAGGCGCTTGATGGCATCACGACAGTAGAAGAGGTGTTTAGGGTAGCAGAGTAAAATACGTATAACGTGTAACACAAAACGCATTATCTATAAAAAAATCCGGAATTATACCGGATTTTTGCGTCATTGACAATATGTTACATATTATGCGTTATACGTTTTGTGATTTTAATTTCTCTTTTGTCTTCTCCGACAACTTTGAAATCTATCCTGATCACATCTTTGGGCCAGATGTCTTGGACTCGGTCGGCCCATTCAATGACGGTGACAGTGTTTTTCTTCTTAAGATATTCAGTAACACCGATGTCTTCTAAGTCTTGACCACTAGTCAGCCGATAGGCGTCAATATGAACCAGGTGGCTGATAGCGAGTGAATTGTGCTTAATGTTGGCGTTAGCGACTTTCCGACGTCTAATTGTGTATGCTTTCATCAATACGAAAGTTGGGCTGGTAATGGTATTTTCCACACCAAGCCCATCAGCTAATCCCTTGGTAAAAGTAGTCTTGCCACTGCCTAAATCGCCGATTAAAGCCAACATTTCTCCGCCGACAAGCGTGTCGGCGAATTTCTTAGCATATTTAATCATCTCTTTCTCGGATTTAGTTATCATATGTTATGTGTTTTATGTTATGCGTTATGCGATGAAAGTTCCCAATTCGAATCAGCTTTGATATTTTTCCAGTTGTTTGGTGCTGGCTTATCTTTCTGCGACAGATAATATCCAGCGACGGCAATCATTCCGGCATTGTCAGTGCAAAGTGAAAAGTCCGGGACTAAAAATTTAAAACCATTTGCTTCAGATTTTTGTTGCAAACTTTCGCGTAAATTCTTGTTGGCGGCTACACCACCAGCCATTAAAATTGTCTTAGCCTGATGTTTGACAGCAGCTTTAATCGTCTTGGTCGTCAAAATATCAATCACTGCCTCTTGAAACTCAAAGCAGATTTCTGACGTTCTTTGCTTAATCTCCGCTTTGGTCATTTTCTGTACTTTGTATAACACCGAGGTCTTAAGGCCAGAAAATGAAAAATTAAAATCACCGGAATTTATCATCGGTCGAGGAAAAACCAACCCTCCCCATTCTTGTTCTAAGGAGGGGATTGAGGGGAGGTTAAATTTTTCTGCAACAGCAAAAACAGCCGGTCCTCCCGGATAACCCAAATCCAGCATCTTCGCCACCTTATCAAACGCCTCACCCGCTGCATCGTCCAAGGTCTGGCCAATCTTCTTGTAATCATTATAGCTTTTGAGATGGATAAGCTCGGTATGACCGCCGGAGACTATCAGGGCGATCGCCGGAAACTCCAATGGAGCCAAAAAATTACCAGCTAGATGAGCATACATGTGATTAACACTAATAATTGGTTTATTCCAAGCGTAACTCAACGACTTGGCTGTTTCCACGCCGACAATCAGTGAAGTAATAAGACCGGGTCCGGATGTGACAGCAATCAGATCAATGTCCTCTTGATTTACTTTGGCTGATTCCAGACATTCAGAAATTACCGGCAAGATATTGCCCACATGATGACGAGCGGCAATTTCCGGCACGACTCCACCGTACTTCTTGTGAATTTCAATCTGCGAAGAAACGATATTTGCCAATATCTTAACACTCCCTCGGCTCGCTTTTATAACCGCAGCCGAAGTTTCGTCGCAAGATGTTTCGATGCCCAGTATTATCATAAAAAATAATTTAAAATCTTATTCATTATAGCTGAATTTGCCGATATTATCAACCCGAAAAAATCAATCAAAAAACCGCCCGAAAGCGGTCTTTTGTATTTCTTAAAAATAAATTTAAGCTTTTTTGACTTGAACTGCAGCTGGACCTTTTGGAGTTTCAGAAACCTCAAAAGTAACAGCATCACCTTCTTGAAGTTGAGTGAAATCAACACCTTCAAGCTCGTTGGCGTGGAAAAAAAGATCTTTATCTGCGCCTTCTTGAGTGATAAAACCGAAGTTTTTGTCAGTCAATTTTTTGATTGTTCCTTGCATGTTTTAGAAATAAAGTGAATTAATTTGGTGATAGTTAATTAGAAATTCGACTCTATTTCTAAGCCTTAACTATACGCTAGGCGATCAATCGAATAGTCAAATGATTACCTTACTATCATTATAGCATACTTTGATATATTTGTCCATAGTTTGATAATTAATCGCCATTTTGACCCTGCTGTTCACGCCAAATGGCAGCATAGAGTGAGCCGTTCTCAACCAGCTTGTCATGGGAGTCACTTTCGATAATCTGACCATGTTCTAAGACATAAATCATATCGGCATGTAAGACTGTGGACAATCGATGGGCAACAAGGATAGTCAGCAGGTTTGGATTTTTGGCACTAATGTCGTAGATGGTCTCGGTGATTGACTTCTCGGTCAATGAGTCTAAGCTAGAAGTCGCCTCGTCAAAAATAATAATTTGGGGCTGTCGCAATAGCGCGCGAGCGATTGCTAATCGTTGACGCTCACCGCCAGACAACTTGAGTCCGCCTTCACCAATCACCGTATCAAGTCCTTTGCCACCACGGTCAATAATATTCTTAATGGCAGATTGTTCAAGCGCCTCAATACACTGCTGGTCAGTCGCATCAGGCCGGACAAACCGCAAATTGTCGCCAATGGTACCGGCAAAAAGCTGGGTGTCTTGAGAAACATATCCAATCTTCTTACGCCACTGTTCAATATCAATATCACTGTTAAGGATTCCATTAATCATCAGTTTACCGGAAGTCGGCGGGTATAGTCCAACTAGTAATTTGATAATCGTGGACTTGCCCGACCCTGACGGTCCGACAAAGGCGACCGTGCTACCCGGTTTCATTTGAAGTGAGATGTTTAAGAGCGACGGAATGTCAGAATTTGAATAACTAAACGATATCTTGTTAAAGGATATTTGCTCGAGTCCAGTAATAGTTTTGGGGGTTGCCGGCTTAGGCTCTGGCCATTGATCAAAGATAGATTGGGCGACCAATAAGCTCGCTTTGGACTCTTGATATTGCGAGGCGACACTACCCAGCTCATAGAGCGGGCTGAAAATCGCAAACGAATAAAACATCAAAGTGAAGAATTCGCCGATTGTTATCTGTTGATTGAATATCAACCATAACATTATAAACAACAGCACTGACCGAGTAATATTGACCAAGGTGCCTTGGATAAAACTCAAAGTCCGAATAATGGTAATCTTCTTTAGCTCCAACTGAAGGATGTTTTCATTGACCTCATTAAGTCGTTTGGTCTCTTGATTCTCAAGGCCCAAGCTCTTGACTAGCTCGACATTACGAAGTGTCTCGATGGTTGATCCAGCAAGATTACCAGATTCTAAAACAATCTTTTTCTGAGCGATCTGAACTCGCCGACTAATAATAAAAGTAGTGATGCCTAAAGTAGGAATTAAAGCGATGTACACTATGCCAATCAGCCAATGCACATAAAACGCATAGCCGATAACAATGATCATACCAACAGCAGATAAAAATATGACATTGATAGCACTAGCAATGAACTTCTGAGTGTCATCTCTGGCTTTCTCGGCTTTACGCAGTAACTCGCCTGACCGTTGGTCTTCAAACACGCGATATGGCAGGGAAAAAGCATGCTCAATCATGTTGGAATAGAGCGTCGTACCGACTCGCTGGGTAGTGGCGTTGACAAAATAATCCTGAAAATTCTTGGCGATCCTTGATATTAATGCCACGGTCACAGAAGCAATGAGAAGTAAAAAGACACCAGATAAAAATTCCTGTCGGCCCATCTGGTCAATTTTGGTCGCATAATTATCAATCAGCAGTCTAAATATCTGCGGATCCAGCAAAGAAAAAGTCTGATTTATCGCCGCAAGAATCAGGGCACCGATTAGGATCTTCTTGTACCGTTTGAGATATGTAAGAAGTAATTTCATAGCTACTTATATTAATATTATAATGCTATGAAAGTATAGCAGAAAAATTCGTTATTGGCGAATAGTTTTGAAACTCTTGAAGTGATTGATCCAGCTGTTCTCGAGCGACGAGGTTGACAAAATACATTTTGTACAAAATACTGCAAAACTTATTAAAAAGTAAAAGGAGGGTGACAAATGAAGATTATAGCCGTCGGGAAATTGCTTAATCATTAAGATATATCCACCACACCTAGATAGCTGGCGTGCGATTTTTTTATGGCTAATAAAAAAATAAAATCAAATATTGGACAAAAAAACACTCCTTTCGGAGTGTACATAAGCGAATAACAATCATTACTTAAAATTATTTTATTCTTCTACAAACACAGGACTTTTTGTCAAAATAATTCCCCCGGCATTTTTATTTGTGGTAGTGCCTCGATAGTCAATGACCCTTACTGTGCCTTGTATTTCAGTTGTAATTTGACAACTCGCGCTATCGCACCAAAGCACATAGACAGGATTTTTGTTTGAAAAATTAATTTTATATTGAGTGTCTGTTAATTTTGAAACAGAATTAAATCCTTCAAGTTTACTAATCAATGTTTTGTAGGCATAGTAGCTATTAGTCTTTTGCCCTTGACTAATGATACAGCTTGGGCATTCACTAATTCTCCAAAATAATTTTTTAAAACCGGTTTTAAGCGCCACCATATATGACTTGATTAAATCTTCTTCGATGGTATCTCTGGAATCTAAATGATTGTTTAACGGTCCGAATTCCGTGCTCCAGATTGTTTTGGCCAGTCCATGGCTAGCTAATAGGCTGACTGCATCTGAATAATTTTGACCGACTGAACGGTAGCCATTTATATGAACATCAAAGATATCAAAACAGCCATTTGAACAGCCGGGCCGTTTTTTAACTTCACTCAAGACAGAATTATAATAATTATAAGCGTGTTGACCCAAAACAACATTGGGCATGCCGGCAATCAATACTTGGCAGTCGGGGCAATTTGCTTTGATAATATTATATGATCGGCCCAATAATTCCGCATAATCTGCTTCCGTCCCGCCATAATAAATTCCTGAAACCTCATTTTCTATTTGCCAATATTTAATCCTATTTTTATATCTCTGAATTGACGCCGCCAAAAAATTTTCATATTTTGTCCAGTTGCAGGGATTTTGATTTATCTCTTTATTTGGACAATTAACTGCTGTTTCTTTATCGGCTTGATTTAATGATTTAATGGTTATCATTGGAGTAATCCCATTTGATTCAAATAATGACAAATTAGAATCAAAAATATTCCAATAATATGTTTCATCTAGGTTTCCATCAATTGCATCCCAAGATAATGATTCTGCTCCGGCATTTCTTTTGTATTTTACACCCATACCCGCTAATTCTTGATAAAATTGCGCCGAACTAATGCCTGAAGCATCTGTTTCGCCGTGGGCGCCAAAAGGAGAATCAAAAGTTACGGGGGTCGTACAGCTCTGGTTTGTCGCCGGTTTGTTTATAGTGGTGCCACAAGTGTTGGAATCGGTACAAGTTCTGGATTGACTGTTGTTGGCACAGGTGCTCCAATTATTACAGCTCCAATTTTCGGTACAACCGCCCTGATTGTCAACTCTTTGCAAATTTTCTATTTTGCCGGACCCATTGGGATTGTAGCCGTTCGTCAACTCCACACCGTCACTATATCCATCGCCGTCACTATCTGAATTATTTGGGTTGGTGCCATAAATATTTAATTCATCATTGTCGCCGACACCATCATTATCACCATCAACAAAGCCATCATTGTTGAGCTCATAATCCAGCTCAAAACCATTCTGAATAGTGACAACTTTGTTGGGCCAATCCGGCCCATAAATACTTCTGGCGTCATCGTCATTAAGATGTTTTATTTTGGCGTTGTCATATACTATATAAACTTTGGGGCTATTTTCAAATTTGATCAACTTTCTTCCCGGTCTGATGGTTATGTGATTGCCAGAAATTATATTGTTAAAATCGTTTTGGGAAATTGTTATGACATTTATATCTTCATTATAATATTTTAAATCGCCCCAACTTCCGGTATAGTAAGTCCAAAAGGTGACTGCATTAACAAACAAACGCCTTTTATTATTGGCGTCTATTTTATAAATGGCGCTACTGCCGTCAACCTTGATGAGATCACCCTCTTGTGGCGTATAAACCGCCCCCACTTCGTGAAAATTATTTAACAAAATAAATACTACCGCAGAGACAACAAATATCATGCTAAAAAATAATATTTTTTTCATATTAACTCCAATTAGAAATACTAATTTAAACCTGCCCACCATTAGCTATGCCCGCAGACATTGGCAGGTGGGTCAGTATTTTTATATTATAGCAAAAATCGCCGTGAAAGACGATTTCGTTTTGTTAAATAATTCAACTGATAGCCCCCTGTATTAAAAAGGCGCGGTTTAAAATTATTTGTAGTTTATAATTGACAAAATCGGGCAAATTAGAAAATATTATAATGTAATTTTAGCAAGAATATGACATCAACATCCCTTGAATTTTGTGTCTACTCTAAAGAAAACATTCCAACTCAAGAAGTAGCCAAAGAAATTTCTTCTGTGTTTATAAATAATTACCCAGAAATTTATCCGGAAGAAATTAGAAAATCAGATTGTAATAGATATTCTACGCCAGAAAAGATACAAGAACAAGTTCAAAATGGCAACGCTTGGATTGTTGCCTCCACAAACAACAAAATATTTGGCATTGCAAAATTTCGTCTTGAAAACAGACACCACCTGATCAATACTGAGGAATATCTTTTGTCGTGGATAATTGTAGACAAACCACACAGAAATAAAGGAATAGCAAAAAAAATACTAGATGAATACTTAAAAATTCTAAATAAAATAAAAAGAAACAGTAATAACCAAATTTTTTCAATAGCTGATATTCACAAAAATAACTTAATATCAAGAAAAATTTTCAAAAACATAGGATGTAAAGAAGGTGTTGGAAAATCGCCGGAGTTTATATTAGCTAAGAAAGAAATTCTCTGAAAACAAAAACACCGCTAAAGCGGTGTTTTTGTTTTTACTAGTATCTCTTTACAACGCCGCTCGAACCTATTTTGAACAGAATCCAGATCATGATTGAGGCATTTAAACTCGTTTCCGCCAGCCCGCTCGGGCATCAAAGCCAAACAATTTTTTA
>Ga0208373_1002686_pt1 | contig 19009 bp, 12 predicted proteins | sample RifOxyC2_FD_184036 | JGI IMG/M metagenome (GOLD analysis project Ga0208373, IMG submission 184036) | Soil microbial communities from Rifle, Colorado - Rifle Oxygen_injection C2 (SPAdes) | ecosystem: Environmental > Terrestrial > Deep subsurface > Rock core/Sediment | place: Rifle, Colorado... | reverse complement strand
AAAGATGAAAAATGAATTTGTTTTGTGGTACAATTTGGCATCGGCATTCTCCTTGTTTTACAAGATTAACTACCTGTATTATAACAAGTTTAAATGAGTCTGCCGATTTTTTTATGCAAAATTCAGGCTAATGGTTTGCTGTAACTAGTATAAGTGATTTGGCGATTATCATTATTACCATAATCTGCGCTGATTTGATCGCCATTTGCATCATAAGTAAATTTCGCTGCCACGTTGCCGGAAGCATCTGTAATACTAGTAACTGCTTGAGGTCCTGCACCGTTTTCTCCGTAATGATAAGTACCGCGGTCTGAACGTTCAGTGATATTGCCGCCTAAATCATATTGATAGCTTTGAGTTTGTCCTGCGCCAGACCACGCTGTCACACGATTTAATCCGTCATATTGATAAGTATCATCTTCACCGGTAATTGCATTTTTCTTTTCTTGAATATTACCTAAGCTATCATACTGATAATGCAATGACTGAACTAAGTCATTTGATACCATTGATTTCATTTTGTGTAGAGACGATTGTGCGCGCAATACATCATCCTGCATTGCTAAAGCAGAAGTTTTTTCTGTCTGGATATCTGTTAAAAATCCCGTTGAATCATCATAGGTTTCAGTCGTTACCAATCCATTGCTTCGAGTAAAACTTGTCACATGTCCTTGTGCATCCATAGCATTTAAATGCCAGTAGGTTTGTCCTGTAGTGACATCTTTCACATCAGTCAGATAGCCTAAATTATTATAGATATTGATGATGGATGTGCCATTAGGATAAGTCACAGTTAAAGGACGACCAAACGAGTCGTAAGTTGTTTTTGTCGTGTAACTGCCCGCATCAGTATTATCTGTTTCAGTACTTAAAAAACCGTATTGATCATAAGCATAGTCTTTTGAATAAGAAGCTAATCCGTCTTGCTCTGGTGAAATAATTTTCCCCTGTTTCAAAGTATGTCCAGCATTCGCAATGCCATCAACTGCAATTAACTGACCGACATTATGCTGATCACGATCAGTGCCGTAAGTCCAAGTGCTGGTACCGCCAACATCTGTGTGTGAAATTAAACGGTCAAGTGCATCGTAAGCAAATGTTGTTGTTTGTCCTTTTGCATCTGTTTGAGAAATTAAATTACCTAATACATCGTATTGGTAAGTCCAATTTCCTTTATCAGGATCATGAATAGAAGTTTTATGACCTAATGCATCATAGATAAACGTCGTCACATTACCCATACTGTCAGTAATAGATAACGGATCACCATAAGCATCATCAGTATTGTGAACAACACCGCCTAAGTTATCAGTCACTTGCATCACCTCTCCTAAACTGTTCACTAATTTAGTGACTTTCTGATTTTCTGAATTTGTAGTAGTTGTCGTTAAACCATCATAATCTATCGAGACAGTCGTGTTATCTGGATTAACTGTTTGAGTAACACGACCTAATACATCATAAGTAAATCGTGTATAAAGCGGCGAACTGCCTGCAAGATAAGGAATAGATTGCTGAATTACACGTCCTAATTGATCATAAAAAGTATCTTTCCAAATGACTGTGCCGTCAAAATTTTCTGTAGTGCTGGCAACTTCCCGATTTAATTCATCATAATAAATTGTTTGCGGCACAGCTCCTGCTGTTTGTGTTGTCACATTATAAGCAGCAGTGATGGGCTGATCATTCATACCCATACCCACAACATAAGTAGGCGTAAAATTATTTTTTGCTTCTGCTTGCGAAAACGTTTCATGATAAGGTGTTAACGCAGCAGGCGTTTTCACCTCAGCATTTTTATTTTGCATGAGCGATTGATTGCTTAAAGAAGGATTTGTCCACTGATAAGTAATGGCAGTTGTCACACCGTCTGGCTGAGTCACGCCAATTTTACGGCCAAAGCCATCATACTGATAACTGGTGGTTAATCCATTTTCATCCGTGACAGTTAAAGGTTCACCAAAACGAGGATCCATGACTTGCTGAATATATTCCTGCATAGGATCCGTTTTTTTAATCACAAATTGACCTTGCGGATCGTATTGCAATTGAGTGACTTGAGGATCAATGCCTTTTCCGCTAACCGTTGTTTGAATAACATTGCCAAATACATCTCGCTGATAATCTGTTGTCAAACTCAGATTAGGATCATTCGACTGACTGACTGTTTGAGTTAAAGCGCCTGTAGCCGCATCATATTGGAAATTGGAAGTACGCGTGATGTCCGGCACATTAGGCGCGCTCTTAGTAACTTGCGCTTGCGTCACTTCACCCATCAGCCACTGATCAGGATTATCTGAATAAGTATTTTGTGTATCGGTCACATAAGTGCCTGTGCTGTCAGCATCTGTGATTTTAATTTCGGTAACATCGTTATTATCATAATTTTCTGTTGTTTGAGTTGTTTCAGTACTCACTACATTATGTTTAGGATCATTTAATTCATAAGTCGTTTTTGTCATTTGATCAACATAAATTTGATAATATGCTTCAATGCCTGTACCTGTATTTTTTTTACTACTCACCCAATGCAAACCTGTCTGACTCAATAAAACATTGTTGCTTGAAAAAGTTTGCTGTGAAACCGGATGCATCATGGTCATATCATCCGGATTCTGGCTGTAAGTTGTTACCTGATAAATCCCTGTAGCATTATCAGTGACTTGTACTTGATGAAAACCTAAAAAGCCTAATCCTAATTTATTAATTCGTGCGCCAGTATAATGATAAGTTGTCAGGTGAAATTGTCCGCCATCTTTGCTTGGAATAGTGCTGTAAGGACTGCGCGGCGAATTGACTACATTTGATTTATTTTGCAGTTGATTGAGCGTTCGAGGATCATTAATAGCTGCATCACTGGCTGTCTGATAAACCACATATAAAGGTCCATCCCATTGCGGATTAGGATATTGTGAATTTAATGTGCCGTCAGGATTTTTTTCTTGCGAATAAACGCTAGCATATACACCTGACAAGGGTTCATAATCAATATCAGTTTTTTCACCTGTAGCCTCAGTAATGCCAATTAAATAGTCAGGCAGCTTTTTTGCTTTGTTGAGCCAAGCATCAGGTTTGTCTTTGCCATTATTAAATACAATATCCTGAAAACCAGAACCCGTTAAATCTACAAGACGAACACCATTGTCTTGTCCATTTTTTGTAATTGCTACTGGCGGAGTATAAACACTTGAAATGTCTCCCCAATTTGAGCCTGTATTAATCCATGCTCCTGAATGGATATTACCACCTCCCCAATCTGAATTTTGAAACATTCCCACTAAACCACTACCGTTTAAATCAATTAATCTGACACCACCGTCCATACCCATTTGTGCAAAAGTATCAGATATTGTCGGCGGTGGTGTATAAGTACTTGAAACACTTGCCCAACCTCTACCTGTATTAATCCAAGCACCTGAATGAGTGTTACCATCTCCCCAAAATGAATGTTGAACCATATCTACCAAGCCATCATCATTTAAATCTATAAATCTAACCCCACCATCTAACCCCATTTGCGAAAAAGTATCACTAATAGTCGGTGGCGGTGTATAAGCACTTGAAACATTTCGCCAACCCCAACCAGAACCTATATTGATCCATGCACCTGAATGAGTGTTACCATCTCCCCAAAATGAATGCTGAACCATATCTACTAAACCATCGCCAGTTAAATCTATCAATCTAACTCCACCATCTAACCCCATTTGCGAAAAAGTATCGCTAATAGTCGGCGATGGAGTATAAACACTTGAAACATCTTGCCATCCAGTGCCTGTATTGATCCAAGCACCTGAGTGAGTATTACCATCTCCCCAATACGAATGCTGAACCATACCTATTAAACCATTGCCAGTTAAGTCTACTAATCTAACACCTCCATCTAAACCATATATTCCATTAAACACATCTGCTATGGTTGGTGGTGGCGTATAAGCATTTGAAACATCTTGCCATCCGGTGCCTGTATTGATCCAAGCACCTGAGTGAGTATTGCCATTTCCCCAATACGAGTGTTGAACCATATCTGTCAAACCATTACCAGTTAAATCTATAAACCTAACTCCCCCATCCACTCCAACTTGACCACCAGACTCATCTGCTATAGTCGGCGGCGGTGTATAGGCACTTGAAACATCTTGCCAACCAACGCCTGTATTAATCCATGCTCCTATATGAGTTGTACTTTCATCCCAACCATGCTGAATAATATCCAACAAACCATTACCAGTTAAATCTATAAACCGTGATCCATTATCTTTTCCTCCGCTTGTCACAAATGCTGATGGCGGCGCATACTGCGGCGCTTCTTCCCATCCCTCATCATTTGTCTGCCATTGAAAAGTAGTTGCAGGATAACAGTTACCACTTCCATCGCACATTTGAATACTCGTTAATCGGCTTCGGCTTGTATTAGGTGATACTTCATAAGTCAAATGATAATCATAAACAAGTTCTTGCTGACCTTTTGCATCGGTAGTGAAAACTTGAATCTCAGATAACAGTTTATTCAATGTCGTTTGACTGCCGGCATGATATTTAACAGAAACATCAGGACGTGATGCATAAATGAATTTAATCTGATTGTAAGGCGCTAATTTTGCATTGGCATTGCCAGTATAATCAATTTCACTCGGATAAAAACTGCCGGCATTAGTATCATCTTTGGTATACTGCACAGAAAAATAATTACCAAAACGATCTTGAATTTTATCCAGCGCCCAAAAAGAAGCCGTTTGCGCATCAACTACACTGCCGTCAGGATTTTTCACATCGGCTTTCATGTTTGAATCAGGCGTTGCGCCATATTCAGCAATTTGTCCATCTTTTGTCCATACTTCAAAACTGGCAGGACCTGCACCTTGCTGACCATAAGAAACAATTTTGCTGCCGTCATCTACTTGCGTTCGGTATTCTGTTTGATCTTGTCCATACGCTCCTTTCACAGCAATCAGCTGCTCACCATTCAATGCAAAATGATCACCTCCTGTAAAATCTACGCCATGAATTTCTCCATTTTGCGCCAAAGTTTGCGGTACGCGTGTAATAGCGGTTAATCCTTCTAAAGCAAATCCCATGCCTAACAAACCATTTTTATTATTGCTGTCATAAACGATATTTAATTTCGGAGCGATCCCGTTGGTTCCCGGCGGCATAGCTAAAGGAATAGAATAATGAGCGGCGCCTGTGGGTGTAACAGTGAATTTCCCTTCTAAACCGCCAACAGCCAAAGTGTTTTTTTGATTTTGAATAGCAGATATCTTTTTTGAAGCTGAGCATTTTGAATTTTTAAAAAAGAAACATTTTGTACCCGCATTTTTTTAACAGACAAAGCTGAATGCTTAATGGGTAATTGAGTATCTGCATATAAAGGCTGGATATTACAAAGGACACAAATAAAAGTAATGACAGAAATAAAAATGAATTGGTGCAGCCGCTTCAAAGATTTTTTAGTCAATTGAAAATACATGACTCGCCCCCCTTCATCTTTAAATAATTTATTTTATCAAAAAAAAGGAAAAATCAATACTGGGACGTTTTTAAATTTTAAAGCGCAGTGATAATACTTGACACTAAAAGAAAGGGCGTTGTTTCAATGGGTAATTTAAAAAATTTAGTCAGAACAAAACAATAACCTAATAAGCCAAAACAAACGATGAGCGTATCCATGCTGAATTCTCCAAGATAAAAATATTTTTTATTTTATTTATACTTCGAACGGCGTATAAATTTCATTGAGTTGTTGTGTGACGCGAATAAATGTTGTGCAGCGCGGCAAACATTTTAAAGTACGCGCGCCGGCATAGGTACAAGCTGAACGCACACCGCCCAAAATATCTTGAATAGTATTAGCGACTTCACCGCGATAAGGCACGTTAACGGATTTACCTTCGCTTGCGCGATATTCTGCTACACCGCCGCGATATTTTGTCATCGCTTCTTCTGAACTCATTCCGTAAAAACGTTTAAATTGTTTTCCGTTTTCTTCAATAACATCGCCGTTACATTCATCATGTCCTGCTAACATACCGCCCAGCATCACAAAATCTGCGCCGGCGCCAAATGCTTTTGCCACATCGCCCGGCACAACACATCCACCGTCTGAACAAATGTGTCCTTTCAAACCATGCGCTGCATCTGCACATTCAATAATAGCGGATAATTGCGGATAACCTACGCCTGTTTTTTTTCGTGTTGTGCAAACAGAACCCGGACCAATACCTACTTTCACAATATCTGCGCCGGATAAAATTAACTGCTCCACCATTTCACCTGTCACCACATTGCCTGCCATGATGACTTTTTCTGGGAAAGTATTTCTGACTTTATGAACAAACGCTGCAAAACGTTCAGAATAACCATTCGCCACATCAATACAAATATTGGGACATTTAATTTTTTTCATGATCGCTTTGAGTAATTCAAAATCATCTTTACGAATGCCTGTACTGACAAAGCAGTACGACAACGATTTTGAATGCTTTTTCGCAAATGTTTCCCAGTCTTTCACCGAATAAAATTTATGCAACGCTGTCATTAATTGATGAGAAGATAAAGCACTTGCCATATTGAATGTGCCTGTATGATCCATATTTGACGCAATAATCGGTACACCTGTCCATTTCACTGGACTGTGATAAAAATGAAAAGGTCTTTCTAAGGTTACTTCTGAACGCGAACCTAATGTGCTTCGCTTAGGACGAATCAGCACATCTTTAAAATCTAATTTTAAGTCGCCTTGAATGTACATAATGTCTCCTTGTTGTTGAGAAAACACATAGGTCTGCCCCTACAATTATCTGGGCAGGTCGCGACCTATCCCTACAACTGTTTATAAAAATCCGTCATGGTTGTTGGGCAGACACATAGGTCTGCCCCTACCATCATTTATAAAATCCCGACATAATTTCTAAACTTTTGGTGGTAATTTTAGAAGCCCATCCAGCAGTACCGAATGCTTCATACCGCGCCACACAAATTTCACTCATGGCTTTAATCGTTTCAGCCAAATATTTTCGCGGATCAAATTCTGCTGGTTTTTCCGAGAAAAACCGTCGAATTGCACCCGTTGAAGCAAGGCGCAAATCTGTATCAATATTGACTTTTCGCACGCCGTGTTTAATGCCTTCTTGAATTTCTTTCACCGGCACGCCATACGTTTCTGAAATTTTTCCGCCGAATTGATTAATAATTTTTAACCATTCTTGCGGCACAGAAGAAGAACCGTGCATGACTAAATGTGTGTTCGGCAATTTTGCGTGAATTTCTTTGATGCGGCTGATCGCTAACACATCACCTGTCGGCGGACGTGTAAATTTATACGCGCCGTGACTTGTTCCAATGGCAATCGCTAACGCATCAACAGTTGTTTTTTCCACAAAATCTTTTGCTTGATTAGGATCGGTTAACATTTGATCGTGTGATAATTTGCCTTCTGCACCGACACCGTCTTCTTCTCCAGCAGCACCTGTTTCTAAAGAACCTAAGCAGCCTAATTCACCTTCGACAGATACACCGCAAGCGTGTGCCATATCCACTGTTCTTTTAGTGACTTCAATATTATATTCATAAGTCGAAGGCGTTTTGCCGTCGGATTTTAACGAGCCATCCATCATCACTGATGAAAAACCAAGCTGAATAGAACGCGCACAAACTGCCGGTGAAACACCATGATCTTGGTGCATGCAAACAGGAATATGCGGCCATTCTTCAATGGCTGCTAAAATTAAATGACGCAAGAAAGGCGCGCCGGCATATTTTCTTGCGCCAGCAGATGCCTGCACAATCACTGGACTATTTGTTTTATCTGCTGCAATCATGATTGCGCGCATTTGTTCTAAATTATTAACATTAAACGCTGGCACACCATAATTATTTTCAGCCGCATGATCCAGCAATTGACGTAGAGTAATTAACATTTTCATCTCCTATTTATTTTAATGATGAGGCGATTCGTGAATCGCCCCTACGATTAATGTTTTAAAAACCAAACACACAAAGCGATAATTCCGATTAGCAACAAAGTTAACCAGCCTAATGTATTCGCTGATTTAAAAAAATTTTCTTTGGTAAAAAGTTCACGATGATTTTTAATCATATGAACTGCCCAAAAAATTAAACCAACAGAAACAATAATAAATAAAAGTTTTGTGAACATAATTTTTTATTGATTTAAAATACGAACAGGTCGCGATCTATCTACAGCGGGCAAACACATCGGTTTGCCCCTACAATATTTCGGGCAATTCATGAATTGCCCCTACAAAAATCTGTCTTCTGCAGCCGACATCCTGTCATGACGAAGGCGTTCTCTCCAGCCCCAGCCCAAACTTGCAAAGCTTCGCTTTGCTCCCTGTTTGGGCGCTCACCCAATCTCACCTCGTTCGAAAGGGTTCGCCCTCTGTTACACTACCTGCCCTACTACTAAAATTTTCATCATATTAGTACCGCCACCAACGCCCATGTAATCCCCTTTCGTTAAAATGACACGATCATTAGGATCTAATTTTTTCATCGCTAATAATTTTGATACAACGGCTTTATTCACATCATCATAAGAATATTGCGTCACATCAAACAATACAGGCTGCACACCTTTATAAATAGACATCAAACCCAAGGTTTCTAAACTGCGGCTTAAACCGTAAATAGGAATTTGCGTATGAATGCGCGACATTAATAACGGCGTTGCACCGGATTCTGTTAAACAAATAATCGCTTTAACTTTTAAATGATTCGCGGTATACATGGAAGCGCGCGCAATCGCCTCCCCGGTCGTTTCCAATTCTTTTTCATATAAATTGAACGCATGTAAATAAGGTGAAGGTTTTTCTGCAGCAATACAGGTACGCGCCATTGCTTCCACTACAACATGCGGATGATCGCCGGCTGCACTTTCTGCTGACAGCATCACTGCATCGGTGTTATCAAAAACAGCATTAGCCACATCAGAAACTTCTGCGCGCGTCGGCACCATGTTATGAATCATGGATTCCATCATTTGTGTGGCTGTAATCACCGGTTTATTGGCTTTTCTACAGCGTTCAATAATTTCTTTTTGCGCTAACGGCACTTGTGCATCACCAATTTCAACCGCTAAATCCCCGCGCGCAACCATAATTGCATCGCTGACTGCAATAATCTCTTCAATATTTTTAAGCGCTTCAACGCGTTCAATTTTTGCAATCACACCGGCATGTCCGCCATGTTTTTTAATCAGCGCTTTAGCTTCTAATATATCTTCTTTATCGCGCGGAAATGACAGCGCAAAATAATCAACATTCATTGTGACAGCAAAAGCTAAATCATCTCTGTCTTTATCTGTTAATGCGCGCGCAGATAATCCGCCGCCTTTTCGGTTAATGCCTTTATGATTGGAAAGTGAATCACCATAATCTACGCGGCAATGAATTTTTTCACCTTCTACTTTTAATACGGTTAATTCCACTTCGCCGTCATCTAATAATAATGTATCGCCTTCGTGCACATCTTGCGGCAATTCTTTATAATCAATACCAACTGCTTCAGGAGTTCCTGCTTGAGAATCCATTTGTGCATCAAGAATAAAATTCTGTCCTTCTTTTAAAGAAATTTTTCCCTCTTTAAAAGAAGCAATACGAATTTTAGGACCTTGCAGATCAGCAATCACACCAACGACTATGCCGTATTTTTCAGCAAGTTCACGTACATTTAAAATATGCTGTTTATGTTCTTGATGCGTGCCGTGCGAAAAATTTAAACGCACTGCATTTGCGCCGGATAAAATCACTCGTTCTAATTCACCCGAACGTTCTGTAGCAGGACCTAAGGTGGTGATAATTTTTGTTTGTCGGATAACGTTTAAAATAGTTGCTCGCGGCATAAATACCTCTCGTATTTAAAATGCTTTCGAAAAAAGACGCGATAAATCGCGTCTCTACGATTTGGCGGTTGATAAACTGCCTACTGCCTTTCTGCCTATTCCCTTCCCCGTTGTTCTAAAATTTCAATAGCCGGCAATGTTTTGCCTTCCAGCCATTCTAAAAATGCACCGCCTGCCGTAGAAACGTAAGATATTTTATCGCGGATGCCGAATTCATCGAGCGCTGCAATCGTATCGCCGCCGCCGGCAACAGAAAAAGAAGAAGAGTTTGCAATCGCCAAACCAAGTTCTTGAGTGCCTGCTGCAAATAATTTATTTTCAAATACACCGACAGGACCATTCCACACAATCGTTTTCATTTGTGAAATAACATTGACATATTCTTTAATAGTTTCTGGACCAATATCAAAAATCGCATCATCCTGCGCTAATGCATCTACTTTTTTTATTTCTGCTGTTGCATGATCAGATAATTCTTTGGCAACCACTACATCAGAAGGCAACAAAATTTTTGCACCGCCTGTTTTTTCTTTCACTAATAATTTTTTTGCTTCTGGAACCCAATCTTGTTCGTATAATGATTTACCAACATCATAACCTTGCGCTTTCAAAAAAGTATTAGCAATGCCGCCGCCGACAATTAAACAATCTACTTTGTCAGATAAAGCATTTAATACTTCAAATTTAGTGGAAACTTTTGCGCCACCGACAATTGCCATCAATGGATGTTTTGGATTTGTTAAGGCATTGGTTAACGCATCAACTTCTTCCATTAATAAAGGACCTGCACAAGCAACAGGCGCAAATTTAACTGCGCCGTAAGTTGTTGCTTCAGCACGATGCGCCGTTGCAAAAGCATCCATGACATAAACATCACAAAGCGCTGCGATTTTTTTAGCAAGCTCTTCGTTATTTTTCTTTTCGCCTTTATTGAAACGCACATTTTCACACAACACTGCCTGACCTGGTTCAACGTTAATGCCCCCATCATTTGATCCATTTAACCAATTCTTTTCTAATTTGACCTCCTGCCCAAGCAATTGAGATAAACTTTTCGCAATCGGCGCCATAGAAAATTCTGCCGCATATTCGCCTTCATTCGGACGGCCTAAGTGCGACAAAATAATTACTCTGGCTTGTTTTTTTAATGCAAGCTGAATGGTCGGCAGTGATCTTAAAATTCTTTCTTGATTAGTAATCACGCCGTCTTTCATCGGCACATTCAAATCTTCACGAATCATGACACGTTTATTAGTTAAATTTAAATCTGTCATACGTAAAATGGTCATTGGTTTCTCCTCTTAAAAAGAAAGGGCAAACAGGTTTGCCTCTACAATATTTTCAATTATTTCGCATTCATCATTGCTTTGGCAGTATCTAACATACGATTTGAAAAACCCCATTCATTGTCATACCAAGAAATGACTTTCACCAAGTTACCAATGACGCGTGTTTGTGTGGCATCAAACGTAGAAGAAACTGGATCATGATTAAAATCATGCGATACTAATTCTTCTTCGGTATAAGCTAAAATATTTTTTAATTCACCTTGCGCTGCTTTTTTCACAATAGCATTCACTTCTTCGACAGTTGTGTCACGTTTTGCTTCAAAAGTTAAATCCACCACTGACACATTTACTGTCGGCACACGCATGGCATAACCGTCTAACTTGCCTTTTAATTCAGGCAGTACTAAACCGACGGCTGCTGCAGCACCTGTTTTTGTGGGAATCATAGAAAGTGTGGCAGCACGTGCCCGTCTTAAATCTTTATGAATGCGATCAATCAGCACTTGATCATTAGTAAATGAATGAATGGTTACCATTAAACCTTTCACCACACCCAATGTTTCGTGCAATGGTTTGACCATCGGCGCTAAGCAATTAGTCGTGCAAGAAGCATTAGAAACCACGGTAAATGATGATTTTAACGTATGATGGTTAACGCCATAAACGATGGTTGCATCGGCTGCTGCCTTATCTGCCGGTGCAGAAATCAATACTTTTTTTGCACCTGCGGTTAAATGCGGCGTAACTTTTTCTTTAGTTCTAAAAATACCAGTGCATTCCATCACGACATCCACACCTAATTTTCCCCAAGGCAATTTGGAAGGATCCTTTTCAGCACACACTTTAATTTTATCGCCATTAATAATTAAAAAGTCTCCTTCCACTTTCACATCGCCCGTAAATTTACCGTGTACGCTGTCGTGACGAGTTAAGTACGCATTGGCTTCTGCATCACCTAAATCATTAATCGCCACAATTTCGAATTCATTATTTCTTTTAGCTTCATATAAAGCGCGAAGAACTAATCGACCGATGCGGCCATAACCGTTAATAGCTAATTTTATTTTAGACATTTTTTTCTCCTATCCTGTTTATTTTTTATTTTTTTACGGACAGGTTACGACCTGTCCATACCACGATTTTTTAACGGCACAGCTCACGCCCTGCCTCAACCATTTTTTCCACCGTTAAACCAAAATACTCAAATAATTTTTCTGCCGGTGCAGATAAACCAAATTCTATCAGCCCAATTATTTTTCCTTCTTTACCGACAAACTGATACCAAAAATTTTTCACGCCTGCTTCAATGGCAATGCGTTTTTTAATATCAGACGGCAAAATTCTTTCCTGATAAGCTAAATCCTGTTTTAAAAAGATTTCACAGCAAGGCATAGAAACTACACGCACAAAAATATTTTCTTTTTCCAAGATTTCTGCAGCTTTGACTGCTAGCTGAACTTCTGATCCCGTTGCAACAAAAATTATTTCTGCATCTGATTTCGATTCGCGCAAAATATACGCCCCTCGTTTCACCTTTTCAAGGTGCATTTGTGTATGCATTTGCGGTGCTATATTTTGTCTGGTCAGCAATAAACAAGTAGGTCCTTGATATTCTACAGCAGACTGCCACGCCGCCATCGTTTCAAAAAAATCAGCCGGACGCCAAACGTGCAGATGCGGAATCAAACGCAAAGAAGCTGTCTGTTCAATTGCCTGATGTGTCGGACCATCTTCGCCCAAACCAATTGAATCATGTGAATAAACAAAAATAACTTTTTGTTTCATCAGTGCTGCCATGCGGACGGCATTGCGCGCATAATCAGAAAACACTAAAAAAGTACCGCCGTAAGGAATAATGCCTTTATGCAGTGCCATACCGTTCATGATAGCAGACATGCCAAATTCGCGTACACCATAATGAATATAATTACCTGTTCGGTTTTCTGCATTAAATACACGCGATCCTGACCAATCGGTATTATTGGATCCCGTTAAATCAGCAGAACCGCCCATAAATTCCGGCAAATCTGGCGCTAGCATATTTAAACTTTTTTGTGAAGCTTTACGTGTGGCTAAATTATTTTTATCTTCTAACGTTTTTTCTAACTGTTTTTTTGATTTTTCATGCCAATCAAGCGGTAGAAAATTCTGTACGCGGCGCAAATATTCTTTTGCTAATTCAGGATAAGCTCTTTCATACTGAGAAAATAAAACACGCCATCGGCATTCAGCATCTTCACCTTTTTCTCTCGCATCCCAAGCTTCATAAATTTCTTGAGGAATTTCAAAAGGCGGATAATGCCAATTTAATTTTTCACGCACACCTTTTATTTCTTCTGCGCCTAACGGTGAACCATGTGATTTTTCTGTATCTACTAAATGCGGCGCACCAAAACCAATATGTGTTTTGCAGCAAATCAACGTTGGTTTTTGCTTTTCTGTTTTTGCTTGACTAATTGCTTCAAAAATTTCTTCAGGATGATGACCATTCACCTCAGCAATCACATGCCAGCCGTATGAGCGAAAACGTTCGGGAATATTTTCAGTGAACCAGCCTTTAGTTTTACCATCAATAGAAATTCCGTTGTTGTCCCAAAAAGCAATCAGTTTATTTAGCTTAAATATGCCGGCAAGTGATGCTGCTTCATGAGAAATACCTTCCATCAAACAGCCGTCACCGACAAACACATAAGTATAATGATTCACAAGGGGGAAATGGTCACGATTAAATTCAGCGGCTAATCGGCTTTCTGCCATTGCCATGCCCACTGCATTGGCAAATCCCTGCCCCAAAGGACCTGTGGTTGTTTCAATTCCCGGCGTTTCATTCACTTCAGGATGTCCCGGCGTTTTAGAATGCAGCTGCCGAAAATTTTTTAAATCTTCAATTGAAAGGTTAAAGCCTGTTAAATGAAGCAGCGCATAGTGAAGCATCGAGCCATGTCCATTGGATAACACAAATCTGTCGCGGTCAAACCAATGAGGATTTAAAGGATTAAATTTTAAAAAATGCTGCCAAAGCACAGTAGCAATATCAGCCATTCCCATCGGCATACCGGGATGACCTGAATGAGCACGCTCAACAGCATCAACTGCCAGCATGCGTACACTGTTTGCCATTTGTTCGTGAGTCGGCACGTGTGTGTCCTCGCTTCAAAATCAGAGTCACCCATTATAAAATGAAAATCCGTGATTGCAACGAGAATAAAACGATTTTGCGATTTAATACAGATGCGTATAAAATAAAACTTAAATACACTTTATGTTTGGCTCAAAGCAAAACAGAAACATCATAAGATTAGATTGGTGGAGGATGAGGATTAAATTTTATCTTCGTGCCTGACAGGGTTGCTCAGGTACTTTCTGTACCTTCGCCCTTCGAGTTAAAATTACTTTGTAATTTTAGTCGAACCTACGAAGCATAGTAGTTTTAAAAACATTTATTTTCGCGCCTGACAGGATTACTCAGGTACATCCTTGTACCTTCGCCCTTCGGGTCAAAATGACTGTGTCATTTTGGGCTAAAATTGCTATCTTGCAATTTTAGTCGAACCTGTACAGGTTCTCGTCCTGTCTGATTACATTGATAAAAGAAATAATTTTCGCGCCTGACAGGACTCGAACCTGTTACCCCCGGCTTAGAAGGCCGGTGCTCTATCCGAATGAGCTACAGGCGCAATCATTTAACTCAACTAATTTTTTTACTGCGGTTTAAAATCATTTTTTAAAAGATAGCGCTGCATGATTTCATCATGCGCTCCTTTCTGCGTTTTACCGTCCTGGTAAAACTTGAAAGCCTGGAAAAGTATAATCCCTATACTTTTCCGCTCAGCGGGAAAAAGCTTTCGCTTTTCCTTTTTCCGCTTCGCCCGAATGAGCTACAGGCGCAATCATTTAACTCAACTAATTTTTTTACTGCGGTTTAAAATCATTTTTTCTTTGTAGGGGCAGGTCGCGACCTGCCCGTCAAATCTGGGGTGAGTGATGGGGCTCGAACCCACGACAACCGGAATCACAATCCGGGACTCTACCAACTGAGCTACACTCACCATAAATCTTTAGCTGCCGTCCATGGCGAAAAAATTGTATCTTAATTTACCCCAGGTCGTACTTGTGAAGCTACGCTTCACTTCCTGTACTCCCGTTCACTTAATGTTTGCTTCGCAAACAAAGTGTGAACCCAACTGAGCTACACTCACCATAAATCTTTCACTGATACCCATGATATACTGCTCGCGAATGAGTTCTCTTAGGTTGGCACAAATAGACCCGACCATTTTTGCAGGAGTGCAAAAATAGCCCAAAATGACAGAGTCATTTTGACCCCAAAGGGGTTTCGTACATGGATGTACGAAATACTATTTTGATTTCTCAGCGGGGCGGCAAGGAGAGAGCAGCAGGAGTGTATACATAATACATGACTGTTGCGAACTTTGAGCCCAACAAAGCTGAAAATCAAAAGACGAAGGGTATACAACCTTTTCGCTAGAATGCCCCATTATATACAGGAAATCCGAAAAGGCAACGTTCTATACTTTTTGCTTTTAAAAAGCATTCTTACACTATAAAATGCATAGCTATGCTTACCCAAATCCAAAAAAAATTACGCGCACATCAAAATCCTGAAAAAGCAAAAGTTCTTCAGCGTTTTTTTAAAACAAATCCTTTCAAATAATTTGTTTCGCGAATAGATAAATGAATGGGATGGTCCTGCGCTTGATGCAGTTGTTCTATAACCACTAATTCATTGCCTGATTTTAATGCTGCTTGACGAATAATATTCAGCAAATCATCAGCAGATAAATGCATTGAACAAGAAGAAGAAAAAAGAACGCCGTCTGAATTTAATAACTGCATGGCAAGCTGATTAATTTGTCCATAAGCTTTTTCACCGCACTTTTTATCTTTGGCGCTTTTAATAAAAGCGGGGGGATCAACAATAATGACATCAAATTTTTTATTTTGTGCAATTGTATTTTTTAAATAATCAAATGCATCATTTCGCACAAATGTTATTTTATTTGAAACTGAATTTAATTTTGCATTTTCCTTAGCAAAAGTAATTGCTTTAGCAGAACTGTCAACGCAAGTGACTTCGCTTGCGCCAAAAACAGCTGCTTGTATTCCCCAGCCGCCCATGTAACTAAATAAATCTAACACACGTTTACCGGAAACATAATCTTTTAAACGCAAACGGTTTGCGCGATGATCATAAAACCAGCCGGTTTTTTGTCCTTCAAATAAAGAGGTTTGAAAGGTGGCTTCATTTTCTTTGAGCAAAATAATTTCCGGCACTTCTCCGTAAATAAGTTTAATTTCTTGCGGTAATTTTTCCAGCGCGCGTATCGGTGAATCATTACGAAGCAAAATACCTTTAGGTTTTAAAACAGAAATGAATGCCTCAATCATAAACGTTTGTAATCTCTCCATGCCGGCAGTATTTATTTGTACAGATAAATAATCTTCGAAACGATCTACAACTAATCCGGGCAAACCGTCTGCTTCGCCAAAAATTAAACGATAAAAAGGTGAAGAAAAATAACGGCGAAGCTGCAGCGCCTGCTGGATTTTATTTTTAAAAAAATTTGCATCAATTATTTCTGACGGATTTCGTGACAGCAAGCGCACACAAAGCAAAACGTGCGGATTAATATAAGCGATGCCTAAATTTTTTTCTGAGGCTGTTTTTACTAAAACTAAATCGCCCATCTGAAATGATTTTAACGGTGTTGCTCGCATATCAATTTCATTACTGTAAATCCATAAATGTCCTGCTAATAAACGGCGCTCTTCATTTTTCTTTAAAATTAAAGATGGATAGGTCATTTTCTTATCCCTGCTTTCTGTTTCTCTCTAACGCTTTGCCGCGTTTCAAATTTACTACAAAACCAATGAATATTGCTATCACACTGCACCATAAGGCAGAACGAAAACCAACCGTAAAGGCTAATACTGTTTTATCCGGATGCAACTTTAAAATGTACTGCTTAAGCATGACAAAAACAGTGGTTGCAATCACCGTGCCAAAAACTTTGCCGACATTTCTTACAAATGAATTAATACTTACTGCAATACCTAATTTATTTTCGGGCGCATTTTGTAAAACAGTTAAATTATTGGGCGCATTAAACAAGCCGCAGCCCATACCAATTAACATTTGCTGCAACGCTAATAACCATAATGGCGTAGAGGGTGTTAACAATGACTGCATCAATAATCCCATCCACAGTATTCCTAAACCTGTGCCGGATAAATAAGATTGATTCATTCGGTCTGCTAAATATCCGCTGATCGGCGCTGTTAACATAATCAATAAAGGCGGGATTAATAAAAATAATCCCATCGCTGCAGGTAATAATTTTAATTCTTGTGATAAATAAAACGGCAGCAGAAGCATATTGATTGATAAAGCAACGAAAACTAAAAAAGCATTTACATTTCCCGAGAAAAACAGCCAATTTTTAAATAATGAAAAATCCAGCATCGGCACTTTAACATGTTTTTCCAGCCAGACAAAAAGCGGCAGAAAAATAATTGCCAATAAAAAACAAATACTGCTTCCTAGTGAAATCCATCCCCATCGGTTTCCATCGTTTAAAAATAATAATAAACTCGTCATGCCGATCGCAAAAATAATTGCGCCGAGTACATCAAATTTTTTTTGATTAGTTGAAACATCATACGGCAATAATAAAAAACCCATTAAACAGCCAAGCACGCCGACAGGTAAATTTACATAAAAAATAAAACGCCATCCCGCCAAGTGAATTAATAATCCGCCGATGCCAGGACCAATCACTGCACCGACAGCAACCAGCATAGAATTAATTCCTAAGGCACGTCCTCGTTTTCCCTCTGGCATAGTCATCATGAGAATCGCCTGATTATTTGCAAGAATCATTGCAGCGCCGATTCCCTGAAAAAGCCGCGATATAATTAACATCGATAAATTAAGCGCCGCACCGCAAAAAGCAGAGCTTAATGTGAAGGTTACAAAACCAATTAAATAAATTTTTCGTTTTGAAAAAATATCACTGAGTCTGCCGAATAACGGCAAACTGATGCAGATGATTAACAAATAACCTGAGATTGTCCATTGCGATTGTGAAATCGTTGCATTAAAAACATGCGTAATCGTCGGCAAGGCGACATTGACAATACCGGCATCAATGGATGACATGCCGACGCCTAAAGCGGTGACTAAAAAAATTAGCCACGGATGAGTAGAAAGATGATCGGAAAAATTCATAGCAACTATTTAGCCACATTGAACAACTGGAAATAAGCATCATAGCAAATAAAAATTCGGAATAAAATGAATATTGACCTTATTAATTAAGCCAGCTATTATGGCACTTCTTTTTCTCGGGGTATAGCGCAGTCTGGTAGCGCGCCTGCTTTGGGAGCAGGATGTCGGGGGTTCAAATCCCTCTACCCCGAAGGGGTTTTAAAATATTTAATTTGAACCCGGGAGTTCGCAGAAAATTGCAGGAGCAATTTTCAACAAAATCACAATTTCCTACTCCATCCCCGGCAAATGTATAAATGGTTTTTTAAAATTAATTCGAAAATTTACACCAAAAATTTTAAATTCAACTCCTTCTTTTTTTGCTATTCCAAATCCAACCACATTAAACAATGAAATCTCATAGCTTGCAGGGTTATGTAAAATAATCTGATAATGGAATAAAAAAGGAGACTATTGCACTTGAAGTTAGAATGCACCCTAAATCTTAGTTTAGAGATAATGAAAGACAATTGAAAATTTTTTTCTTTTAAAACTGCTCGTTTACTGCTGTCTTTATATTACCATACGAACAAGATTTTTCAATTTCTCTAAGTTAAACCCAGCGGATCG
>Ga0208373_1002684_pt1 | contig 19015 bp, 14 predicted proteins | sample RifOxyC2_FD_184036 | JGI IMG/M metagenome (GOLD analysis project Ga0208373, IMG submission 184036) | Soil microbial communities from Rifle, Colorado - Rifle Oxygen_injection C2 (SPAdes) | ecosystem: Environmental > Terrestrial > Deep subsurface > Rock core/Sediment | place: Rifle, Colorado... | reverse complement strand
TTAGACATTTTTACAGTACTCCGTATTTTATTACTTGATTAGTGGCTCCAGCATAACATAATCAGATGTTTTTAGGTGCAATATTTTGATATTAAACCCTCTTATATATCATTTATATCATTAATGCGCGAAGGCCGACCCGCAAGGGATCGGCCTTCTGTTCGCCCAGTTCGTTGGACACCCTCCCCAATGCGCTACTCTGCTCGCTCGACCGAGAGGTGCGCCCGGGTCATGACGTAGAACGCGACCTTTGGCGGTTTGCCACCATTGGCCTCGTTGAGCATCTTCCGGAGCGAGTAGTCATCGGGGATCGTACCCTCCCGAAGAACCCCGCCCAGCTCCGTTCTCGCGGAGAGAACCGTGATGAGACCGATCATCTCTCCGATGAGATGCCCGATGTCATCCGTAGCGCCGACGACGTCCTCCCACCCTCCAGCGACGAAAGTCGCCCGCAAGAGAGCGACATACAGCTCGCCCTCTCTTTCATACATCATTCTCACGAATACCCTCTGCTCCTTCGGAAAATCGTAGACATACTGTGTGAAGCCATGCATGTCCTTTCTCGTGACCATCGTTCCCTGGCCGAGGACGACTAGGTCAAGTGGCGCTGGTACATAGCGCGTAACCATGTTACCCGCGTCGACAACGACTCTGACTTGCTTTACCTCACCAGCCAACCTCAGAGTCGTAGTTCCCACTATCCCGTTCGACGCCAGCTCTTCCGTTGCCTTTCTCGCGCGCCCGTGCCTGGCGTACCCCACAACCGCCATTGCAGTAAAGAACGCAGGGATTACCGCGCCGACCCATACCCACGCACACCCAGAAACCGCAAAGACGCCCACTCCCCCTGTCACAGTCACCAATGCAAACCCTACATTAACCCGTGCCATCCCCAGCTCACCAGAGCCAGTCGCATTCATCCTCACCGCGCACCTCTGCCACGTCTTGACGATCTGTTCGTTCGTCAACGCCGATTTGACGCCGTTTTGCGTCTTCGACATCGCATTGCCTCCTCGGTACGCCGGTTGTACGCCGCTCCGCAGAGCACCCGTTAGGGTGCTTTAATATTATCAGATACTTACGCTTGTGTCAATATTGACAAGAAATATTGAGCGTGTATAATTGATCTGTGGATTGTGGTGGCCAAGTGGCTGCCATATTTTTATAAAGGCACAAAGAAATTGAACTATTACCACCACGGATTCACGACACCGATTGACACAGATGAAATTAATATCCGTGACTATCTGTGGTACAGATCTGTGGTGGTAATGCGACGACTATTATCCGTAAATTAGTGAAGGGAGTCAAGATGTCAAACACAATCAATTCATTCATGTCGGCGATCGATGAGATTTGCGACGAAAAAGGCCTTAAAAAAGAGGTCATTTTAGAAGCGGTTGAGGCGGCTCTTGCCGCGGCTTACAGAAAAGATTACGGCAAACCGAAGCAGGTTATGAAAGCAAAAATCGATCCTATAACCGGCAGTGCCGACGTTTTTCGCGTTTACGAGGTGATGGAAACGGATGAAGAGATAGAGGAAACCGAAAGACAACTCACTTTGACTGACGCCAAAAAGTTAGACAAAAAAGTTGAGGTCGGCGGGGAGATATTGATCCCAATGCCAAAAGAGGAAGAGTTCGGACGAATTGCCGCCCAAACCGCAAAACAGGTTATTATTCAACGCCTCCGTGAAGCTGAACGTGATATGATATTCGCCGAGTACAAAGATAAAGAAGGTCAGATCTTAAACGCTTCGGTTCAACAAATCGACGGTCGCAATATCGTGGTATCTCTGGGCAAAGCGAATGGCATACTATTCCCCTCGGATCAGATTCGCGATGAAAAATATTATGTTGGTCAACGTCTAAAGGTCTTTTTGAAAGAAGTCAGCTCTACTGTTCGCGGACCACAAATTTTGGTTTCACGTACAGATGAGGGGCTTATAAAGGGATTATTCGAGAGCGAAGTACCTGAAATTTCGGCTGAAACTGTCGAAATTAAAAGTGTCTCCCGCGAAGCCGGCTCTCGCACAAAAATCGCCGTTATCGCCACCGAAGAGGGAATAGACCCGGTCGGATCCTGCGTCGGACAGCGCGGAACACGCGTCCAGGCAATTCTAGCAGAGCTAGCCGATGAAAAGATCGACATTGTACTCTGGGACGAAGACGCCGAACAATTTATTATGAACGCACTTTCTCCGGCCAAAACAGAATCAATTTCTATCTCCTCCAAAGATCACAAAGCCACTGTATCCGTAGGTAAGGAAAACCTGTCACTCGCGATTGGGAAAGGTGGCCAAAATGTGCGTCTTGCCTCCAAATTAACCGGTTGGGGGATTGATATAGTCGAATCCGAAGCAAAAAGTGAAAAAGATGACGGTAAAAAGAAAAAAGATGATCTCGACGACGATGCCGAGCCGGATTTATCCAAAATCGAAGATAAAAATCGCGATGCAGCCGTAAAAGAGAAGAAAGTGCCAAAATCCAAATCAAAGAAGAAATAATTGATTCTCTTTCAATTATTTTTAACTTTACGCTTTACGCTTTTAATTTATTTTTATGCCTGATATTTTTGATAAATTTTCACGAAATCTTCGCCATGTGCTTGTGATGTCAGAGAGGATCGCTTCCGAACAAAACTCTCCCCTAGACACCGAGCATCAACTTTTAGCTTTGATCTTGTTTAAAGGTACTCTAGCTTCGGATATTTTAAGTTTACTGGAAATATCCAACGATCGCGCCCAGCTTGTGGCCGCTCTTGTTGGCAGGAAAAGCAAGGAGTCGAAAGCTCTGGGATTGAGCTCCGATGCCAAAGAGTCGATCCGCTTAGCGGTTCAAGGCGCATCCAAATTCAAGCACGATCATGTTGACTGCGAGCACTTGCTTTTAGCTCTTGTATCTAAAAAAAGCTTTAACTCCTACAGTGTTATTGAACGAATAGGTGTCAATCCAAAAAAAATCATTGACCAGATCGAATCAGTTTTTCAAGAAGTCGGAAAATCCAAAGAACCCAAACCGGATCAGAATATTGATTTTTCTGCAAACCCCGAAATGGCGTCATTCTCCGAAGACGCAATGCTTGGGCCATTTGGACCTTTGCCCGAAAACTTGAGCACAAAAACCAAACAACACAAGGCCAGCATTTTAAAGCAATTTACTTTGAATATTTCATCCCTCGCCAAAATTGGCAAGCTGGACCCGGTTATAGGACGTGAGCGGGAGATCGAAAGGATAATGCAAATTCTTTCGCGCCGCAAGAAAAATAATCCGGTCCTCATGGGCGAGCCGGGAGTTGGCAAGAGTGCGATTATAGAGGGTTTGGCACAAAAAATCGCGGATGGCAATATCCCCTCCATCTTAGCCGAAAAAGAGATTCTCTCTCTCGACCTAGCCTCGCTCGTTGCCGGAACAATGTACCGCGGACAATTCGAGCAGCGTTTGAAGAACCTTCTTGACGAAATTCAAAAAAATAAAAATATCATTCTTTTTATCGATGAAATTCACACCGTTATCGGCGCCGGTTCCGCCGAGGGCTCAATGGATCTTGCCAATATTCTCAAACCAAAACTCTCCAAGGGCGAGATATCGGTTATCGGGGCAACCACGCTTGATGAATATAAGAAACATATCGAACGCGACTCCGCCTTCGAGCGTCGATTTCAACCGGTAATAGTTCCCGAGCCTAATGAAGTGGAAACGATAAAAATTCTCAAAGGGATCAAAACAAATTACCAGCTTCACCACAATGTAATCTACACCGATCAAGCTCTTGTGGCGGCGGTCAAGCTTGCAAGCAGATATATTTCAGACCGATTCTTGCCCGACAAGGCGATAGATCTTATTGACGAAGCGGCGGCATTCAGCAAACTTCAGATGAATCAATCCAAAAAACTTATTAAGCTCAAGTCAGATCTTAATAAATCTATAAAGGAAAAAGATAAGGCAGTTTCCGGCGAACAATACGAGCTTGCGACTTTGCTTCGCGAGCAGGAGCTTAAAATTAGGAAAGAAATCAAAAAACTTGACATGGGAAAAGGCGACACTAACAGCAATCTAATCGACGAAAAAGAGATCTCCGAAGTCGTCTCTCGCTGGTCCGGCGTTCCCATCAGTAATTTAAATATCAGCAACAAACGAAACTATATCAAGCTCAAATCGAACATTAAAAAATATATTGTCGGCCAAGATGAAGCAATAGATGAGATCACAAAATCGATAAAAAAATCGCGTACGGGTATCTCCGATCCCAAAAGGCCTATCGGTTCTTTTATCTTTTTAGGGCCTACCGGTGTCGGAAAAACAGAACTTGTTAAAATACTCTCAAAAGAGTTTTATGATCGGGAGGATGCCCTTATCAAAATTGATATGTCGGAGTTTATGGAGCGCCACAACGTCTCTCGTCTCGTCGGTGCTCCTGCCGGATATGTCGGTTTTGAAGAGGGTGGGAGGCTGACTGAAAAAGTCCGCCGCAACCCATATTCTTTAATTTTATTCGACGAGATAGAGAAGGCCCACCCTGAAACGTTAAATATTTTACTTCAGATTTTAGAGGATGGAGAGCTGACCGATGCCAAAGGGAGAAGGGTTGATTTTCGTAATACTTTGATAGTTATGACATCTAATATCGGCACCGATTTTGCTTCCAAGCAAACCGATATAGGTTTCAAAAAATCCAGCTCTAAAGAGAACTATCAAATGATCAAGGACAAGGTCATGCCATCTCTTGAGAAAAAATTCCGACCTGAATTTATTAACAGAGTTGATTCGATAATAGTTTTTAAACCTCTCTCCGAAAGCACGATCAGAAAAATCGTTGATATTGAGATAAGAAAACTTATCGATCGAATCTCGGAGCAAAACATTGCTCTCGGAGTTGATCGTAAAGCTAAAGATTTTATTGCAAAGCGTGGATACAAGCCGGAATTCGGCGCCAGACCGATGCGAAAAGTAATCTCTGAATTCATTGAGTCGCCAATCTCCGAAGCTATCCTTTCCGACTCAATTCAACTCGGTGACGCCGTAGATGTTAAATACGATGCAAAAGAGGATAAGCTTGCGCTTTTAAAAAATGGAAAAAAAATTATTTAATTTACTCGATCGCAGAAGTTCACATTTTGAAAAATGTGCCCGCGCGACTATTGAGCGGGCATTTATTTTTGCTTCGGAAAAACACAAGGGTCAAAAAAGATATTCTGGAGAATCTTTTATCATCCATCCTCTGAATATCGCTATAATGCTTGCTGAAAAGAATTTTGACTCTACAACAGTTATATCCTCGCTCCTGCACGACACTATCGAGGACACCGCGACAACTTCGGATGATATAATCAAACTCTTCGGATACGAAATTGCCGACATTGTTCAAGGTGTGACAAAGATTTCCAGCATTCCTTTGAAAGACAAAGTGCTCTTTTTCTCTGATGATGAAGTTTATGGCGAGAGGATTGAAAATTACCGCAAGCTTTTAATCGCAACAGGGAAAGATATACGAGTAATGATAATCAAACTCTATGACCGATTGCACAATGTGCAAACTCTCAAATACGTACCTGCCGAGAGACAGCTATTCTACGCGAAAGAATCGATAGAGATTTATGCAAAAATTGCCGAACGGATCGGTCTAAATGATGTAAAGGTTAGGATTGAAAACGAAGCTTTCCCCTTCGCTTATCCTGATCAATATAAAAAACTCATGCATTCGCTTGAGACTATCCCGAATTATGACCCTAAAATAATACAAACGAAGATCGCTGAAATCAAACGCTCTCTCGAGATGAACAAAGTTGATTTTCTCGAGGTAAGCGGGCGACTCAAACACAAACTAAGTATCTACAACAAGCTTCTGCACCGGCACGATTTCGACCTTTCACGTCTTTACGATCTAAATGCATTTAGAATCATTGTGAGTGAAGTTTCAGAGTGTTATCGTGCTCTGGGCGTTATTCATTCCACCTTCTCTCCGGTACCGGGGCGAATTTTCGATTTTATCGCTAACCCAAAGGAAAACGGTTATCGCTCGCTTCATACCACACTCTCCGATAAAGATGGCCGGTTTTTTGAAGTTCAAATCAGAACCTCTGAAATGCATTACATCTGTGAATTCGGTATGGCCGCCCATTGGCATTACAAAGATTCCCTAAGCGGTAAATACAGCCACCAACTCAAACTTGACTTGGCTGAATGGAACCAGGAGATCAAAAAAATCAGAGAGCTTGACGACGATGGCGAGGCTTTGAAATATATCCGGGGAGAGATTTTTTCTGAAAAAATATTTGTTGCAACCCCTAAGGGTGAGATTATCAAACTCCCCAAAGGTTCCACAGCCATTGATTTTGCATTTCGAATCCATACCGATCTTGGCCTAACCTGTTCCGGCGCACGAGTTAACTCCAAAATTATCACGCTTGACACTAAACTTGATAATGGCGACATAGTCGAAGTTATCAGCTCCTCTCGCTCCAAACCATCCCGGGATTGGCTGAAGCTCGCAAAGACAGAGGGAGCAAGGCAGAAAATCAATCAGTATCTTCGTGGGCAAAACCGTGATCGCTTCGTAGCCGTTGGCCGAGAAGTTTTTCTCTCCTACCTCAAACGTTATTCCCTGTCTCTCCCCGATGAACATTTATGCAACTCGACCATTGCGAGCTCAATGATTCCGTACCAAGATCTCAATTCTGCTCTGGCCGCCATCGGCCAAAAGTTTTTCACACCGACAAAACTCGTTAAAGCCATATTTTCTTATTTTTCGACCGAAAAGAAAAAGTCCAAAACTCCGAAAAGCGCAAAACTCGGCAAGAAGATACTCTCAAATATTAGCTACTCCTACGCAAAATGCTGTAAACCCAAACAAAATGACGAGCTTACGGGTTATGTGACCAAAAATCACATTCTTAAAATCCACCGTAAAGATTGTAAATGGCTTTCGCATACGGACGATAGTCGGATTGTTGATATCTGATTATGATCATCGTCTTGTTGACAACCGCACTCTGCCTTGATACTCTTAGACTTGATACTTGAGAAAGTTTTTGAATTATGAAAAATACTTACCAAAGTGCGCGAGGAGTCAGGGATATACTACCGGACGAACAACCGTATTGGCAGTTTTTGCGTAGAACTGCAGAATCGGTGTTTGAAGCGCTTGGAGTTTCGCGCATAGACATTCCGCATTTAGAAAATTCCGAGATATATACTAAAGCCATAGGCGAGAGCACCGATATTGTAGGCAAAGGAATGTTCACCCTTGTGAATAGGGGAGATGATGAAGCGAAAAATACTTACGCTTTACGTCCGGAAGGCACAGCCGGTGTAGTTCGCGCCTATATTCAAAACGGGATGCAAAGCTGGCCTCAACCGGTAAAGCTTTATTATCTTGGCGCGATGTTCCGTTATGACCGACCACAAAAAGGGCGATACCGCGAATTTTATCAAATTGGTCTGGAAATTTTCGGTGATTCTTCGGCAAAATCAGATTTTCTTTCCATAATGTCCGCCTGGCAAATCCTCAAAAAAATCGGACTTAACGATGTTATAGTTTATACGAACTCAATCGGTTGTCCTAAATGCCGTCCGAAGTATGTGAGTAAACTTAAAAAATATCTCAAAAACAAGGAGGGCAAACTCTGTCCTGATTGCAAATTGAGAATTGATAAAAATACATTGCGCGTTCTGGATTGTAAAGAAGAGCCTTGCCAAAAAGCAACCTCCGACACACCGGTGATTTTAGATACTCTCTGTCCCGAATGCAAATCTCATTTCCAAAATACGTTAGAGCTTCTTGAATACTTTGGAATACGTTACGATCTTGACACCAGATTGGTGCGAGGGCTGGACTATTATACAAAAACAGTTTTCGAGATATGTGAAGTTTCCGATAAAACAAGGCAGAATTCGTTGGGTGGCGGTGGCAGATACGACGAGCTCGTTTCGATGTTCGGCGGGGCCAAAACCCCGGCTGTCGGCTTTGCTTTGGGCATGGATAGAATCGTAACTCTGATGCAGGAGAATAAAGTAGATGTCCCCGCAAACGGGGGCGTTGATGTCTGCATTCTTCAGCTCGGAGAAAAAGCAAAAGCAGCTGCTAAAAAAATATATGATATTTTAAGCGACGAAAGCGTCAATGTTTATTTTGTACCCTCCAACGACACCTTGCACTCTCAACTTCGGCTAGCGGCAAAACTTAAAGCAAGAATCGCCATTATAGTCGGTCAGACCGAAGCGATGAAGGATGAGGCGATCATCCGTGATCTCTCTGCATCTTCTCAAGAGAATCTACCTGTTAAATATTTGGCGGAAGAAGTTCTGAAACGCTTGCAATAACGAAACTCACAAATGATCTATTGTGAGCTGGCGACTTCTGCCAGCTCTGAATTTATTTATGAAAGTTCTAATTGAAAAAATGGTTTTTGCTGGCATCGGTTTGGCTCATCTTGATTACGGCGAGCCTCTCCGCGGGCATGACAAATCAAAGGGCAAGGCGGTTTTTGTCAAAAAAGTTGTTCCGGGTGATGTTGTTGATATCCGATTGATTAATGAGAAAAAAGATTTTACTTTCGGCGTGGTTAAGAAAATCATTAAGCCGTCTTTGACACGAATTGATCCTCCCTGCCCGCATTTCGATAAATGCGGTGGTTGCGATCATCAGAATATTAGCTATGATAATCAACTTAAATATAAAGATGAAATTTTCAAAGAGGTTCTCTCGCGCGCAAAAATAGACGTCTCGCCAGAAACAATAATCCCCGGATCGGATCATCCTTTCTTTTACCGTAACTCAATTCGTTTCTTCTTTTTACATAAACAGGATGGTTCTGTCGCTTTCGCTCGGCACAGATACGATAGACCGAGTGAGTTGGTCGAGATTAATTCATGTTTTCTCCAATCAGAGGTTTCGAATAAGATACTTAAGTCGCTTAAGGAACATATCAATAATAAGATCGAGCACAAATCCGGGCTCTGGCAGATCAAAATCCGCGAGGGGAAAGGAACGGGGGAGTTTATGGTGGAGATCATCACCTCCGGGGAAACACTCGAGGGCAAAGAGGGGATTGTCGAAGTTTTGAAAGATACCCCCGATATCAAATCGATCTATCACACAGTCACGCCATCAAAGTCCCTGATCAATCTCCGCAGAAATTTGATATACGGCTCACCGATAATTCATGAAAAAATCGGACATTTTACTTTTCAGATCTCTCCGCAGTCTTTTTTCCAAACGAATTCTTTGGGAGTGAAAACTTTATATGATGTTGTAAAATCGATGGCAGAAATCAAGATAGGGGAGAGAGTTTTGGATCTTTACTGCGGCACCGGATCTATCGGAATTTATCTCTCGACTCTGGCAAAAGAAGTGGTCGGCGTTGAATCCGTACCGGAAGCTGTTAGGGACGCAAACGATAACTCAAAGTTAAACAAAATCCCCAACATCAAATTCATCCGTGACGATGTACTAAATTATTTGTTTTCCCTAAAAACTAGCAACTACAAACTAGCAACTGTAATTGTCGATCCCCCTCGCGCCGGTTTGACTCCTGAAATTATCGATAAACTGTCAACGATTAACTGCAAACAAATCATTTACGTTTCTTGCAATCCCTCAACCTTCGCCCGCGATATCAAACTGTTCGAGAAAAAGAAATACATACTCCGAAAAGTTCAGCCAATCGACATGTTCCCCCAAACCCACCATATAGAATGTGTCGGTCTGTTGACAAAATAATCACAAACCTTTTTAAATATTTACTTTTGTCGCCAATCATATCCATTCTAATTATTGGCATTCACATATACATCGGAGAATATGGACGTACGTCCATATTCTCCGATGTATATAATCTAATTTAAGATTTATGCGCTCTCAATTTGTATTATTTTATATTGCGCTTAGAACCTGCCACTTATCCACAGGCTACTTATTGACCTTGTTCGGGTTATGTTTGGTATAGTGTAAATACCATGATAACCGAACATAATACGAATAAGAAATCTGCGAGATTTCAACCACCATTCAATGACGGATGGTTATTATAGTTTAAAGTTCATAAAATTGAAAGTTTATAAAGTTAATGAATAGGGGATTACGATGGAACCGTTAACACGAAGACAGAAAGAAATACTCGACTACATAAGAAATTTTATTGATGAAAACGGCTATGCGCCGAGCTACCGCGAGATAGCTTATTACTTCGAGCTATCCTCGACCGGTACAATTGCCGAGTATATCAATATTCTGCAGGAAAAGGGTTACCTTTCAAAAGAGGCTATGGACGCACGCTCGATTCAATTAACTCCGACTTTCGCTTCTAGTTTTGACATCTGCAATATTCCTCTCGAGGGAATGATAGATGCCGGCAAACCCATAGAAGCGATTCGTACCAATGAAACTATAGACATTCCGAAGGACATGATGGGCAAAAAAACGTTCGCTCTGCGGGTTAGGGGAGACTCGATGGTCGAGGATGGAATTCTGGACGGCGACTATGTGATCATCGAGCAGACCTCCTCTGCGCACGATGGTGAAATAGTCGTCGCTCTCGTTGACAACGCCAACGCTACCCTAAAACGATTTTACAACGAAAAAAACCAGATCCGCCTTCAACCGGCCAACTCCACTATGAGTCCAATGCGTTTTGCCAAAGGACGAGTAACTATACAGGGAAAGGTGAGGGGAGTAATTAGAAAATTTACCATGCGCTGAGCTACACGGACTTTTATACGCAGACTTTGCGCTGAAAATAATTATCGCATTGCAATGACGGGCTTCGTTACCGAGAAACGAAAGACGATGATTCAGCTTCTGATCAGACCGATATACAACTTAATATCCCAAACCGCCTAAAACAGGCCAGTGGCCTGTTTTAGGCATTCAAATACATCGATCTTGTACACAGATAGAACGCTGAATAATTAGTGTATTAGAATTCTAATTTCGTATATTTGCTTTATTGTTGAGAAATCATATATACTATTCTTAATGGAGGGAGAAAAGCGAAAATTGATCAAGTTTTCCAACTACAGCCTCTGTATAACTCTTCCCAAGTGGATTATTAAAAAGCTCAAATGGGAAAAGGGCGAGGAAGTAAATCTTTTTGTGGACGAGAAGAAAGCAGAGATATTAATCTGCAAAGGAAAGAAGGCGACTCCGCCCGTTCCTTCTACTGCAAAGTCAAAACCTGCCGCATCAAGTGATAATTCCTCAATGCGCTGGTGACTGATTGATCAATTCCAGATAGCGGCGATATGCCGTTTTTTTGTCTTTAATATCAATCCGATCTGATATAATGTGATCGTAGCAATAATGTTATTATTCTCATCTGTGTTAATCTGTGAATAAAATCTGTGGTGGTTATTATGTCAAAAGTTTCATTTATTTCGTCTGATGACAGAAAATACAATATCTCCCGCGCTCTCTCACTAATAAAAAGCGAGATTGTTTCAGGACTTAAAAATGCTAAAAATATCGTGGTAAAACCGAATTGCGTAGTCACCGATTTCGATCTCGCCGCTACTCACAAAGATGCTATTGATGCGCTCTTGGAATTTATCGAACCTTATGCCAAAAGCCAGATAATTCTCGCGGAAGGGTCTGGGGCGGGGGAGACACTCGACGCATTTAAAAATTACGACTATTTCTCTCTGCAGGACAGATACAACTTCACTATCGTTGATCTTAACAACGACGATTTTGAGACAATAGAACTTTTTGACCGCCGCGGACGCAAGTGGGGCGCTCAAGTTGCAAAAACAATAGTCAATGCCAATTATCTGATATCGATAACACCGCCAAAAACACACAACGAAGTCGTATATACTGGCGCTATTAAAAATGTAGCTGTCGGTTCTCTTTTGCGTCCAGAAGGAGGTTTCGCCGCTCGTCTTGCCACCAGATTCGGTATCGCAAGAAACAACAAAGCGATGATACACCAAGGACTCAAAACTCTCAATGCAAATCTCCGGATCCTTGCCGAAAAGATAAAAATCGATTTAGCCGTAATAGACGGTTACTCCATCATGCAGGGGAACGGCCCCGCCCATGCCGGAGAACTTTATCCCGGCCACTGGGCTCTTGCATCTTCCGATCCTCTCGATGCGGATTTGATGGCCATAAAACTAATGGGGATTAATTTACAAGATGTCGGTTATCTTTCGATGCTCGCCGGAGATGACCACCCACCGGAACCGTTTGTGATTGGTGATGACTGGAAAAGTTCCGTCCATGAGTGCAAAATGCATTCTAATTTTGAATCGATGCGAAAGTGGAAGTAAAGAATTCTAAATGCTATAATGGGGTAGTGTAAACATTTTGAGTTTTGAGTTTTGAATTTGTAATTTGTTCCCGCTTCGCTCTCGCGTAAGCGAGGCGAGTCGGATTTCGGATTTATGATTTCGTATTTTACATGGAGGGGTTGTGGGGATATCTGACGATATTAAAATAAAAAAGCCAAAACAAAAACCGACTCCGGTGGAACCTGTCAAGGAAGAGATCAAAGCGGAGGACGGTGATTCTGTCGAAGTTAGAGTTAAAAAAGGCAGAGATAGGGTCTCCGATCTTTATGACAGTTTTCTCTCCGATAACCATTATTACTACGGTGATCACCCCCAAACCGTACCTTACAAAGATCATGCGAATGATCCGAAACCACCGAAACAGGCTAAACGGTCCAAGCTCGGGCTAATTATTTTCTTTTTAGTGCTAGCCATAATCGGATTGATACTTTGGCAGAGCTACCCATCGATTAAATCTTTCTATGACGAACTAACCGGAGCGGGGAGCGACACACAAGAGTCATCTTCGAATACTCTTTACAGTGATGTTCCATCTCAAGATTATACTACCGGCTCGGAAACTTCGGATGCGCCCGCGGCAACCACCGCGCCCAGTACAGAATCTGCGACATCGGCGATTGACAAAAGTGCTATTTCAATTCAAGTACTCAACGGAAACGGAGTAAGCGGTTCTGCGGCCAACGTAAAATCGACTCTCGTGACCGCAGGATTCACTGTCTCTTCAGTAATAAACGCGAAGAAATTCACATACGCATCTTCAATTATTTATTACAAAACCGGCCAAGACGAGGAAGCGGCCTTAGTCAAAGCTTCACTGCCGAGCCTTGTTATCGAGTTGAAAAATAGCGATACGTTAACAACAAATTATGATATCGTAGTCCTTGTAGGGAAAACATGACACACACAGAAATAATACACCGAAAGGGCACAGAATAATTCTATGACTTCACTTGATAAAGCCATCCAGTTTCTAATAACTTCAATAAAATATTTAGGCTCAAATCCATCCGCACTGAATAGAGTCGTTGGTTTAATATTGATTTTTATCATCCTCGGATTCATCCTGCTTTTATTCGTAATATTCAGTCTCCCGCAAATCATCCTGGCACCGTATTAATATAATGAACCCAACCACCACTAATCTTGTCCACTAATAAACACTAATATTTGTGACTATTTGTGGATAGGGATTTGTGTCGGTTAAGTTCCAATTATTTGAATTATCATGAACATTCTTGACACAATCTTTAGCTATTACGATCAGCTCTTGGCTCCGATTCCTGTTTACTATCAGGCTTTAATATCTTTGGCAATTTTACTATTCTTAGCATGGAATGTTTATAGTTTTATCAAAAGCGGTCATTGGTTGTTTTTGGCCATACTTATTGCCACACTTCCCGGAACGTGGCCGGCAACGAAGAAAATCGGGCTGATTATCTGGTATTTGCTCAAAGGGTTATTAATTAGGATACAAGGACTTTAATGGCGAATGATGTTGAAAAGTATGATGTCGTAATAATCGGTGGTGGCCCGGCTGGCTTGACTGCATCTATCTACGCCCAAAGAAGGGGACTTAAGTCTCTGGTTATCGCCGCAGAGCTGGGGGGTCAGATGGCAAAAATAAGCGAAATAGAGAATTGGCCAGGAGAAGAGAAAATCAACGGCGCCACCCTCGCTCTCCACATGAAAAATCAAGCCGAAAAGCTAGGCGCTAAAATAACTTACGAGCAAGCAATAAAGATCGAGAAGCTTGCTGACATCAGCATATCTGTCAAAACTACTCAAAAAGAATTTATTGCCAAGTCTCTAATTCTGTCATTTGGCAAAACTCCCAGATCGTTGCGCGTGCCGGGGGAAATTGAGCTTATGGGCAAGGGAGTCTCTTACTGTGTCAACTGCGATGGTCCTCTTTTTAAGAACAAGAGTGTGGCAATCGTCGGTGGTGGAAATTCAGCATTGGGTGCAGCTGTTATGATGTCCGGTATCGCAAAAGAAATTCACTTAATACACAGAAAAGATCAATTTCGCGGAGAAGAGTATATGATCAAAAAAGTTGAATCATTAAAAAATATTACGACACATATGAGCTCTCAAATTACAAAAATAAATGGCGAGACAAGCGTTGAGGGAGTCGAGCTTTCTAATGGAAAAACTTTAAGCGTCGAGGGCGTTTTTATTGAAATCGGATTCATTGTCAACGATTCATTGGTCGAAGATATTTTAGAAATCGATAAATTCGGTCAGGTAGTTGTTGATTCTCATCAAGCAACATCTCTTCCGGGAGTTTTCGCAGCAGGAGACTTGACCAACATGCCATTTCAACAGTTAATCATTGCTTGTGGCGAAGGAGCGACAGCCGCTCTTTCGGCGTTTGATTACATTCAAAAAGTTTTTTAGCGATAAAGTATTAGTTGTATTATTACCACCACAGAATTGTGCCACTGAAAATCACTGAAACTATTTATCAGTGTTAAATAGCCCCAAAGGGGAGCCTTCGGCTTGGATAAGATCAACCTGCCCCTCGTAGCTTTAGCGAAGTGGGGTGGTAGTGTATTCAATATATTATGGAGGGACGAACAATGGATTTAGATTTACATCAAGAAGAGAGAACTCTGGGAGAAGTCGAACCGCCAAAACGTAAATTGAAGATTGTGGAGAGAATTAGAAATTTTTTCGCTAATCCTAAAAAGAGATTGATCTTTATCGGAACAATCGGTCTTCTTGTAATTGCCGCTTTTGGCATCGGTCTATATTTTATGACCCATGAAGCAAGAACTTCGGACAACGCAAATAAAGAAGCGGCTAAAGTCGAAGAACAGAAGTTCGAGGCACCTTTGGATGGTGTTAAAACTGATATTGATTCGAGTAACCGATATCCGCTTGCCGTGATGGTCGAGAACCACACTGAAGCAAGACCGCAATCTGGGCTAGAGAAAGCAAGCGTAGTCTATGAGGCTATTGCAGAGGGCGGGATAACAAGATTTATGGCAATCTTCGGTACTTATGAAACCGAAAAAGTCGGGCCTGTCCGTTCCGCAAGACCCTACTTTGTTGATTGGGCTCATGGCTATAACGCTTACTACGCTCATGTTGGCGGCAATGCGCTCGCTCTTGACAAAATAATTGCTGACGGAATACTGGACCTTGATCAATTTAAATACTCTTCCTCTTATTGGCGAGACACTTCCCGCAACGTCTCCTCCGAACACACAATGTATACTTCGACTCTTAAACTTCGTGATCAGGCGGCAAAATTGGGTTATACTACCAGCAAGAATTTTAATATCTATCGTTTCAAAGACGACCCCGATCCAACTCCGACTCCAACTTCAGATACAACTAACATCGCCGCCCCAACTACCGCCGCAACTGTTGATATTGACTTTTCTTCGGCAAACTACAAGGTTCAATACAAATACGACAAGGCAACCAACAGTTACAAGCGCAGCCTTGCCGGATCTGCTCACAATGACGCCATCTCTGGAAATCAGCTCAATCCAAAAAATGTGATTGTAATGACGGTGAAAAGAAATGCAGTGGTAACAAGAATAAACGAGCACGGATATACCATGGACAACATTGGAGAAGGTACTGCAAAAATATTTATTGACGGGAAAGAGATAGATGGAAAATGGAAGAAGAGCTCGAAAGAGAGCCGGGAGATATTTTACGACTCAACCGGTGCTGAAATTATTTTTAACCGAGGACAATTCTGGATTAGCGTGATCCCGCCGGAGGGAACGGTGACTGCAACCGCCGAAGCTACAACATCCAATTAGACTAATTTAACTAATTAGACTAATATGGTAGATAGAAATAATATTCAATGCCCATCCTACATTCAGGTTCGTCTCGAAACCTATCCGCCTCGGCTACGCCGGTGCGAGACGGGCGGGTTCGCAGACGAAACTTCATTTCGGAGGGCGCTACCAACTATACATATAATTAATTAGGTTATAGTAGCGGAGGGGAATATGGCAACGATAAAAGATCTGAAAGCAATCGAAATTTTGGATTCCAGAGGCAATCCGACATTGGCTTGCGACGTAACTCTTGATGACGGAAGCACAGCCACCGGTTATGTGCCTTCCGGCGCCTCTACCGGCAAGTATGAGGCACTGGAGTTAAGGGACGCTGATAATAACCGCTATGAAGGCAAGGGGGTTGAGAAAGCGATTGCAAACGTAAACGAGACTATCAAAACTGCTCTTATCGGCCAGGAGGCTTCTGATATTTCGGCTGTTGATAAGAAAATGATTGAACTCGATGGGACAGAAAACAAATCACGGCTTGGGGCTAACGCGATTCTCGCTGTTTCCATGGCTCTCACTAAGTCAGTTGCAATAAGTGAAAAGAAAGAGCTTTATCAACTGATCGCCGAAAAACTTGGAGTATCGCAAGAGAAAATAATTCTTCCGACTCCGATGCTAAATATTTTAAACGGTGGCAAGCACGCCATCGGGTCAACCGATTTTCAGGAGTTCATGATCGTTCCGGCAAAATTTGATACTTTCAAGCGAGCGATCCAGGCTGGAGCTGAAATATACCACGCACTAGGGGGGATCTTGGACGAACGTAGTTATCAGCCTCTGGTAGGCGATGAAGGCGGATATGCGCCTGCACTCTTTTCCAACGAGCAAGCGATGGAACTTCTGATGATGGCGATAAAAGAAGCGGGTTACAACGCCGGAGAGGACGTTTTTATAGCGCTTGATCCTGCCGCGTCCCGATTGTACTCCGAGGATATATACCAACTACATCGGGAAAATCGTTCGCTCACTAGCCAAGAAATGATAGAGTTTTACGAAACTTGGATCGAAAAATTTCCTATTATTTCTATCGAGGATGGACTTGCCGAGAACGATTGGGACACGTGGAGGGAATTGACTAAACGGGTCGGTGACAAAGTGGAATTGATCGGAGACGATTTATACGCTACAAATAGAAAGCTTCTTCAAAAGGGGATCGAGCATTACTCATCTACAGGAATCTTGATCAAGCTCAATCAGATAGGCACTGTGACCGAAACGCTGGAGACGATAAAAATGGCGCACGATGCTGGATTCAAGGTTGTGATATCTCACCGCTCGGGAGAAACCGAGGATTCATTTATCGCTGATCTGGCTGTCGGTTCTGGTTGTGGCACCCTAAAATCCGGCGCACCGGCTCGTTCGGAGAGAAATGCCAAATACAACCGGATACTAAAAATTGAAAGCGAACTTGGCGACAAAGCAACATATGCTAAATGGGACATCAGCGAAACTACATCTGATATCTCCGGAGATACTCCTGCTCAAACGACAACTCCAGCGCAAACACCTGCACCTACGCCAAGCGCACCGATATCGGAAGATGGGATATAGACACTAGTTGCTAGTCGCTAGTTATTAGTTGTTAGTTTAGACTAAAAGAAAAACCCGCCGAGCTGGCGGGTTTTTCTCTTTATTACTGCCGATATTTCATTATCCTGGGTAGCCAAGTGAACGTGCAACTTTCATTACTTTGTTGTAATAAGCCTGTGACGGATTATAACCCCAAAGGGCACGCTGTACATTTGAACCACCGCAAGCTTTCAAGTAATATGCGCCAGACAGAATTGCGTCCTCTACATTATTGATGTCGGCAACACCGTCTCCGTTTCCGTCAACACCGTGCCCTTTCCAAGTCGAAGGTAAAAATTGCATCGGTCCTTGAGCGTTGGCATATGATTTTTTAGAAGTCGATCCGGAACAACCTGTCTCGACATAGTGGACAGCCTGAATAATTCTGCGGTCAACACCTGTCGCAGCTTCGGCTTTTGCATACAACGCTTCGAAATCTGAAGGATCGTTGTAGGCAACAGTTTTTGCAGACGTTTTGATCACTTTTGATGCATTCATAGCATCTTCTCTGGCCTTAGCTTCAGCTCGCGCTCGAGCTTCTGCCTCGGCTTTTTCTCTGATTTCACGCTGAATTGTTGATTCACCGGGGACAATCTTCGCCTTCTCGCTCTCGATATTGAGAGCTATCGACTGACTTTTATCGAAAACTAGTTTAGAGATATACATCTCTGTATCTTGCGCTTTGGCGGAAGCCACTATCAAGGCCAGTATCGCCAAAAATAGTATTCCTACGGTAAAACTTATTGTGTTTTCGTAGTTGATCCCAAGCGATAAACTTCTTAGCATCCCTCTCATTTTTGACTTGTAATTCCTCTTGCGAAGAATCATGATTTTGTCTGGATTTCGGTTGGATAATACAGAGTTTGAGTATAAGCTAACATTCCCTTATTCCAGACTCCTATGTTAATAAAAAACACAAAATCCCGCTGATCTGCGAGAAACTTCTTCATTATAGCATATATAATGCTATCTGTCAACCCTTTTATTTAGCATATATCCTCTCCCAGAGCGCATATATTGCTATTTGATATATACTCTTTTTGCTCTGCTCCGATTCTATTCGTTCGCCAGATAGTGAACGATCGTTCAGTATCTGGCGAATAGTGGATGTATATTTGATAATTTGATGTTAATATTTATGCTCATAAAAAGCGAAAAGGACCGGCATACGTCTGCACCAGTCCTTCTCGGTCCGCCCGTTCGTCCCTTACGGGACAGGATGAGCTTCCTATGCCGCGATCCCCAAGCTGATCCGCTCGCGCGCGCGCGAGCATACGTCGAGCATCTCGCGTAACTGATTGAGCGCTGCTTCTGTCTCATCCTCTTTCGGAACCGTGCCCATGAGTA
>Ga0208373_1002682_pt1 | contig 19030 bp, 10 predicted proteins | sample RifOxyC2_FD_184036 | JGI IMG/M metagenome (GOLD analysis project Ga0208373, IMG submission 184036) | Soil microbial communities from Rifle, Colorado - Rifle Oxygen_injection C2 (SPAdes) | ecosystem: Environmental > Terrestrial > Deep subsurface > Rock core/Sediment | place: Rifle, Colorado... | reverse complement strand
AAAAACCTGATTAAAAAACTTGGCGAATGTGAAGTAAGCTGTGAAACAGCAGAAGAACTTTTTGTGCGAATGTGGCCGAATATCAAACTGAACGGACTCTGTTTTTAAAACATTTCTTGCGCTGAAAGCGCTTAATCAATAAAATGAGGCTTGTTTTCTATACAAAATAACAAAAAACCAAATGGCAGACATGAAAATGGTCAAGAGATTAGACATCTCTTCTGTCGCTAAACTCCAAGCGACAATGATGGCGGTTATGTACGGCATCATGGGCGCACTGACAACACTCGGAGGCGTTTTCGCATTATTATTCGGACAGGGCTTCAATTTAATCGGAATGGGACTTGGAATGTTAATCCTCGGCGCGGCTTTCGGTTATATCATAGGATATATCGGAGGTGCTCTTGGCGCATGGATCTACAACATGCTGGCGGCAAAAGTCGGCGGCATCAAGATTGAGTTGGAATAAAACACTACGATAACTATTAAAAGCCTCCGCTCTTTCGGAGGCTTTTTTGATTATTCTCCGATCGTAAAATACATAATCTCTTCATCTACATGACGTCCATTCCACCCAGCATTAGTTAGCTCATCAACCCTCCCGTAGAAACCGCTTGTGGTAACGGTTTTCAAATCCATAATCGCAACATCCGCCTCATTCTGACTAACAATAGAGGCAAAAACCAATGGCGTAGTCGTAAAACTCGACCCGAAACTTGCAGCTTCCCATGTCGATCCGATATCCACGCTGCCAGCAACACCATTAAACGGGTTATCTTCAGGTAAAAAAGCGATCCATGAAATTTCTTCCGCTCCATGCGTAATGTCCCATCCGCCAACAACACCGTTACCCTGATCCTCCCTAAGCTCCATCGAAAAGCCTGTCTCACTGGAAGACAAAATATTCGCACGTACAGTAGCAGTTCCATTTTCGGTTTGTTTTTGGACAAAAATCACAGGCTCCGATCCGGAAGAAAATGCCGAATCGAAAACAACATTTTGACTTATAGTGCCGGAACGATTTTGACTAAAAGTTTCAGTATCTCCATAAACTCCGGATGGCAGAGTATTCATATCAAAAGCAACCCACGCTACGGTTTCATACAAATGCCGCCCATCGAGCCAAACCCTTCCCGACCCTGAATCCTCCTCGATTTTTACGGAAAATCCGGTAGTACTTATATTTTTCAAATCCACATCCACGTCATCAACTCCACTCTCGGACTGAATTTGCGCAAAAACAACAACATCGGCACTTGCATCAAAAACTTCGCTGAAAGTTACAGGCTGCCAACACGCAGAAAGTCCGGCAACAGTACACCTCATAGATTGGCTGCCGCTCAAATAATCAAACGGTGCTTCTAATACAACATCGCGAGAATATATCCGAATACCATCGACAAACACATATTCCGTACCAACACCGCTCCCATCGGAAGCAATATTCTCTTGATAAAAGATATTCGGATAATACAAGGCCGATCCGTCATCCGCATTTTTCACAACTCTATTCCCTCCGAAATCATAACCATATTCATAAACAGTACCTCCGGCAGTAGGATAGCTGGAAATCAACTGATTCTTCGCATCATAAACATAGTCATAAGCGACATCACTAACGGCATTGCCGGCTTGGTCATATTCATAAGGATTACCTCCGACCGAAGTAACCGCATAGGGATTTGCAAAACCGGTCTCTTCGTACAAAAAATCTCCCAAATCTGAAGAATAAATCAAATTCGAAACAGCGTCATATTCATAAGAATACTGATAATCAACTGCCTCGCCGGAATCCGATGCCGAAGATCCGGCACCGGCATCGGAAGATCCATCATCACAAACATCTCCTTGCCCATCCGAATCGGAATCGGACTGGTCAATATTTGAATCAACAGGACAATTATCATGATAATCTTCAACACTATCATCATCTGTATCAATATGTGAAAAAGTAACAGATAAATAAACTGTCGAACCTCCAGTAAGAGTTACCAAAGTCATCCACACCCAATCTGCAAAATCACGACCGGTAAGCCACGTCGGATCGCCGCTCAAGTCAGACTCGCTATCTGCAAAATAAGAAGAGTCTAGCTCCACCCACGATCCATGATAGTAATCAAACGTATAATCAACATTCGAAATTTCATAATTCTCCATATCAAAACTAAAAGCGGCAAGAGCCTTTGCGTTAATTGCAAAAACGTAAGAACTATTCAAATAGTATTCACTCGACAAAATTCCACCACTATCAAAATAATAAGGACCGTCCCCAGAAGTAATATCGTTTATACCGCTGTCACCTATCGCTTGCACCGCTATAGGTATGGAATTTGTAGCATCAAGCCAATCGCTGCCATACACATATTCATCATAATCCGAAAACCCATCGTCATCGGTATCCCAATTATCAGGGTCGGAACCGAAATCTTCAACCTCCTCATCATCATACAAACCATCACCATCATAATCCTGACATGCATCACCAACGTCATCGCCATTCCAATCAGCCTGATATGGATTGAATTCATCGGGACAATTATCTCCGCCGTAAATAGTCAATCCATCGGCATCAACATCTGTAAAAAGTCCGCTCGTATAAAGATTCGTACCTGAGATAGCCGTAGTCAATCTGTATAAGTCATCATACTCATAATAAATATCTTTTGCCGTATCAATTCCAGACTCATCCAAAATCCATTCAATATTTCCAACATCATCGTATTGATACGATAAATCTTGCAATACTGTTCCAGTCCCGGAAACGGCAGTACGGCTATCAAGCAAATACATTTGTTCGGGATCATAAGTGCTTGTGACAACATCTCCATTTGCATAATAAACATTTTGCCACTGACCAAGAGAAGAATAGTCCATATCCGTAACCAGACTTTCGCCATCTACCAAAACGGTCTCAACCCTTCCGGCATTATTAAAAGTGTAATCCGCAACGGAACCTGTCGGATAAACAACAGACTCCATTCTACCCATTAAATCGTTCTCAAATTCGGTAATATAAGTTTCAATCCCTATAGTCCTCTCTTCGCTAACAACACCCCCGAAAGCATCATATTCATAAGAAACACTGCCTTGTTCATCGGAAACAGATGCAAGCAGCCCAACCCCATTCAGAGCCGTATCATAAACATATGTCGCACTGCCTCCGTCAGAAACAAACTCTGTTTCAACCCTATTGAGCTCATCATAGGTATAAGAAATACTTTCGCCGGTTGGAACAACTTCAACAAGCAAATTCCCATTCTCGTCATACTCATAAGCCCAAATTCCATAATCGGAATCCGCACTATCATGTCCTTCTTCCTGCATGGTTTTTCTTCCGAGAGAATCCCACTCGAAATTTCTCTCATTACCAAGAGCATCGGTAATGGAAATCATTCTCCCAAGCAAGTCGTATTCGTAATAAGTTGAGTAAATTTCACTCGATCCGGATTCGTCAGTCAGAAGTTCATCAACTTGCACCAAATTCCCATACGCATCACTGTAATATACCTTTACGTTCCCCATAGTATCTGTCGCTGTTTCGGTCCACAGAGAATAATCGCTATAGATATCACCCATTGAATTTGAAACAGAAATAATTCGACCGGCAGCATCATAATCATATTCATTGGCAGGCTGACTTAGGTCGGGAGTCGAATAAGATGAACCTGAAACAAAATAAGCCAATCCTTCCATTTCAACATTCCCATTCTCGTCATAAGAAGTATCGGTAACTGCATAATAATCCTCCCCTTCAACTCTAATTTGCACAGTACGCCCAAATCCATCGGCATAATTATAAGAATTAAAACCGTCAGCAGTACCATCATTTTGAGACTCATGCACAATTCTCGGCATCGAAACATCATCATAATCGTATTCGACATAAGTAATACTTCCGACTCCATCAACGTCTGGACCTGAGACGGAAATAAGTCTTCCGGCACCGTCATATAAATAGACAGACGCATATCCGTTATAGTCAATCGTTTCAGTCGGCTTGCCGTTTATGTAATTCACTTCGACCGAAACACTTTGTCCGAGAGGATTTGTAATTGTCTGCGGATAAAAATTCTCGGAATCATATGCAACACCGACCTGATATCCGCGCGGATCCGTCTGCAAGACAATATTCCCGTAAGAGTCATACTCGTAAGAAACAGTAACCCATGAACTATCGGAATCAAGCCACTGCATTTGATCGGTGAGAAGGCCGCTTGAGATGTCACCAAGAGACGTCGACCAGTCGTAATAATTTTCAGTTTTGCTTAAATAGACTCCATCACAATCGCTCACGTAAGAATAAGCCTGCTTAAATACCCATGAGCTCTCGCTATAAGAATAGGCATTCTCCGTACAAACCTCATCGCCATCCAAATCCGCCTCCCCAAATTGAGTTTCGGAAATCAACAAACCGTAACTGGTATCATATTCATAAGCAACTTCGACACTTCTGGAAGAGTCCGACCCATCAAAAGTAAAATTTGATACAAGATCGACGTGCGGATAATATCGGTCACCACCAAGATCAGTCACGCTCCACTCATTAACCGATCTATCATAGAGCGCCCCCGACAAATCATAAACCTCGATCATTATCGGCTTACCCTTCAACGCATGGCTCGCATAATCAACATCATAAATATATGTATCAGAAACGGAATCCCAATCTTCTCCTGTCCAAAAGCTCGACGAAAAATCAGCATCTTCATAAACGAAATACGCACTATCGCAATTTATATCGCTGCAAAATCCGGCGTCAATAAGGTTAACAGTAATTTCTCTCAAATAATCTCCATCAACAACATAGGTATAGCCCATGTCGGGATATGACGTGGATTCACCGTCAACGGCAATAACCATCCCATCACTCAAACCGATAGTACAAGCAATTCCATCGTTACATCCCAGATCAAAATAATAAACAGTCTCCGCCAAGCCATCCGTAACAGAAACTTCTTCAAACCCACTAAACTCACCGGTAATTCCATCAAAATATTTGTAATAATGACCACCGCTATATTGATAACTAATAGACGACTCATTGCCCAAGCCGTCATCGGTCACAACCTCAGAAACAACATAAATAGGAATAGCTAAATCGGTATTCAAGGAGTCCTCAAGTGCAGATTTGTAAGAAATCGAAAACTCTGCACCTCCAGATGTAGAAACAGAAGTTAGAAGATCCGGCTTGGTACCTATGCTTGTATAAACACCTCTCGGCCCCTCAAGACTGCTTTCGTTTGACTCATAGAAATCTAGGAGTCCGTCTCCATTCAAATCTGCATTCCCGTAAGTGGATTCCGACCCACTACCATACGACGTGCCACCGCAAGAGAACCTTCCGGCGGAAGGCGTAACATAAGTCCACGTATCAACTCCATCCCAAATATAAGCACCGGAATCGCTACCTACAAGATCAACTATCCCGTCACTATTAACATCGTTATAACAAAGCTCCTGACTATAAGCACTATAACTTCCATCAATAAATGTTGGCGTAAAATATTCCATCTCGACAAAAATCATCTCATACCCATGCCCATCCAAACCGTAATCCGAATCAACGACAAAACTACCATCGCCCGTATTCAAATAGAGCGTATATACAAGATCATCATCATCAACCCCATCAGCATCGTGATTCAGATCTTGATACGCACTCACTATATCCACAAGGCCGTCGCCATTCATATCAACAAGTCTGGCTCCGGTATCAAGCCCTTCCGGATAAAAAGGATAACTGTCATCTCCCCAAGAAAAAGCAACAGGCGAATCAAAACCGCTATCTTCAAATTCATACTCCGCATTGTTTAAATAAATATCCTCACCGGCAGCAGTCCAATCCGCATCAACAATATCTCCGGTAAAAAGATCGCTCAATCCATCTCCGTTAAAATCACCTAAGCGATATCCCGCAAGTTCTCTATCGTAACTACCTTCGGGACTACAAAAATTCCAGTAATCACCAATAAACCCATCGCGATAATTGATATACAAACACCCGTCTTGGATGGCATAACCATTTATGAATTTTATCAATTCGGGAAGACCGTCGCCATTCATATCCACAAGATTGCCATCGTCAAAATAATAACTCGAACTGATAAGAGAATAATAAGCCTTGAAATAATCACCACCAAAACTTGCTCCGCCGGATCCCAGTTTGGAATAAACATATCTATAAGAACCTGTCGTATCAAAAAAAGACTGATCCGCGTATCCATCCCCGTTAATATCAATCAAGTTCGAATCCTCACTGAAGCCAGCATAAACTCCACTGTAGCTGTACGCTATTGAATCCGAGGAATAACCGAAACTTGTCTCTGGCAAAACAACATTGTCACCTTCAATACTTGTTCCGCTTTCAACAATAGAATCAAGCATGGAGCGCGTTCCATTGTCACCAACCGTATAACTCAAATCATATTCACGAACCGGACTTCCGCTCAAATAACCGTCTATAACAATATCAATACCGCTCAAAAGATATTCCGTTTTAACCTCAAACCCTTTGTCGTACCACTTCGTCCAATCCGCCCTCTCGTCAGCAACCGAAACTCCATCATAAAACGGCTGAAATCGAACCTCTATCGGTCCATCGTTGAGAGCCGATGCCGTGCCGTATCCAGTATAATAAATAGCTTTCGGATAAATTTGCCCATCCTCTTTGTAGTATTCGTATCTGACATAATTACCATTTACATCACGAATCTCATCAATCATCCAAGAAAAAATCTGTGTCGAATCATCCGCATCATCTTGTCTTGAATCAGCGCTTTGTCCGAAATAATACTGGATTCCATTTTTATCGGTTATCATCCACGAATCATCCGAATTAAATTCGTATTTATAAAAAACTTCCTCAACCTGCATTCCATATTGACCATGTTCATCATCGGTCAAACTGACAGGCAAAAGAACTCCGCCCGCACCGCTCATATTCAAATAAAACTCGTTTGTACTATAAATATCTTCAAACCCATACTCCTTTGTCCTAGTAATTTGTCCACCTGTAAAAAGCGACCATCCGTATCCGGCAATGGAATCCGAACTCGCAGCTTGATTGTTGTAGAATAAATAAATTTCCGGTTGCATGCCGTTACGACCAGCCGGCAAATCAATCGGATATTTATAAGTTGCTGCTCCTGTCGCCAAATTTGTTTCGTAAACACCAAGAGATTTCTGATTTGCCATCGGATCTGCGGCATAATCCAAAAGCGGAGTGAAAGTATCGGCGGAAGATCTTGCAAGAGCCTCTTCAGACACTTCCGACAGATCCAACTCATCACCATTTTTCAGCTCGGGATCAAGTTCGGACTGGTCAATATCAACACTTTCCTCGGAAACGACCTCTGCCTCTGCCAACATGCTAGGCGTAAAAAACAAATTAATCGCGAACGTAAAAATCACGAGGGTGGTAATTTTTTTCATTGTTGTTTGAATTATGAAATTTTCCCTCCCTGTATAACACTCAGACATTACAAAAATGTTGCAAATCGCTGGGAAAGCGAAGCAATTCCGAACGCCTCTCCTATAGGCCTACTTCCTACCGTACACATCCTTTCTATTCGCAACCCTAAGCACAACCAAAACAACTACAACACCTTTATCAACTCTAAATACAACCCTGTAATCACCAACTCTAAACCTGTAAGTATTGACTTCAAAACCCTTTAACTTCTTGGCCTTGGACAGTGGATCTTTTAATGACGCAAAATATTTCATTTTCAAAATTATACGGCTCGCAATTACGGAAGGAAGCCGTCGCAAATCATCAAAAGCATTCTGCGTATATTCCAATCTATAATCCATACTCCTTTTTCATTTCTTCATGGGTAAAAGTCTTCCCACCATTCAAGTAATCTTGCCAGCTGTCCTCCACCGTCTCCTTAAAACTCTTTTCCTTTACAGGTCTTAGCGTAACCGCATCGGCATCAACAAAAACTTGAAAATAACAGGTACCAACCTTATCGCGCCACGCTTTAGGCAGAGTAACCTGTCCTCTTTCGGTACATTTAACAATTTTCATAACATCGAGAAATAAGAATTTCATACTTTCTTATTTTAAGTATATCAAAATCAACCCCTTTATACAACATCGACATTACAAAAACATTGCAAATCGCAACCATCCCCTCTTCTCTGCTGTCTGCCTCACTCAACCATTAAGGCTTTAATTTTTGCTTCGAGTGATTCCGCAGCGATACTGATTTTTTCGAGAGCATCACGCATGCTCGAGAAAAATCAGTAAGCGAGGACTAGCGAGAATCCTAATCACGCAAACCCTTCCCTCTTCTCTGCTGTCTGTGTCTTGTGTCTTGCTCCTTACCTCAGCCCCTCCACCGGCCCTATCGCCGCAATCCTAAGATTCTCCGGCGCAAGCAACTCGCGAGCAACTCGTTGCACATCTTCGGCAGTCACAGCATCAACCCCTCTTACAATTTCCTCAACAGTCTTAATCTTTCCATAAAGAAGCTCGTATTTACCAAGCAAATGCGCCATCTCCTCGCTATCCTCGAGACGCAAGGCGATTTTTCCTTTTATAAATTCCTTACCCTTAGACAACTCCTTCTCCGACACAACTTCATCGCATATACGCGCATACTCCGCCTTGATTGCATCGATAGCCAAAACCGCGCGATTCACATCGACACCCGCTCGAGTCGAAATCGCTCCGCAGTCCGTATAATTATCCGTTTCCGTTTTAACGTAATAGCACAAACCCTTCTCTTCCCTAACAGCCATAAACATTCTCGAACTCATATTCCCTCCGAGAATAGTGGAGAGAACTTGCTCGACATAATGATCGGCGTGACCTTCCGGAATGCCACGCGCACCGCAAACAATATGAGTTTGTTCGGTTTTTTTGATGTGAAGTTTTTTCAGGTCTTTTGCCAAATCCGGCTTGAATCCCTCGAACCCTCTACTCCTCTTTTCATTACCGAAATTGAATTTCTCTTCAATAGTTTTAATAACTTTTTTCTCGTCTATATTTCCCGCGACACACACAACGCAATTATCCGCCGTATAAAGAGAATTTTTATATTTCAAAAAATCCTCATGCGTCACATTCTTAATCAATTCCTTCGTACCGATCTCGTCCCAGCCCATCGGCTGTTCGCCAAAAAGCAAATTCTCAAAATCCCACCCGACTTGATACATCGGCGTATCTTGATACATATTGAACTCTTCCAAAATAACTCCGCGCTCCTTCTCGATTTCATGCGAATCAAACTTCGCATTCACAAGCATATCAGATAGAACATCCGCCGCAGTCTCGAAATGCTCACTCGCAACTTTCACGAAATATCCGGCATACTCCTTACCGGTAAAAGCATTGAACTCGCCTCCAACAGAATCGATCGCCTCGGAAACCTCTCTCGCATTCTTATATCGATTCGCGCCTTTGAAGAACATATGTTCCAAAAAATGCGAAATCCCACGAATAGACTGATCCTCGTATCTCGACCCTGCTCCGCATAAAATCAAAACTGTCACAGCCTTCGTCCCAGCAGATTTTTGCGTAATCACGCGAAGTCCATTTTCAAGTACGGTTTTCTTGTGCATAAAAATAAATTAGTGTTTTTACGCACGACAGGATAGCATCAAAACCTTTTTATCAAAATCTCTTCTTCATTACCTACTGCGCAACAATATTCCACTGCGCATTTAAATACTGAACAAGTTTAGCTTTGGCAACACCGGACGGAAGACCTTCGGTTATATTATCATCGATACCGCTATCTTCAGCATACTCTATAACATCACTTCCTTCCTCCGTATAAAACGGACCTTCGGGATGCTCTTCCTTATCCCATACCTGCCCACCGCTACGATGAGCTGCCAAATAAGTACCGACAACCCGGGAAACCCACACATTAAGACCCACAGGAACATCCTTAGACTTTCTTACAAAGGAATTACCATCAGGTGTCCATCCATCTGCAATCAAACATCCGTTAGCGTCAAACAAACTTGCTACCGCAGGATCCAATCTACTAACCGTTATACCGTTCGGAATAGCAGTAGGACTGCTAGGTAATTTATAAACATTAGACTCGTTACGCCAACCCCATCCATTAACTAAACCTGCTGCCCTGTTTGAAGATTCAATCTTTAATCGAATTGCATCATCCGTACGAACATATGTATTTTGAGGGATTTTAGATATGTCATCGCCAATTTTTACAATAGCTCTGTAGTCATAATTGTCACCCCATCCTGGAATAAGAACCTCATCTCCCTCATCCTTATAAGCTTTTAACTTTTCTGCATAACCAAGCGGAATTCTAACTCCGTCGGGAAGCGATTTCAGAGCTTCCGAAGGATTATAAGCCTTATCTCCCTCCGCAGGTACCGCAGGTAACTTCACCACGAAGTTGGAATCAAGCGTCAGCCCCCATCCATCCTGCTTAATCGCACCGGCCTCATCAACAATTCCATAATTCTTCGCATATTTGACATCAATTTGCGCACCGACAATCAAAAAATCAGAAACTTTCTCATTATAAGATTTATCTGCATTTACGGTTGGAAGCTTAACTATATTCCAACCTTCACCTGCGCCATTAACCCATGCAAACCCTTCAACTGCCAAACCACCGTTACTAGCAATAATCCCCAAAGCCTTACCGCCTTCTGATTCTATATATGTCCCTTCCGGTATCTTGGCAATATCCTCCGGCTTAAGAGTTGCACCTTCTGCAGGAGCATCAGGCAGTCTAACAACACCTCCTCCGTAAGCAAAACCCCATTTTACAACATCATTAAGTTCATATCTAGCAACCGATTCGTCCTCGGCCATAACTGGAGAAATAATATCTTTTTTCAAAGCTTCATCATTCCCAACAACTTCACCAACTTGAATTTGATCTATAGTTCTTTCGACAACTTCCGGAACAACCGGAACTGTTGCTGCAGGCACTTCTGGTTGAGCCGCAGGCTGTTGAGCAGGTTGAGCTTCTGGTTCAGCCTCAGGCTGTTCATCGACTGCTGCTTGGGCATTTGTATTGGCACCATCACCTTCACCTGCCGCTTCACCACCACTTGCCGTCTGCTCCCCGCCGGCAACACTTCTTGCCAATTCAGTAGCCGACGACGATCCGCCCGTAGCCCCTCCGTCCGTCCCCCCATCTGTTTTTTCTGTTTTCTGCCCAATTTCCCATCCGTTTTCTACAGTCGAAGGAATTGAGTTATACCATTCTATAATACCTGCCATATGTTCAGCCGTAGGCTTACCATCCGGTCCAAGCATGGATCTAGCCTTACCGAAATCCAATTGACTTCCGGCCTTGATATCATTCGGATCAGCATTTTCAACGTCTGGAACTCTGCATTTATCGCTAAGCAGTCTAACGACTGCAAAAGCTTGCGCAGGATTCTCCTGCCAATCGATTCCAAATTTATTTTTTACTATCTGACTCAAGCTATCACCCTCCTTAACCGTATAAATCCCGTCACGAACAATTTCCACTCTGACTGGAGCCTTCTCCACAACGACAACTCTTGGAGCCTCATGCCTTTCGACAATAACATTTTCAGTTATTTCTTTATTGAATCTATCAAGAGCACCGCTCAATCTGTCGGCAACCCGATTCTTAGCACTGAAAACTCCGTCAATTCCCCTGATATAATCATTCAATATATGAAAAATTTCCTGAAGCATCGCAACTTTTCTGGTCGGAGACAAGACATCCGGACTGGCGTGCTCAACTCGATCGACAAAACGATCAACCTTGTCTATAAGCACATCTCGATTCCTTTCGAGCTTTTCGTCATATTTTTTATTATGAGGCTTAAGCTCTTTATCGAGAATTTTCGTTTGTTCACTATCGATATCGGCCATAAGTTTTTGCAACTCGGCCTTAGTGTCTTGACGCAACTCGACAGCCTCCTGACGAGCTTCTTGTTTTTCATTACCCATGTTAAATTTTTGTTAGATTTTTATTTAAAGTTTTTTCAACTTCGGCATCATCAATCTCTTTATTGGCAACTTGCATATAGTCGGCAAGCCTTTTTGCCAACGCGCCATCCTTATCCGTTTCCATAGCTTCATATATCAATTTATAAAAAGCCTTCTTGCTCTCCTCAAGCATTTCAATAAGCTTCTGCAACTCTTCATCGGTCATTTTTTCAACCATACCGGTCCAATGCTTTTTCTGATCCTCTTGCATAAAAGGATTGATTGCGACAAGCATAAGTGCGTGCTGTTTTAATTCCGTATTACTCATTTTAAGAAGTTAATTTTTGTTTTTTATCAAATAATTATACCACAGTTGTAGCCGCAGGTCTAGCCCCGAATTCCGGCACTGCAGGTATTCTGCGCCCAAGCGTTCGATCAATTATGTTTAAATCAAAACCACTATTTTGAGTCGAATGCTTAATATATCCGATAACCCAATCAAGAGAACCATCATCACCATTCGCAACTCCGCAAAGCTCATATATATCCTCATCCTCAATTTTCGACCACAACATGCGATTAAACATCCCTTGAGGCGTAACCCCCGATGTTATAAGTTCTGAAATATATCTTCCGAGTTCCGTAGCGCCGAGACTTGCAACCCTGACATAAGAAACTTCGCTGAAAGCTTGCGCAAACTCGTCATAGCTGAGAGTAATTGGTTTGCTCGTATCATGAGGATTCACAAGGCTTATGTTGTCAGCCGTCGAATCATAAGAATCAACAACATATGCATGATTATGCTTAATCACCAATCCTGAAGGAAGCGCGATGTCGCCTGTCGCAGCCAAAGAGTTCACAGTGACCAAGTATCTTCCATCAGATACTGAAAATCTATCTCGGAAAAAATCCAAAGCACCCTTCCTTGTCAGACCGCGCCTCGGATCAGAAAAAGGAACTTGGCCGGTCTTCTGGTAATCACCAATCGCATGCTTATTGCACAAATCACCTCCCAAAAGATCCATAAACGCCCGATGCCCGAATCCACCATCTCCGGCAAGTCTTCCGAGCGGATCCTCAAACCTAAGCGTCATACCACGAACATGATTTTTTACCCTGCTTCTGTAAGAATAATATGCCCTTTCGAGAATAATATCGCCAAGATCGGCTTTTGTATCGGCATGTTGACTTCTCCAGTCCTGAATATCTTGACTGCTAACTTCTATATCTCCAACATTCGTCCCGGTATTAACCCCGTCTCCCAAGAACCTAACGGTAAATCCGCCTGCACTCGGTCTAATCGTTTTTGTAATAACCTGTTGCGCCAACGCAGGACTTTTTGTCCTGAGAGTATATATTGCACTGAGCAAATAACAATCTCCCCTCTTCCCCTGACTCAATTCTGCTTTGTCGATTCCGTTCGGATAAAGCATTTTCATGAAGTCGTCTCTTTCTTTTCTTTCCAAACCAATACGTTCAAAACCGGATTTCGTCCAACCAACCTCGTTACTTACCTGCTCAAGATCCGCACGTGCAGGTATTGTTCGAGGCATAGACCTCAATAAATCAACAAGGGGATTTCTACTCTGAACCAAGCTGGAAACGACACCAGACGCTTGCCTTGCATCTCCGTCGACAACATTATGCCAATCTCTGGTTGGAATAAGCGGAAATATCTGAAGACGATCAACGGCTCTATCAAACGCATTTTCGATTCCAAATTGCATCCCTAACGCAACAGCTTCTTGATAAAACCCAAGTCCATATCGAATCTTCTCGATACATTCTTGAAAACCAAGCCTGCTGAAATCTTCAGTAATAAAATTATTAATCAGTCGAACCTTCGCATCACTTTCAGCACCAGAACGCAGCTTCGCAATATCAGCCATAATCTGCTCAAAATAACCAACCTCGGAATCATACGATTTGTCTTGTGCAGCCTTTTTCTGTTCCAAAACCTCAATCATTCTTGTAGCCAATCCGGCAATCTCGGCAATCTCATCCTGACTTGCACCCACGGAAGGAGCCACAAGCAAGCTCTTAACCCTTTCAAAAAGTTTTTTCTCGACTTTTCTCAACTCTCTAAACTGATACACCGTAACACTTGCCGTATCGTTTTTTCTCCTTTCGATAATTTCACTGGCATCAGCGAATTTCGAGAGCGCATCCCCGACCTCCATCTTATCAACCTCTTCCCCACCTATCTCTGCGCCCCCGTTTTTAATACTTGCTATGAACTGTAAATCCTCACCTCTGTCGCTAAGTGTCCTGCCGGCAACCGCAACGCTTTTGGCTGCATAAGTTCTCGTACTTCCGGACACAACACCTGCCGCCGCAGAAACACTCGTTCTAACCGATGCAACAGCTTTACCAAAACGCCCTTGAGTCTTTTCAGGCTTCTTAAACCCACCCGACCGCATAAAAATATCTTCACCATTCGGACCACTAATTTGATTAACAATAGTCGACTCATGAGTGTCCTCGTTTTTCATAACAATTTCGCCGTTTTCAATCGCAAAAACAAATCTGAGCGGAGCATTCACATCAGAAAACTCCACGACATCATCACCTCCGACATTTTGGAGAAAAAACCACTTCGGAGCCTGCTCTCCATGCAAAGATATCTCAATTCGATCATCGAGACTTAACCGTCTCATGCAAGAAACGATCGAATCAACAGATCTCTCCAGCGAATCTTGAGTCGTAGGGGTAGCTGCCGGACTTTTCCTGCCAAACAAACCCATAGTTAATTTATTATCTTGAAATTATATCACAAAACGGCTTCGACGACAAGCCATCCGCACTGCCAAAAAACCTCAAGTGGTAGTAAATTGAATCAGCCCCTTTCTGCCATCTGCAATCTGCCACCTGCAATCTATCTACTATCTGTGTCTTGTGTCTTGTGTCTTGTGTCTTGTGTCTTGTGTCTTGTATCTTGCTCCTTACCCCTCCCCCCATGCCTCGCTTCAAACTAATCACAATACTCATCATCATAACAACCGTAATAATCGGCATACGCCTTTTTCAATTACAGATTATTTCACACAGCTATTACAAAAATATCGCGCAAAACGAACATCAAGGCTACACCGAACTTCCTGCACGTCGAGGCGAAATCCTAATAACAGACAAAAATTCCGGTGAGGAATATACTCTCGCAACAAACACTACTTACAACCTGCTTTATGCGGATCCATACCTTATAGAAAATCCTGAACTGGTAACCGAAACCCTTGCGCCACTACTATTCGATCTTGAACAAGAAAAAGAGCTTGATGAAGAACGAGTCGAAAAAGAAAAAGATGACGCAATGCTAATTGAAGACGAAACGGCTCGAGAAGACGCACTTTCAAAAATCGCCTACAAGACAGATGACAAACTGCTTGAGGATTTCACTCAAGACCTCGAAGATCAATTAAGTGAAAAAATCCGAGACCAAATTTTATTGATAGAAGAGGCAGACGTGCTTCTTCAGGAAAGTTTGGAAAATATGAACATGGACGGCGTCTGGATTACGGAGACAGGAGATGTTTACGTAGTTCCATCTGAAATTGACGACAAAGAAGAAACTGCAAATCTACTCGCCGAAGTATTCCAAGTTGATGCGGATAATCTTGCAAAAACCCTAGAAGGAACCAATCGCTATACGGTACTCAAACGAAAACTGGATCCGGAAATATCTTCGCAAATAGAAGAGATAAAAGCCGCCGATGAAAACAAAGACTTCCTCGGAATCGACATGATCGAAGAATATTATCGTTATTATCCGGAAGGCGAACTCGCCGCACAACTGCTCGGATATACCAATACGGCAGGAGTAGGCCAGTACGGAATAGAAGGATTTTTCAATACAATTCTTACGGGTAAAAAAGGCCATTTCTCATCTCAAATAGACGGCACGGGAAACCAAATAACTGTCGGCGAAAGCATTATTGAGCCGGCTGAGGATGGCGCAAACATCACCCTTACCATCGACAGGACAATACAATTGGCTGTTGAAACCTATCTGGAGCAAGGTGTAAATGATTTCCAAGCGCAAAGCGGCCAAGCAATAGTCATGGATCCGGAAACGGGCGCGATTCTCGCAATGGCCAATTATCCGACATTCGATCCGAACTCATACAGCGATGCTTACGAACTTTCGGAAATAGAACTGACCGAAGCTCAAATGGAATATGTCTATAACGAAGGAACCGAAGAAGAGCCGATATATTATCTCTACACTCACATAGATCCGGACGAAAAAATTCGCATCTTCCAAGACACAGACAATCCAAACAGATGGTATTCTTATACCAACCTGCAAGGCCCAGCTGTTTACAAAAACAACACGATTCAATCGATTTACGAACCGGGATCTGTATTTAAATCGCTGGCCATGGCGGCGGCGATTAATGCAGGAGAAGTTGAACCGGACACGGAATTCAACTGCACCGGACCGATAGAGGTTGACGAATATACGATAGACAATTCCACCCACACGGCTTACGGATGGGAAAGTATGACTGACGTACTCGTCCATTCGGACAACATAGGAATGGCTTATGTCGCAGAACTTCTGGGAAATAGCTTGTTCTACAGCTATATACAAGCTTTCGGCTTCGGCAAAAGAACTGATATACAACTGGACGGAGAAGAAACAGGCTACATAGAATATTATGAAGATTGGGCAAAATCGGAACTTGTCACGCACGCATTCGGACAAGGTATTTCCGCAACCCCCATACAAATGATAACCGCAATGGCGGCTCTCGCAAACGACGGCGTACTGATGCAGCCTTACCTTATTGAGAAAATCGAATATGCCGATGGAAGCATTACTGAATATGAACCTGAAATCATAAGACAGGTGGTCACGGGCGATACTGCCGAAAAACTTACCGCCATGCTCACAGCGGTAATCGAACGAGGCGAAGGCATTCAGGCAAAATTGGAAGATTACTACGTGGCAGGAAAAACAGGTACATCTCAAACATACAAATATGGTGAACCTCTTGAAGGCGCAGGAACAACAATAGGTTCTTTCGTAGGTTATGCGCCTCTAAACGATCCTCAGTTTATCGTATTGGTAAAATACGATTATCCGAAAACAAGCATCTGGGGTGGCTCAACCGCTGCAAAAACCTTCGCTTCAATCGCCGACTTCATCTTCGATTACTACAATATCCCTCCTGACAAAAATTAACATCTCCATTCCCACCATACCCCCTAATTCCCCTTCCAATGAAAACTGCAAAACAAATCATGACCAAATCGATTCATTCGGTCAATCCTACGGCTGCGGTCAAAACAATAATTCAAAAAATGGCAAAGGCAGGTGTAACCGCAATTCCGGTAGTGGACAAAAAAAACAAACTTCTCGGCATCGTCACGGAAGCTGATGTCGCAACTCATGAATTGAATCCGCACACTCCGCGCGCAATCAGCCTCCTCGGCGGATTGATTTACCTCGAAAACACGGAAAAATATAACGAAGAGCTGAAAAAATTCTGTGCACAAACGGCATCGGATTTAATGACAAAAGAAGTGATCACAATAAATGAAAACGCCACTCTCGACGAAATAATCGCCATAATGCAAGAGAAACAAGTTGGCCGCCTACCGGTAATTGACGAAAAGGGAATCTTAAAAGGCATCGTCACCCGCACCGACATCATCAAGGCAATTAATTAGTTGAGTAATAAAATATTTATAAATATCTGCAGCTCCTCCGCCATCTGTAATCTTTAATCTGCCATCTGCAACCTGCAACCTGCAATCTACTCAACTCCCACTCTCCCCTTCATCTCTACATCATATCTCGAAGCTTTAACTCCGAATATCAAGCTATCCAAGTTGTCGAGATAACTTTTCAAGTCACCTGAGTTTTCAGGAGGCACGACTTGCCCGATAAGCGAAGAGAACTGATCCAAAACGTCCATATAATCGATAACTTCTTCGAAATCCAAGAAGAAGACATTGTCATCATAATTACCAAGCCAATCTGCATCATTGGCAAAAACTTGCGACGCGGCAACAGAACCTTCTCCGTCAAACAACTCCCATTCGGGATATGTGGAAATGATTAGGAGACCATCTTCCGTAACTCCATATATCAAAGATCCTTTCAATAACGACCATGCGGTCGTAGTTGGAGTGGCGGTCGTAACCCCGCCCTCAACATCTTCAACCACCTCAACCGTTTCGGCGGCTACAAGACTTTCAAATCCGCTGAAGTCAAAATTTACAGCTCGGAAATCGCTACCCAAAACCTCAAGATCATTCTGTGAAAACGCCGTACCTATCCCACTCGCATCATACTGCATAAGCATCACAATGGATGCGATTTGCGCATCAATTTTATCAACAAACTCTTTTGCCGAATCAAGATTAGAAGAAGCATCTATTACAATGGAAATACCGGGCAAAAGGTCATTCCCACCGTTTATCGACAATGCATAACCTTTATCCAAAAAACTCTTCAAGTCTTCTTCAAAATCCATACCTAAATATTGCGTAACATAAGTGGAAATTTCATCACCAACCTCGTTACCGCCTGATTTTTCAACCCAAAAATCTATCAATTTATCAATCGAACCCGATTCATCATAAAAAACCAAATCGCCGGAAGGCACATTTTCCGCCAAATACCATCTGTCACCTTGAAGCTCATCAAGCCCGATCCCAGCCTCATCAATCTTCTCCTGATCTCCGTTGGCATATCCGTAAAACACAATATAAGAATCTTCAAATCCAAAAGAAAAAATCTGCGAAGAAAGCAATGAACTTCCCGCGCCAAAAACCCCAGGCAAGCTGGTAGTATTGGAAACCTTCTCCAGACCTTCGGAATCGGTATAAATATATCCTATATAAGTACCGCTCAACTCATTAACACTATCCATATATGTTGTATTGTCGAGCAAACTCTCCGCATCCGAAGCCTTGAACTGTCCGCTCGCATTAACAAGCGACGAAGAACTTCCCGTTACAACAAGCATATCTCCAAGCAATGCGGTATAGCTCTCGCCTTGAGCATCGGTACCGGCCGTCACATAGACATCGGTATCACTTAATTGAGTCATAGTCGCCTCACCGCGCGCAACCATGGCATCAAGCCATTCTTGCGCTTTTGCAGTATCTGCAACCGTC
>Ga0208373_1002681_pt1 | contig 19035 bp, 19 predicted proteins | sample RifOxyC2_FD_184036 | JGI IMG/M metagenome (GOLD analysis project Ga0208373, IMG submission 184036) | Soil microbial communities from Rifle, Colorado - Rifle Oxygen_injection C2 (SPAdes) | ecosystem: Environmental > Terrestrial > Deep subsurface > Rock core/Sediment | place: Rifle, Colorado... | reverse complement strand
AGCATCTTGGGGATTACTATGGCATCTAAGACAGGATGCCTCCATGACTTCGCCTTTTTTTAAGACAATGAGATAAGGCTTTCCATCAATGTTACGGATCGTGGATTCGGATTCGAGCTTCTTGTCTAGAGCCATTTTCTCAATAAATGCGCGCTCATATTCATCCGCCTCATTTTCAGGACTCCTCGCATTGATAGCCGCATCTCTAAAGGAATATCTTGAAGGGCTGATAGACTTGAAATACTTTTCAATCTCGCGTATCGCATGGAAAGAGGACATCCATGTGTGGTCAAAGTACTCCTTCGTCCGGAACGGCTTGCTCCAGGCAAGAATACTCGGTTTCATAATCTGGGAGAAGTAGGTATGGGTGGCGCGGTTCCTGTCGAGTATGATTCGGGCTTTCGACTGAGCCTCAATGAGCGCTTGTTGGCGCATGTTGTAATTGACTGTTATGACGACAATGACCGCAGCAATAATGAATACGATGCCAATAGCCACATTCAGAAATATCCCTAATCTGGTACTGCGAATCCATCCAATCATCTTAACCCCTATGCCCAAGATTTTCGTGCAATCCACCTGCGCAGGAATGACGCTTTTTCACGAGTCCTTCAAGTCCGGAATGACGAGAATATTTTTTAAAGAACCGGGGCGAAATGATAGGGCGGCCAGGGGCCGGAAAGCTCGATTTGGAGCCCCTGAGATTTATGGCGTGTGTTCCATTCGTCCGTCATGCGTTCCAAGGCCGCCACGGACCCGTCTGGAACAAGCAGGGCGCCGTGGAAAAACATCTCCTCATCCCTGCCGGCGACATCCTGCGACTGGAGACGACATTCACTAAACCCTGCCGACACCTCACGGGCGACGCGCAGGATATCGCGGTCCATCTCTTTCAGCCAGGCTGCCACATCCTTGTCCACCGCTCCCCTGATTTTCTGCTCTAAAAAATAGCGCTTACCGGGAGACATCCCCGCCAATTGTTCCTTTTCCGCCGCCAGACGGGCCGCCGTCATTCGCGCCCGGGCCTGGGGCCGGTTCACATATCCCTTGAGAGTCCATTCTTTTTTATCGATGGTATCCCGGAAAAACTTCATCAGGACATCCTGGCGCTGCCGCAGCGGTTCCGCCGCCGCTTCTATTGAAGAAAAAACAGTTCCAAAACGGACGGGCAGCACCGGACTCTGTTCCATCGCGGAGAGGACGACCTCTTCATGACGCAGCGCCCGGGGGGCCACCCATGCCAGATCTTCCATTTTCGCCTGGGACCCGGGGCCGGTGAAGTCCTCAAGATGAACCTCTGCAAGGACGGCGGCGACTTCTCCGATGACCTCGACAAAAAGGGGATGTTCCCCGTCGATCCCTGTCCCGGCGATCTTTGGAAGAGGCTCGGCTGGAGTCAGACAGAAAAGATAGATCCCCAGGCTCATCCCATCCCCCTGAGCACTTCCGCGACGGCGTCTTCGACATCCTGGCGACTGATGAGGATGTCCGGTTCCCCGACCCCGGCCTTCTCCATGGACGAAACGGCTCGGCGTACCGCCGTCATGGCCGCTTTCCGCACGACGGAGGCAATGTCGGCCCCGCTGAAGCCTTCCGTTTTCTCAGCCAATGCGGCGGATTTTACCCCTTTCGCCACAGGCTTTTGGCGGAGATGGACGGCAAAGATCGCCTCCCGGTCTTCCGGGGTGGGCATCATCATCTCCACGATATCGTCGAAGCGTCCCGGACGGAGGACCGCGGTGTCCAGCATATCCATGCGGTTGGTCGCGCCCAGGACGAGGACGCCCCGGAGCTCATCGATCCCGTCGAACTCGGCCAGGAACTGGCTGAGGATCCGCTCGGAGACATGGGAATCCGACGACCCGGCGCTCCGGGTCGGAACGAGGGCGTCGATTTCATCGAAAAAGATGATGCAGGGGGCCGCCTGCTTTGCCTTGTGAAAGATCTCCCTCACCCCCTTCTCCGACTCCCCGACCCACTTCGACATCAGGGCCGGCCCCTTGACGGAGATGAAGTTCACCCGGCTCTCCGTGGCGATCGCCTTGGCAATCAAGGTCTTCCCGCAACCCGGGGGGCCGACCAGCAGAATCCCCTTGGGCGGCGTCACGCCGGCCTTTTCAAAAAAGCGGGGATACTTCAGCGGCCACTCCACGGCCTCGATCAGGCGCGCCTTCAGGGAAGACATCCCTCCCACATCGTCCCAGTGGATATTGGGGGATTCGACAAACACCTCCCGGATGGCGGAGGGTTCGATCTCCCGCAGGGCGGACAGGAAATCCTCCATGTGCACCTCGAGTTTCGCGAGGGTCTCGTAGGGAATCCCGGCCTGGCCGAAATTGATCTCCCCCATGATCTGGCGCAGGCAGCTCATGGCCGCCTCCCGGCAGAGGGCCTCCAGATCCGCCCCGACAAAGCCGTGGGTGATCTCCGCCAGATGCTCCATGCGGACGTCTTCCGCCAGGGGCATCCCCCGGCTGTGGATCTCGAGGATCTCCATACGACCGCGCCGGTCCGGGATCGGAATGACGATCTCCCGGTCGAACCGGCCCGGACGCCGTAGGGCCGGATCGAGGGCGTTGGGGATGTTGGTGGCGGCGATGACGATGACGTTCTGCCTTTTGTTCAGGCCGTCCATCAGGGCGAGGAGCTGGGCGACGACCCGCTTTTCCACATCCCCGACGACGTTCTCCCGGCGGGGAGCGATGGCGTCGATCTCATCCAGGAACAGGATGCTCGGTCCCTTCCTGGTCGCCTCTTCGAAGATCTTCCGGAGGTGGGCCTCGCTTTCGCCGTAGAACTTGTGGATGATCTCCGGCCCGCTGATCGAAAAGAAATTGGCCTCCGTCTCGTGGGCGATGGCGCGGGCGATGAGGGTCTTCCCGCAGCCGGGAGGGCCGTAGAGGAGCACGCCCTTGGGCGCGTCGATCCCCAAACGTTCAAAAACCTCGGGATAGCGCAGCGGCAGTTCAATCATCTCCCTGATCCGCTGGAGCTGGGATTTCAGGCCGCCGATGTCTTCATAAGCGAGGGTTCGGCCGCCTCCTTCTTCTCCCTGGGACTTGCCGATGACCAGGATGGTGGCCGGGTTGATGATCACCGGACCCTTGGGCGTCACGAATTCGACCTTGAAGAAGGCGGCGCGGCTGCCGAACAGGGCCGCCTGGATCTTGGCCCCCTCCAGGACCGGCAGACCATCCAGAAGGCTCCCGATGTATTGCAGATCGCGCTCCGCCGGGGTGACGTTGGTCGGCGTCAGGACAATTCGTTCCGCCGGGCGGCACTTCATCTTGCTGATCTTCACCGTTTCATCGAGGCCGACACCGGCGTTCTCCCGGGTCAGGCCGTCGAGCTGGACCCGCGACTGACCGCGGATTTCCTGATAGGCGGGCATGACCTTGCAGAGGGCCTTGCGTTTTCCCTCGACCTCCACCGTGTCGCCGACGGCAGCCTCAAGCCGTTCGAGGTCTTCCGGTCCCATCCGGGCCAGGGCGCGGCCGACGTCCTTGGTCAATGCTTCCGTCACTTTCAACTTGATAAACGGCTTTTCAGTCTCTTTCATGATTCCTCTTCCTTTTTCGTTTCCTTTTCCGTCATTCCGGGCTTGACCCGGAATCCAGGAATAAAACGCCGGATTCCCGCCTCCGCGGGAATGACATATGGGGGCGCGGAAATGACAATTCGGCGTCATTTCTGTTTTCTCAGTCCGCCTTTTCACAGCGGATGGTCACGATACCGTTGTTGCAGGTCACCTTGATCCTGTCTTTGGCGGGGGAATGACTGAGGAGGACCTCTTTCCGGTATTTCTTCTCCCCCTTGTCGGCTGAAATCGTCAGGACATCATCCCGGACATCGATTTTGATATCATCCCGTCCCACGCCGGGCATTTCCGCAATCAGCGTGGTGGCTTTCTCGTCTTCGAAGACATCAATCAGGGGTTCATGGATCTCCTGAACCACCGCCTCGCCGGTTTTCTTATCCTTGCGGATATTGCCGAAGGGCTCCACTTTGATCGCGTCATCCTTCCCGCCGAGGCCTGTTTTCAGGCTGAAACCATACACACCCTTGACGCCGCCTTCCTTGGAGGGGAAGGTAAATTCTCCCTTTTTGGTGACGGTATCCCCTTTCTCGGAGATCTCGTTCAGCTTTTCGGCGATGTCGGTCAAACCGCTGAGGATACGGCCGAAACGGTTCTCGCCCCCCGCCGTTTCCCCGGCGCGCCCTTTTTCCCCGGCATCCCGGGTTGACGTCTGCCGCCTGGAAAGCCGCTCTCCCGCCTCGGTCAAGTCCCCTAAATTATTTATAAAGCCCGCCAAACTGCTGAAAATACCGCCCCCGATGTCGCTCCGGTCTGCATCTGTTTCTTTCCGATCGCTCTTACGTTTTGTCGTCATTTTTCTCTCCGTTCTGCTGAATGCCAAATTTTTTTACCTTCGTGTGAATGGTCTTGTAATCGACCTGCAACAATCTGGCCGCCTTGGCCTTGTTTCCCCCGGTGAAGCGCAGGACCTCTTTCAGTACCTCCTTTTCCACGGCGAGGACGCTCTGCTGAACTATTTCACTGAGTGATGCATTTTTCCAGGGCGTCCCGTGAACCTTCGGGGAAAAGGCAAGTCCAGGCACTTCAGCCCGGCTGATGCTGAGATCCTTTTCGGTGATCTCATCCCTGGCTACCAGAGTTGCCCGCCGGATCACCGACCGGAGCTGGCGGACATTCCCCGGCCAATCATAAGACATCAGCGTTTCCACCGCTGCCTCGGTAAAGCCGGTGATAATCTTGTTCAGCTCGACGTTGGCCAGATCCAGGAAACGTTTGGCCAGATAGGGGATATCCTCTTTGCGTTCTCTTAAGGCAGGCACACGGATCGTAAATTCGTTCAGACGGTAATAGAGATCCTTTCTGAAGGCGCCGTTCTCCGCCATCTCGAGCAGATCCTGGTTTGCGGCCACAATGAGTCGGATATCAACAGGTACGGGTTTGTTACCCCCCACCCGGCAGAGCTTCCGATCCTGGATGACCCGGAGAACCTTCGCCTGGGAGCCGAGAGGCATGTTTCCGATCTCATCCATGAAAAGGGCGCCGCCGTGGGCCGCTTCAAATTTACCCGCCGTTTGACGGTCCGCCCCGGTAAACGAACCCTTTTCATGGCCAAACAGCTCGCTCTCCAAGAGGCTCTCCGGAATGGCACCGCAATCCACCGCCACAAAGGGCGCTTCCGCCCGGGCGCCGTCCCCGTGAATCGCCCTCGCAACCAGTTCCTTGCCCGAACCCGTTTCGCCCATGATGATCACGGAAAAGTCGGACTTTGCCACCCGGTGAACATCGGCCGCGAGCCGGCCGATCTTGTCGCTCGGTCCCATGCTCTCGATAAGACTGAAGTTTCCTTTATAGCGATCATTGATGGATTTGAGGTTTCTTCTTAATTTCCCTTCGGCCAGGGCCCGGCTGGTAATCCAGACGACCTCGTTATTGTCGAAGGGTTTGGCAAGATAATCGTAGGCCCCTTCCTTCATCGCCTCCACGGCCTGGTGAGTATCCGCATACGCCGTAACCAGCACTACCGGAAGATTGTCATCGATCGCCTTGATTTTTTTGAGAACATCCATGCCATTGAGACCCGGCATGCGCACATCCAGCAGCACAACGTCCGGCGTGTCAAAACTGATTTTCTCCATGGCCTGTTGACCATCGGGTGCGGTGACGACCTTAAACCCTTCTTTTTCCAGGATGTTGCTCAGGATCTTCCGGATTTCTTCTTCATCATCGACAACGAGGACGCGCGATTTACGCTCAACCATATTGTTTATACCTTTATATGTGAAGTCGCCTGAGGCCGGTTAAGGGGATAATGGACATGAATATCTTTTGGCAGGAGGACGGCCGGGTTGTGCAGCAGGCCCAGAAAAAGGAGGCCTGTCTCTCCCGGTTGCAGGGTCCGCTCGATCCTTGCTGCAATAAATTCATCCCGTTTTTTGAGGAGAAGGTCGCTTGCCGCTTTCTGCCGGGCTTCGATTGCTATCGCGTCTTTGACATCCCCGGATTCGAGAATTTTTTTGATGAGATGATATTCTTCGATCAGCAGTTCCGCGGATTCCGTGCCCATGACCGTCGCCCCTTTTTCCATCAGGCGGACCAGGATCTGGTGATTCGGGCTTCCCTTATTTGCCAGTTCCGTAACAATATCGAACTCCTTGCCGCAAACAGGAAGGCCATCCTGGTAAACGCGGGTTTGAGCATAAGGAAGGGAAAGTTTATTGAAACTGTTTTCCACATCAGACCAGAAACGATTGACAAGATTGATCTTCTGCCGCCAGACCCGCTCGCCGAGTTTTTGCAGGGTTACCTTTCTGACGGACTCGCTCAGGGCCCCCATATCCGATTGGCTATGAACAATGGGGAAGTACAAAAGGGTGCGTGAGGTCATGAATTCTCCCATCAGGCCAGAGAATATGGAATCGTATCTATGGAAATATTTCCATACTTATACGGAATCTGTTCCAGCATGTCAAGCAGGATCCGGAGCGCAACGGTATGATTTAATGCGTGGAACAGGCTCTTATCGTCACATCCAGGTTACGCGCCGCCTGACGACTCCCCCGATACATTGCATGAACCATGCCTCTACGGCTTCACGACTGGTCAAGCGGCAATTCAACGATGAAGGATGCCCCCCCCATGTCATTGTTTTCCGCGCGAATTGTGCCTCCGTGCTCCTGGATGATTCCTTTGGAGACGGACAGACCCAGTCCCGTGCTTTTGCCAGGATCTTTCCTGGTAAAGAACGGCTCAAAAATTTTGTCCAATTCTCCCGCAAGGATACCATGACCGTTGTCGGCGACAATCAGACGGACGGATGGTTTCCTCGAGGACACTTCTGGACGAGATACGGCAATAATCATTCGTTTCGAATGGTTATCCGTCATCGCATCGCAGGCGTTGAGGATAAGATTGACCATCACCTTCACCAGCCTGTCTCTTTCCATTTTTACAGGGATGACCTCCGACGGGGGATCGTACTCGACATGGACGCGATCTTCTTTAATCCGGCGCTCCGTCATTTGCAGACCCACTTCGATGGCATGGCGGAGGTCGCCGCCGGCAAGCAACTTTGGCCTCTTGGCGGAGGATTGAAGTAAATCATGGCTGATCTTGGTGATCCTTTGAAGTTGTTCCCGGCAGATTCTCACATTTTCTCTGGCCTGCTCGGTAAGGGTTTCATCTTCCATAAATTGGAGTCGTGAGGAGATAATACTGGCGGGATTGAGGATTTCATGGGCGACGCCGGCGGCCAATCGTCCGACAGCCGCATGTTTTTCGAACTGGATCAACATGTCTCTTGTTTCCTGCAATTGCTGCAAAGTTTCGATGAGGTTTCTTTCCGCCTCCTTGCGCTTGGTAATATCTTTCGAAACAATCACGACTTTCGATATTTCTCCAATGGGGCTCTGATCCATGATCGTTGTGAATGTACGGAGAAAATACCTTCCATCTCGTTCACTCAGGTGTTCTTTAATGATCGATTTGCCGGTTTCGCATGCCTCTCGGATACAATCCGTAAACTCCCTTGTGTCCTCCTCGGAGTGGAATGCGCCGTATCTGCTGCCGATAATTTCCTCCAATGGCAGATTGAATCTCCTTCTGTACCCTTCATTCATGAATAGATAGGCGCAGTCTCTATCCACCAAATACATGGAATCGACAGAAGCCGCCAAGGATCGGTATTTCTCTTCGCTTTCCTTCAGCGCCTCCTCCGCCCGCTTGCGCAGGGTCTGTCCCGAGCCTTTCCACAAGGCAGCAACTTGCGGTGGAGTAATTTTTTCTTCCTTCATGGCTCAGGCATCTTTCCTTGGTGATTCCATCTGTTGATCATGCTCTGCTTGGTTGATCTAAAAATATGGGCTGGACAAACCGTTTCGGCGACGGGATGCTGGAATTTCCCGATATCCTCCATGATCAACGGGATATCGTCCGATATGTCTGGTTTCGATAGTTTTTCCTCGGGCGCTGTTCATGGGCGATATGTACAGAAACGTCGGCAAAATGTCAAGTCTGCCAACTTTTTTTGACCATGGCGCCGTCACCCATACATTTGTCACACACCAGTATCGCTCTTGTCAGTTCCGGCCGATGGAGATAAGCTATCCCGAATCGTCCGAGGAAATAGCGGCGATCATCCCGTTTGGCGAAACCGGCCAGTTGAGAGGCGTTGTTGAGTCGTTGACTACATTTTCTGGCCTTTTCCCGGCGTATGCGCTATAATGCTAATCAGTGACCGGGATTTCTTATTGAGCCAGCGTTGCTCAACACTTTCTCTGGCCGCAAATTTATTAGCTTCTCAGAGTGCCCCTGTTTTATGAATCTTAAGATTTTCAGGAGGGTATTAACATAATATGGAAAAAATAATCAGCCTCGCCTCCGAATACCATCTCGTAGCCATAGCGGTTGTTTTTGTCTTCATGCTGGCAGTCTATTTCCTCTTTAAAAGCCTGATAAAAATCGGTCTTATTGTGTTGATAATCGTGATCGCCATTGGGGGCTATTTTTACTTCCAGCACCCGGGGGCGGCCCCTGTAAGCGTGGAAGACGCCTTCAACAAGGCGAAAACCGGTTCCGGAAAGGTTGTGGAAAAGGGTCAGGATGCCTGGGGAAAGGGCAAGAAATTAGTAGGGGAAGGCAAGGATGTATATGAAAAAGGAAAAAAATCCATAAAAAACAGCAAAGAAACGCTGGATAAAGGGGTCGAAAAAGGGGCGGATTTGTTTGAAAAAGGAAAAAGGATCGTGGAAAAAATCGTTCTGTTTTTCGGAGGGGAAAATGAGGATGGCAATAAACAGCGGCAGTGATGTTTTTTATTGTCTCCTTATTTCCAAAAGATTGTCCCATTCCATTTCCGGGAAAGTCGCAAGCAGGCTGTGATCGTCATTGACGAGGTGATAATCGAGATTCCGGAAAAGAGTCGTCGCGACCTCGCGGGTCGGTTCCGGCAGAACAACGGTGTCGGCGCTTCCCTGGAAGAGGGTGACGGGTATCAGCAGCGGTTCGCGGTGGTAGGCGCGGAAGTCTGTATAGGCGAGGGCAGGGGCGAGCAGCACGAGACGCCGGACGCGATTTTCGTTTGCGCAGGCGAAGATTGTCGCCATGAGACCGCCGAAACTTGAGCCAACAATAATAAGGTTGTCTTTATTTGCAAGATCTTCCGATAGCTTGCTCATCCTTTCGCTTAACTCTCCCGGGTAGTCGCCGACCATCATCTCCGGGTATCTTTTTCTGAAGTAGCTTCCCTTTGTTCCCTGACTGCTGCTGTCCAAACCGTGGATAAATACGCGTGTAATCTCGGCCATTTCTGCAATCCCGCCTTTTGAATTTCCCTTCGGGGCGTAAACAGGATGACAGCGCCCGCCTCCTTGCCCAATTAACACCCCGTACGAATGGTTGCTTTCCATATCGCGGTATGTTAGAAATTTGCAAGCAAAATGAAGGAAACGGCAGCTATCGTTAGCATAAAATGCTGTACTTTCGAATATTTGACGCGCCGTTTGGAAAGAGGAAAAGGTATGTCGATAGTAGTTCCGTTTAAGGCGTTGAGGCCGGGGGGAGAGTTTGTCCGGGCAGTCGCCGCGCTTCCCTACGATGTCGTGAGTGTGGCGGAGGCGAGGCAGCAGGTAAAAGAAAATCCACTCAGTTTCCTGCGTGTTGAGAGGGCCGAATGTGATTTTCCCGAGGGAAAGGTCGGCACTGAACAGGCAGTTTGTCAAAAGGCAAAGGACAATCTCGAAAGGATGATTGCCGAAGGTATTCTCCGTCAGGATGAGGCAGCCGCATTTTATCTCTACCGGGAGCAAATGGGCGGGCATATTCAAACGGGGATCGTGGCCTGCGTCAGCGTCGATGAATACAAAACAGGCCGGATAAAAACCCATGAGCTTACCCTGGACGTCAAGGAAAGGGGGCGAACGCTGCACATCGACAGCCTTGGGGCGCAGACCGGGCCGGTCTTTCTTACCTATCGGGGGCGTGAGGAGATAAGCCGTTTGCTGGCGAAAGGGACAAAACAGGTTCCCGAGTATGATTTTGTCGCGGAGGACGGGGTCCGTCACACCGTGTGGGTAATTGGCGACAGCGCCGAGATAAAAGCGCTTCAGGAGGCTTTTTTATCCGTAGAGACCCTTTACATAGCCGATGGCCACCACCGCGCGGCCGCCGCCGTCAGGGTTGCCGGTCTGAGGAATGAACGCGGGCACAAAATAAAAGGTGGCAGCGAGCATGACTTTATACTGGCGGTTCTGTTTCCCAGTGACCAGTTGCGGATACTGGATTACAACCGGGCAGTCAGGGATTTGAACGGCCTTGCCGCGGGCGCGTTTCTGGAGAGGGTAGGGGAGCGCTTTCTGATATCGAAAAACTTTCAGGAAAAATTGCCCCGTCGGCCCCATGAGTTCGGCATGTATCTGCTCGGCAGTTGGTATCTTCTGTCGGCCCGGGAAGTGGCGCTTCCGGATGAAGAACCGGCATCCGCCCTCGACGTTTCCGTTCTTCAGGAGAACATCCTGGGTCCGGTTCTCGGGATTGAGAATCCGCGCACGGACAACCGCATCGCCTTCATCGGCGGGTCAAGGGGCGCCGCCGGCCTGGAGAGCATCGTTGACAGGGATGGTTTTGCCGTCGCCTTTTCCCTTTTTCCGCCGACCGTTGAGCAGATGATGGCCGTCGCTGATGCCGGACGGGTCATGCCGCCCAAATCCACCTGGTTTGAGCCTAAGCTGCGCAGCGGCCTGTTTGTCCATCTTATCGATTAGCGATGAGCGATAATATTTTTCAGCAGGAAGGGGAAAAAATCGATCCGATCCTCGCGGGCCGTCTCCGTATTATTCAGAGAGAGCGGGGTTATCGTTTTTCGATAGACGCCCTTCTTCTGTCCCATTTTGTCAAGCTGCAAGCCGGCGATGACCTTATTGAACTGGGAACGGGAAGCGGGATTGTCGCGGTTATTTTGGCGCAGCGCCCGGGTCTCGGGCGGGTTTTGGGGATCGAGATCCAGGCGGGGCTTGTTGCCATCGCCAGACGCAATGTTTCGCTGAACGGCCTGACCGGCAGGATTGAAATCAGCCGGGGAGACGTCCGCTCTCCGGAATCCCTCTGTCTGCCGCAATCGTTTTCCGCCGCGGTATTCAATCCCCCATACCGGCGCCTGCACACGGGCAGGATCAATCCCGATTCGGAAAAGGCTGCCGCCCGCCACGAAGTCTTCGGGACGGTGGAGAATTTTATCAGCGCCGCCGCCTACGCCCTGCGCCCGGGAGGGCGTATGTATGCAATTTATCCCTCAACAAGGATGGCCGAGCTGATAGTGCGGATGAGATCCTTCCGGATTGAGCCCAAAAGGCTTCGACTTGTCTATTCCCGACCCGGCGCGGCGGCGGTTTTTGTGCTCGTGGAGGGGTCAAAGGGGGGAGGGGAGGGGCTGGACGTTTTGCCGCCGCTTTTTATTTACAAGGCAAGGGGAGAATATACAGCCGAAATGAATGAGATTTTCAGAAACCTTGCCTCTTTTGAATCTCCCGACGCCGGGTGAGCTCCCTGACCATCGCCCTTCCGATCGCCTCCCGGAGTTCCGGATCCCGGATCGCAGTGAGGCTCTGCTCCATCATTTGCCGGTCCCGCGCCCGGAGCTTCTGCATGACGAAACCGGGAGGGGGCTTGTCGGGGGCGCGGGAAGGTTGTTCCGGGATTTCTCCGATTGAGAAAAAAAGACGCCGAAATTCATTCTGACCGGATAGCTCGTTGAGTTTGATCAGGATTTCCTCCTTGAGAAACTGCAACTGATGAAGCCAGACGGGAGTGGAGACCAGCACGTACAGGGAACCCCTTCTGAGATTTTCAGGAATGGTGCGAGAGGCGATCTGGGTGCCAACGGCACGTTCCCACAGATCGACGATACGTCTGTCCGCCCGATTATGGGGAATATCCATTTTTTTGAGAACCTTCTGCAGGATATCCCCGAGCGGTTCCGGTTTTTTGGATAAAGTCCTTTTGCGCATGGCTCCTTCTCTCACATTTTGCGGTCGCGGGTCAAGGAGCAGACGGGTTATTTCCCGGGAGTGAAATATTTCTCTTGACCTCTCCGTGGTCGCTGAGTTAGCAGACACAAACCGTTTATTGGACTGACAGGGGCGCCATAATGGATAAGGGGGAAAACGTGACGGACAGGTTTCAGAAACAGAGAACAAGGATGGTTGACCTCCAGATAAGGGGAAGGGGAATATCCGATCCGAGAACACTGAAGGCAATGGAAAAGATTCCCCGCCATCTCTTTATCGCGGAGGGCTTGCGCGATCAGGCGTACAACGACAGTCCCCTGCCCATTGAACAGCAGCAGACAATCTCGCAGCCCTACATCGTGGCCTTGATGTCGTCGGCGCTGGAGTTGACGGGGAGTGAAAGGGTGCTGGAGATCGGGACCGGTTCAGGTTATCAGACGGCGGTTCTTGCCGAATTGGCCGAACGGGTCTTTTCCATCGAGCGTATTGCCGCTTTGGCAGCCGGGGCAAGAATGGTTCTTGATGCCCTCGATTATTACAATGTTGCCATCCGTGTTGGCGACGGTACCTTCGGGTGGCGCGAGGAATCGCCTTTTGCGGCGATCATGGCGACCGCCGGCGCCCCGAAAGTGCCGAGGCTTTTAATCGAACAGCTTGCCATCGGCGGCCGCCTGGTGATCCCTGTTGGCACCCACAACTCGCAAATCCTGCTCAAATTAACCAGGCTGTCGGACGATCCGGAAGATCTCAAACAGGAAGAACTCTGCGGGTGCCGTTTTGTAGATCTGATCGGGGAACACGGATGGAAAAACTGATAAAATATTGTTATAACTCTATTTTCCATGCGGGAAGATGGAGAGCCATCCCCTTTTATCTGCTTACGTTCATGATCGTTTCCTGTTCGGGCCTGCCCTTCAGGGAAGCCGGGCCGAGCGGGGTTTATCACCGTGTAAAAAGCGGCGAGACACTCTCTGCCATTGCCAAAGCCTACCATACAGATCTTCAGAGCCTTGCCGAGGTCAACAATATAATGGACCCCTCCCGGCTCGAGAAGGACAGTGTGATATTTATTCCTCACGCGCAAGCGGTTATCGACGAAATAGAAATCATCTCCAGAGCTAAAACAACGAAGGTAAAAATTGCCGCCGATGAAAAAAATGCCCTTCCGGGCGATACTGTTGCCGGTACGAAGGAGGCCCGGAAAAAATCCGGCGCCGAGCAAAAAGGACGGGCGCAGGTTTCCGGAGATATTCTCAAGGAAGAGACCATAGATCCTTCCCGGGAGTCCGGTAAAGGGCTCGCGGCGGCAAAAACGGAAGAAAAGGACAAGCTGCGGGAACCAGGGGGCGCGGCGGGGAAAAATGAAAAACAGGAGCAGGTGCGTTTTAATAAAAACATTTTCATTTGGCCGGTGCGGGGAAAGGTTACCTCTTTTTTCGGCGTGCAGCCAAACCGAATGTTTTTCAACGGCATCCGGATTGCGGCCCCTGAAGGCACCGTTGTTGTTGCTGCCGGGGATGGCGTTGTTATCCATTCGGCCTCTTTAAAATATTATGGGGAGACAATAATCATCCAGCATGCGGATGATTATGCATCTGTTTATGCCAATCTGGGAGTCCGCGCTGCCGTTTTGAACACGCGGGTGAAAAAGGGTGACCGGATCGGCTTTATCGGCAACGCCGCAGGGAACGGGGAGGCATATCTCCATTTTGAGATCAGAAACAAAAATAAGGCCAGAAATCCTCTTTTTTTCCTTCCCTAAAAGCGAAGATTAGTGTTCGTAAAATGAAGCTTGCTGTTCAAAAAGGGAAAAAAACCGTGTCGGTCATATAAAAAGCCATTTCCTCCCGGGTTGCCATCAGAGATCGCGAGCTTCTCTAAAAAGCGCGAATCGTATTGACTATTATTGAAAAATCTGTTACCATCGCCATCCAAAACTAAACACTATAGGTGTAAAAATGTTCAATATTGGCGATTTAGCGGTATATCCGGCGCAGGGAGTGGGGATCATCGAGGCAATTGAAAACAGGGAAGTTGGAGGTGCTAGTCAGAAGTTCTACGTAATGAAGATTATGAGCAACGGGATGAAAATCATGATCCCCCTGGATGGCGTTCAATCTGCCGGTCTGCGCAAGGTGATCAAGGAAAAAGAGATACCCAAGATATATGAGATTCTGAAAAACAGGGATTTTACGATTGACAAGCAGACATGGAACAAAAGGTACCGGGAATATCTGGAAAAGATAAAGACGGGATCGGTATTTGAAATAGCCAGGGTTCTGCGTGATCTTTGCGTTCTCAAAATCGACAAGAACCTCTCCTTCGGGGAGAGAAAGATGATGGATACGGCGAGGGGGCTGCTCGTAAAAGAGATTTCCATTGCGGCAAATGCCGAAGAGGCAAAGATCGAAGCGGATATAAATACGATCTTTACCGTGCAGTGAAGTTTTTTGTCCCGCCTGTAAAAGGGGACGGGTGTTTCCAAGTGAAAGGGGGTGAATACCACTGATTGTAAAGGCGATATTAATTATTTTATGTTCATTGAGCGGTTATTTCATCGCCTATCACAGCTATTACGACTGGTGGAAATGGATCGCAGGCATTTTTGTCGGGGCGCTTGTCGCAGTACTGGTAATTCAGGTGGAGAAGGTTGCCCGCCGGGTCTCGTTGCGGGTTATCCTCGGCGGTGTTGTCGGGATGCTGATCGGTCTTTTAATTGCCTTTTTACTTGCCTATGGTTTGAATTTCGTCAGCAATATTATGGAGAATCGCCAGGTTGTCCCCTGGATTTACACTATTCTTACCGCTGCCTTGGGATATATGGGCCTGGTTCTCGGCTCGCAGAAGGTCGAGGAAATAAGCCTGTTCGGCTGGGGGCCTGCCAAGGAGATCAGTGATTACCGGATACTGGATACCAGCGTTATCATCGATGGCCGCATTGCCGATATTTCTGATACCGGTTTTTTAGAAGGCAATCTGATTGTTCCCCGCTTTGTTCTCGATGAGCTCCAGTATGTCGCCGATTCCGCTGATTCCCTCAAAAGGGCGCGCGGCAGGCGAGGGCTTGATATCCTTAACCGGATGCAGCGCAGCAGCGGGATTTATATCGATGTCGTTGACCATGACTTTCCGAAGATCAAAGGCGTCGATTCGAAACTTGTCGCCTTGGCGAAAAAAACGAATGGCCGGATTATCACCAATGATTTTAATCTCAACAAGGTTGCAGAACTGCAGGGGATCAAGATTCTTAATGTAAACGATCTGGCCAATGCCCTCAAACCGGTTGTTCTGCCTGGCGAATTGATGACGGTGAAGATAATAAAGGATGGCAAGGAACCGGGGCAGGGGGTCGCCTACCTGGAAGACGGCACCATGATCATTGTCGATAACGCCCAGCGATATCAGGGGGAGAATGTCGAGGCCCTGGTAACCAGTGTTTTGCAGACGACTGCCGGACGGATGATTTTTTCAGAAATGAAAACGGCTGCAAACGATAAAAAATATTGAAATATTTACAAAAGCACTGTTGCCATTCCAACCGGAACCAGAATCATTCCTTATGAAAACAGTGGCAATAATACCCGCTGGGGGAACGGGGAGGAGAATGGGTGGCTGTATCCCCAAACAGTACCTCCTTCTTTCCGGGCTGCCGGTTCTTGTTCGCGCCTTGCGACCGTTTCAGGATTCACCATCAATCGATGAAATCATCATCGCCATTCCGGAGGAAGATATGGAACCGGTGAAAAAGAACATCCTCGAACGATATCGCCTTTCGAAGGTTAGCCATGTTATTGCCGGCGGGAAAGAGCGGCAGGATTCCATCAGAAATGCACTTGCCTGTATTGACGATGAAACAGCAATTATTGTCATTCATGACGGAGTCCGTCCGCTTGTTACGACGGACATGATCGAGCTGGTTATCGACCGTGCGGGAAAACTGGGCGCCGTTACCACGGGCATTGAGGTCAGGGACACGGTAAAACGTGTCGATAAAACAGGAAAAATTGAAGAAACCGTATCGAGGGAGGGCTTGTGGCTGGCGCAGACCCCCCAGGCCTTTAAAAGGGAAGTTATTATGGCCGCTTACCGCGCGGCGTATGAAGAGGGATTTTACGGCACTGACGATGCCTCGCTCGTCGAGAAGGCCGGAATCCCCGTCTGGATGATTCCCGGCGACAGGGAAAATCTCAAAGTGACAACACAGGAAGACATGATTCTTTGCGAAATGATTTTGCAGGGCAGGGAGCTGAAAACTTGAGAGATGTTTGGTGGCAGGGATGAAAACCGGTTTCGGCTATGACAGCCATCGCCTTGTGACGGGACGGAGGCTTATCCTGGGCGGGGTGGAGATACCCCACGATAAGGGCTTTTGGGGTCATTCGGATGCCGATGTCCTTGTTCATGCCATTTGCGACGCTATAATCGGCGCCTTGGGCATTGGCGACATCGGGCGGCTTTTCCCCGATGATGATCCCGCCTTCAAGGATATTTCCAGCCTGATTTTGTTAAAGCGGGTAGGGGCTCTGGCCGGGGAACATGGTTATCAGGTGCACAATGTCGATGCGACGATTGTTCTGGAGAGGCCGAAATTGGCGGGCCATCTTGACGCGATGGCGCAAAATGTTGCCGCCGCTCTCTCCATATCCGGGCTTGCTGTAAACGTGAAGGCCAAAACGAACGAGGGAATGGGCATGATGGGCGCAGGCGAGGGGGCAGCAGCCTTTGCCGTTGTTTTGATTGAGGAATCACAGCGGTAGCCGGAAGCCGAAGAGGGGCTTCCCCAGATATTTCAAGATGGCGGGGTCCAATGCAGACTTAAAAACAGACAAAGGAGGCATCATGAAATTCATAGACCAGTTGGACATTCATGAAAAAAAGGTGTTGTTCCGCTTCGATTTTAACGTTCCTTTGGACAGTTCTCTAAACATTACCGACGATATCCGCATCAGGGCGGCCCTGCCGTCGATAAATTATGCCCTCGATGAAAAGGCCAGGGTTATTATCGTATCGCATCTTGGTCGTCCCAAAGGAAAGGTTGTGCCGGAGATGAGTCTTGCCCCGGTGGCGAAACGTCTCTCGCGGCTTTTGGGGAAGGATGTCCAGCTTGCCCCGGATTGTATCGGGGAGGATGTTCGCAGGATGGTGGATGCCTTGAAAGCCGGCGAGGTGCTTCTCCTTGAAAACCTGAGGTTCCATAAAGAGGAGGAGAAAAACGACGATTTGTTCGCAGCCGAGCTGGGCGGTTTTGCGGATGTTTATATTGATGACGCGTTCGGCAATGCCCATCGCTCGCATGCCTCCAATGTCGGGATTACCCGGTTTGTGCCGGTGCGGGGCGCTGGTTTTCTGATCAAAAAGGAGCTTGAATATTTCGGGGGGGCCCTGGAAAAGCCGGCCCGACCGTTTGTCGCGATTGTCGGCGGATCGAAGGTTTCCGGAAAACTCGAGGCGGTTGCCAACCTGATCCGGAAGGTTGACAAGATTATCCTGGGCGGGGGCATGGCGTTTACGTTTCTGAAGGCCCTCGGCTATGGCATCGGTAAATCCGTTGTGGAGGATGAGCTGATCGGCAGGGCTGCCGAGGTCATGAAGGCGGTAAAGGAACTCGGGGTAAAGCTCTATTTGCCGGTTGACTGCGTAGTAGCCGAAAACAGAGAAGCGGGCGCCCAGATCAGGGTAGTGCCTGTTCAGGAGATTCCGCCGGGATGGACGGGACTGGATATTGGCCCCGCAACGGTTACCCTTTTTGCCGAGGCGCTGGAAAATGCCAAAACCATACTTTGGAACGGACCGATGGGGGTCTTTGAGATACCGGCTTTCAGCCATGGAACAACAGCGATGGCAAGAACGCTTGCGAACTCCTCGGCGGTAACGATCGTGGGCGGCGGCGATACGGATGTGGCAATCCAGCAGGCCGGAGAAAGCGACAAGATTACCTATATATCGACCGGCGGCGGCGCCTCGCTGGAGCTCCTGGAGGGAAAGGTTCTGCCGGGGGTGGCCGCCCTGGAGCAGGAAGGCGTTAAGGCATAGCGAGCAGGAAAGTTCGGGATATTTGGATTCGCAAGTTAAATATGGCATGAGAAACATCCGGCTGGCAGTCGAATATGACGGGACCGCTTATTGCGGTTGGCAGTGGCAGAAAAACGGGCTTTCCATTCAGCAGGTTATGGAGGAAGCAATCGGCCGCATAACCGGGGAAAAAATCAGGGTCATCGGTTCGGGAAGGACGGACAGCGGGGTGCACGCCCTTTGTCAGGTTGCCAATTTCCGCACAAATTCATCGCTGGCGGAAAGAAACCTGTTGCTGGGAATTAACAGTCTGCTGCCGCCGGATATCGCCGTTCGCGAGCTTGAAGAGGCGGACGCGGATTTTCACGCCCGGTTTTCCGTGAAAAGCAAGGTTTATCTGTATCAGATCTGCAATCGTCCGGTCCGGCCGGTCAAGGAAAGGCGTTACGCCTGGTTTATCTGGGTGCCTCTTGATGTCGAGAAGATGCGGGAGGCTCTGACTGTTTTTCAGGGAAGTCATGATTTTACTTCGTTTTGTTCAACGCATACCGACAGTTCCGATCATGTTCGCACGATTATTGCCTCGACCCTGGAAAAAGACGCCGGGGAGATGATAACGATATCGATCGAGGCGGATGGATTCCTGCGGTATATGGTGCGAACGATTGTCGGCGTTCTGGTCTCTGCGGGACTGGGAAAATGCACGAATGAGGAAGTGAGGGGGATTCTGGAGGCGCGGGACCGCCGCCGCGCAAAGCTGACGGCGCCGCCGCAGGGGCTGTTTCTCAAACAGGTTAACTACTGATAAAGAGACCGGCCGGGATATGAGATATTGGGAAGTTGCGCTCAAGGATTATCTGGTGCAGACGGGCAGAGGGGGTTAGTCATGGTTTACGCGGTTCCCGGCGGAGGATTTGTTCGTTCCTGGATAATTTCGGCCCAAGATGGCCTGATTGTTGTAGATCCGGGCAGTGTCGGAACTGCCGA
>Ga0208373_1002677_pt1 | contig 19042 bp, 19 predicted proteins | sample RifOxyC2_FD_184036 | JGI IMG/M metagenome (GOLD analysis project Ga0208373, IMG submission 184036) | Soil microbial communities from Rifle, Colorado - Rifle Oxygen_injection C2 (SPAdes) | ecosystem: Environmental > Terrestrial > Deep subsurface > Rock core/Sediment | place: Rifle, Colorado... | reverse complement strand
TCCTGTTTTACCGGGCCCAACCGCAAGCTTATTGATGCCGCTCTCGCGGAAAAAATCAAAATATCCCGCACAATGCCGGGCCCGGTAAAACAGGAATCCCCGCAGGACAAAAATTGGCTGGTAGAAATTGATATCCCGTTTTCTGTAATTGAAGAATTTACCGGTTTTAAAATACCGCGGGGCCCAGGAAACATTTGGAAAGCGAATTTTTACCGCTGCGGGGGGAAGACCGACCCGCAATTCGCCTGCTGGGCGCCGGTCACGTCGCCCAAGCCGGATTATCACCGCCCGGAGTGCTTCGGCGAGCTGGTTTTTGAATAAGTTTGATAAATCAAACCGCTACTGTAGCGGTGCAATTTATTGCACGTTAAATATTATGACCTTCGAAGAATTTCAAGACACCATAGAACTGGCTTATGAGCAAATCCCAAAACAGTTCAGGGACATCCTGGAAGAAAAAAACATAGCCATAATCGCCCTTGAAAAAACGCCCGAGCCGATGGCCGAAAGGCACCGGGGCTTGAATATCCTGGGGGCGTTCATAGGGACCCATTACGGCGATTTCGTGCTGGCGAACCTGAGCACCGACCCCACAAGGATCGAATTGTACAAGGAAGGTTTTGACAAGTCATTTAAAAACGACGACGATATAAAAGCCCAGATAGGAAAAACCCTTGTTCACGAAATTGCCCACTTCCTGGGCTTTAAAGAAGAAGAAATAAGGGCTTTAGACTATTAAAATGAACGCTTTAACTTTAATCATCACCGCATTGCTTGTTTTCGCGCTGGCTTACAGGTTCTACGCGAAATTCATAATCACGAAAATACTTGTAGCCGATGACAGCCGGCCGACGCCCGCGCATGAACTAAAAGACGGCAGGGACTACCACCCGACAAATAAAATTGTGCTTTTCGGCCATCATTTTGCGGCTATTTCCGGAGCGGGCCCGCTTGTCGGCCCGGTGCTTGCGGCACAGTTCGGATATTTGCCGGGATTTTTGTGGATACTTATCGGCGCGGTGCTTGGCGGCGCTGTGCACGATGTTGTGATTCTATTCGCTTCCGTCCGGCTAAAGGGATTATCACTCACCGCCCTTGCGCGCGAGCACGTCAGCAAAACCGCGGGTGTCGCCGCGGGTTTCGCGGTGCTTTTCATCATTATCACAGCGCTGGCAGGGCTGGCGCTTGTAGTCGTGAACGCGCTCAACGAAAGTTCCTGGGCAACCTTTACCATAGCCGTCTCAATTCCCGCGGCGCTCATCACCGGGCTCTACTTATACAAAATCCGCCCTGGGAAACTGGTGGAGGCCTCAATTGTTGGCGTGATCATTATGGTGCTGGGCGTCGTGCTCGGCGAGCCGCTGTCAAAATCACCTTATGCGTTCATGTTCTTATACTCAAAACCCACGCTTTCAGTGCTCCTGCCGGTTTACGGCTTCATCGCGTCAATCCTGCCGGTGTGGCTCCTGCTTTGCCCGCGCGATTATTTAAGCTCGTACATGAAAATCGGCACTATCAGCTTGTTGATAGTGGGAATTTTCGTGGTCAACCCAACCATCCAGATGCCTGCGGTAACCGCTTTTATCCACGGCGGCGGGCCGATAATCCCCGGCAAGGTCTGGCCGTTTGTCTGCATCACCATCGCCTGCGGGGCGATAAGCGGGTTCCACAGTTTGGTGAGCTCAGGCACCACGCCTAAAATGATAAACAAGGAATCCGATATAATGCTGATCGGTTATGGCTCGATGCTGGCCGAAGCGGTTGTCTCAATAATGGCGCTGATAGCCGCCACGGTGCTTCTGCCCGGCGATTATTTCGCCATCAACCTGCCGGCAAGCGTGTTTGAAAAACTGGGGTATGCCACCACCAACCTGGCGGAGCTTGAAAGAATGACCGGCGAAACCCTTGCCGGAAGGCCCGGCGGGGCGGTATCGCTTGCGGCGGGAATGTCGCTGATACTTTCATCCATCCCGGGGTTCAAGCACCTGATGGGTTACTGGTACCATTTCGCGATAATGTTCGAAGCGCTCTTCATTCTTACCACGGTTGACACCGGCACCCGCGTGGCGCGCTACATTCTACAGGAAATTTTGAAAGGTGTCCATCCGAAAATGTCCAACACTTCCTGGATGCCGGGGATAATTATCTGCGGGGGGATTATCAGCTTTTTGTGGGGGTACCTGGTTTACAACGGGGATATTTCCACTATCTGGCCGATGTTCGGCGCGGCAAACCAGCTTTTGGCGATGCTCGCGCTTTTGATCGGCACCGCATTCATTTTGAACCACTCAAAAAAGAAAATTTACGGCCTGGTCACTTTTTTGCCGGCGGTTTTCATGTTCGCCACTACCGTCACAGCCAGCGTGATGAACATCACCATAAACTACCTGCCCAAGCACACTTTCCAGGGCAACATGAACGCCCTGCTCTCCGCGATAATGCTGGCCCTCGCCCTCGTCATCACCTACGAATCCCTGAAAAAGATCCTGTCCCTATTCCGGGGACACAATACTTAATTCAAATGATCATCTCCGCGAGCAGAAGATGCGATATCCCCGCGTTCCACTCTGACTGGCTGGTAAATTGCGTTAAAAAGGGTTCCGTTCCGGTAAAAAACCTGTTCAACCGGTGCAGGGAGCGCCGCGTGCCTGTATCCCCTTCTCCCGTAGACCTCATAGTATTCTGGACAAAGAACCCCGCCAAAATGCTGGACAAGCTGGATGCATTCTCAAAATACAATTATTATTTCCAGTTCACCGTCACGCCTTACGGCAAAGACATAGAGCCGGGCGTCCCTGACAAGCGCGAAATAGTTGAAACATTCAGGAAACTATCGAAGAAAATAGGAAAAGACAGGGTTGTCTGGCGCTACGACCCCATCCTGCTGAGCGAAACGATAACCGTTGAACAGCACAAAAAATGGTTTACAGAATATTCAGCGCAATTCCGCGGGTACACACAAAAATGCGTTATAAGTTTCATTGATATTTACAGGAAAAACGCCGTGATACTTAAAAAAGCCGGCATCTTCGCACCGACCGAAGCCCAGCAGATAGAACTCGCTAAAAGCATCGCCAAAAGCGCGGAGGCCTGCGGTATCGAAGCCAGCGCCTGCGCCGAAAAGATAAACCTTGAACACCTGGGAATAAAACACGGGAAATGCATTGATTACCCAGGCCTTCCCAAGGACAAATCCCAGCGCGAAACGTGCGGGTGCGTGAAAAGCGCGGACATCGGCGCCTACGGCCCCTGCCTCCACGCCTGCATTTACTGCTACGCTAATCCTTGCCTTGCCGCCTCCAAAAATGGTATAAATTTTCATGAACCTCACCGGAACTGAAACCGTACTTAATCCCGATCAAAACACATTGAAAGACATCCTCTCCATCATCCGGGCGTCATTCCCCGCCGGCTGGGAGTACGATGACGCGGGCGAATATTACACCCGGATGCTTAAAGAAAAAAGCAGCATCCACATCTTCCTGAAAGCCGGCGAAGCCGGTGAAAAACGCGCGGGGTACCTCCACGCCATCCCTCATAACGCTGCGGTCGCTGAACTCAAAGACGACGACCCCCTCATGCGGGCAGAGGAAGGGCACGCGGGAACCTACTACATAGAGATCGTGGGGATCCTTCCGGAATACAGGGGGAAAAACGGGTTTTCAATATTGCTTGAGGCGCTCAAAAAAGAACTGCAGAAAAAGGGCATCACCAAAATATCCATCCACGCGAGAGTCTCCAACAACCTTTCCATGGCGGTCCAGAGAAAGCTGAAGGCCGCGAAAGTCCGCCGTATCGAGAACTGGGCGTACTACAACCGCCTCGAACCCACCGATTACATCGAAGCCGAGTGGTAATTAAAACACCGAACCAAAAGCCCTGAATAATTCCCCGGCCAGCACCTTTCTTTTCGTTTTCCCGAATTTTTGCCTTACCGGGGTGTTGTAAGTTTCCTTGTTTTCCGGATTAACGCCGGTATGCGGGTGCGCCAGGTTGATGTAAGCCCTCTCAATGCCGTCCGGTGTCACATGAATAAAGGTTATAGTCTTGTGCCTGTCAACTTTCTCCACAATCCCGGCGTGGGTAAGCCGGTCGTTCAGCCGGCCGTCCTTGTTAAGATCGTATGTCTTGTCGAAAAACACAATGTCGCCCTCGTCAGGAACCCCGCCCTTGTATAATTTTCCGTTTTCCTGCAGGTAAGTGAAGATAAGCTCCACGCCGTTCTTGCCTTTTGTGGAATGGGTTACCTTGAACAGCTTTACGCCAAGAGTCTGCTCGTAAACCGCCCTTACAAACCCAGAGCAGTCATAAGGGTACTTCGTCTCCCCGAATTTAATTTCATTTTTTCCGATCAATCCCTGCGCGGCGGCAACAACCTCCGTTCTTTTCTGGTAGGTGTCCGGGTGCGAGCCCCTTGTCCGCATCCCAACGCAGGATGAAAGGGTGAACAAACCAAGAAGTAATAGGGGCATTGGATAAGTTGCGCGGGGTTTCATTTGCAGGAATTATACCTTTTTGGGAGGTACAGGACAAACAGAGAGGGGGAGGGCCCGGGAACTAAATCGGCAGAATTACGTCTATATAATTGTGAAGCTATTTAAAATTATTGAATTCCCTTTGTATTTACACTACAAATATGATTAAATACAGTAAATTGTAGTGTAAAGGAGGACTTATGATAGTTTTAAAAGGAATTCTGAATGAGAGCAGGGAATATTATCAGAAAATAGCTAAAGAAATCAAAAACAAGATAGCCTCATTTCCAAAAGGCAGTATTAAAAAACGAAAAATCAACGGCAAAAACTATTATTATCTTCAATACCGGGAAATGAACCAAATAAAACATAAATATCTGGGAAAGAATTACCCGGTAAATAAAGCGGAAGAAATAGCGGCTGTGAAAAAGAAGAATAAACAGCTGAAAAAAGAACAAAAAAAGGTGAAAGAGGCATTAAAGGTGCTGGGAAAAAGAGCCTACTTAAAATAATGTATAAAATAATTAACAAAATACTTGCAGTGTTTGAAGAAAACGGCTTATGGGAAGATGGCGTTGAATTAGTCGGCAGTTGGTGCTTTAACTTATATCAAGAACACTTAGGCGTGAAATCCTACCCTTTAAAAACACAAGACATAGATTTTTTAATACCTGTTCCGTTCAAAAGCAGAAAGCACATAGACCTGGTTGAAGAATTAGGAAAAATAGGATTTCAGCATTCATTTAATCAGGATGGTTCAATCTATTTATGGAATGCTGAATTAAAAATAGAGTTTTTAGTGCCTCAGAAATCAAAGGGGGACGACAAGGCAATCGATATTAAGGGATTATCAATTAAAGCAATACCGTTAAGATTTGTGAATATATTGCTGGATCACCCGATTACCGTAGAAGATAATGGAATAAACATCCGTATCCCCAACCCTTCCGCGTTCTGCCTGCAAAAAATAATAGTAGCATTTCGCAGAAAAAAGTTAGACAAAAGAATTAAGGATTTGGAACAGGCAATTTATGTTTTTGAAATTACTAATAAAAACGATTTAAAACATTTATTTATGAGTTTTCCTAAACCTTGGCAAAAAGCAATAATTATAAATCTAAAAGACTCAAAAAAGCTTTTGCCTCTTTTGGAAGATGACATTTCAAGGATTCTTGATACACTACAAAACACAACAATATAATCCTGTTGTAGTGTAAGAAGGATAATTCCGAAGACACAATACCGAAAAACCTCCAACAAGCAACTCAGCCGTATCGGCCCCGAAAAAGGCGGGCTTTGGGAAATAATAAAGAAATAAAATGTCATCCCTGCGTGTAGTAAGCTATCTCTATGTTTAATATAATAGACAATAGTTTAATATATTAGACAGAGCAATACTTTCTTTGCCATAACTTTTAAACGCCCTCCTTACAGCTTGAGCGATAAGAAACAACAAAATGTCCCAGAAAAAGTCCCTGAAAAGGTCCCTGAAAGGGTCACTGCAGGGATCCATAACTCAGAAATAAGTATTGTGTCCCCGGAATTTTTCCCCATTCACGATTAGAATTGGATATCGCAGATTGCGACATCCAATTTCGATCAAGGTCGCATTTTGCGACCTTGAAGCATTGGCATCACATTTTGTGATACCTTAGGTGGGGGTGGGTAAACATGAACAACTCGCACCACTGGTGCGAGAAAACAGAGACTAGCTGGTTACTTTCTACAGAAACCCCGAATATTCATTAAAGGCCGGGGAAGCTAGGGAGAAAACTAGGGTGGCTTATTTTACCTTATGTAATAGCTGATTGGCTGGTATTCTTACGACCTTACCGTTTTTCCACGTAGATAGAGGCCTGCCTGATTGTATATGACGGTCTACAACTTCACGTATTGCTTCCTTGAGCGCGAGAAATGCTTTATCCTGAAGAGATAATCTTTTTTTCATAAAGCCTCTTGTATTTTGCGGTAAATGTCATTGTTTACAATTACCAGTTTACCATTTTTTTGTTCAGCTATCAAATCAGGAACAGAACCCGCATTGTCAAATAGCATAACCGAGTCTAAAACGGGAAGATACACATTAAAAAGATTGAAAATGCTCCGGTTAAACCGCCTGAAAACATCGTGAACTGGTACGCTGTGGCCGCCTTCGGCAACCCGGTCCTTGATTCGCGCAACGGCTAATTCAGCATCAGGAATCCAAAGAAAAAACAGATGAAGCTGGTATCCTCTGTTTTTTTGGGTTTTCAAAATATTTAAATAAGTTTTTCCAGACAGGGTTGTCTCAAAAGCAAAAGAAACATTCTTTTTTGCTAATTCATGAATCCGCTCCAAGACAAGCCTGCCAGCTTTTATAGCGGCAATGCGCGGAGAAAAAGGAGACAACCCTTGAGCGATCATGTCCGCGTTCACAAAATTCTGGCAGTTTGCGTATTGAGGCAAAAATTTAGAAGCAAAAGTTGTTTTGCCTGACCCGTTCGGCCCCGCAATAATATAGATGTTCTTATTGATATTTTTCACTTATTTGATTATATAAAATTCTTATTTATATTCAAAATACCGCTTTTGTTCAAGGTCACATTTTGCGGCCAGTTCAACTTGAGGTTTCAATTTGAAACCTCAAAATTAGTCAAACGTGAACAACTCGCACCACTGGTGCGAGAAACACATTGTTAATCTTGAGGTCGCAAATTGCGGCTTCAAGTTTGTTCAAGGCCGCCTTAATTTGCCTACGCCCGGAACTAAAAGAACCGGCTTTCGAGTCAAATACATTTTTCCGCGCCACTTTCTACAGGAACCCTGAGTATTCATTAAGGGACGGAGAAAGTAGGGAGAAAAGTAAGGAGAAAAGGTTGGTAGAAAGGTTGGTAGAAAGTCAGCTTAAAATAATTGATTTTATCAAACAAAATGCTCATGTATCCAAGAAAGAATTATCCGATAGGATCGGCATTAGCACTACAGCAGTAGATAAAAACATTGCCGAAAGAAGAATGGATGCAGGGCACATCGGCGTCGTTGACGTGCCATTGTTAATTTCTACTTCTTTCTAAATCTTTTAGCGCGGCTGTCCCACACATCACGGTAGGCATAAACATATTCGACTGCAGCAGAAGGATTTATACCGTGGTAATACTTGCATAACTTTCTGTATTGCTCAAGCATATTTTTGTCAAAACAAAAATCAAGCATTCCATCAAGAGCACTTTCAATACGTTTCTCTTCCTGGCAACGAGAAACAATGATTGCATCGACCTCTATAGAATATTCAGCTACAGCCCTTACGGTCAGTTCATGAGCTTTTTTTGCTAACTGCTTGATATCGTGCAAAGACTTGTCTTTCATAATGCGCGTTTTATATCTCAAATTTCAGACCTAATTGCGGATTTTTGGCTTTTACTTCAGATTCATGCGGCATTCGTATCTCCTATCAGCGGGATAATTTTCTTTTTGAGCACAAGCTCTACAAACCCGCCTTTTTCTTTCTTTTTATCCTTGAACTCCCTGCTGCTGAATAGCGTATAATTTATCTCCCTCTGGAGTTTATCTTCCAGAAAATTTACCGCTTTTATCAGTTCATTGTTGTCAGGCTTTCCTACCAGGCAAAGATCGATATCGCTTTTTTCGTCTTCGTCTCCCTTCGCAAAGGACCCATAAATAAAAGCAACTTCTATGCCATTAATTCCTGAAAGCGCTTTTTTGAATACCCCCGATATACCTACCGTTTTAGTAACAATGCTTTTGAGCTCGTTATAAAGCGGGAACGTTTTATTTAGGTGGTAAAAGACAAGATTACCCCTGCGGGTAGAATAAAACAGGCCGGTTTTCTCAAATTTAATCAACTGGCGCCTGATATTGCCTACGGAATGGCCGAGTTTCTTTTCCAGTTCCCTGAGGTAAAAACCCTTGTCGGCATTAGTGAAATAGAAGCCCAGTAATTCCCTTGTTAATTTTGACTTTGATACATTCAATATGTCCATGTAGTCTCCTTTGACTACAATTGTAGTAATAGCAGACTACAAAGTCAAGGTTCAACCCGTTTAATTTCTGTAAAATAGACGCTAAAATTACCAAAAAGTTCCCCAAAGGAGCAACCGGTCGCAAAATGCGACCAGTTCAACTTGAGGTCACAAATTGTGGCCTCAAAATTAAACAAAAACGAAAAACTGCAGCCACTGGTTGCAGAAATCCTGAATATTCATTAAAGGTCGGGGAAAAGGTCGGAGAAAGTAGGGAGAAAAGGTTGGTAGAAGGGTTAGTAGAAAGGTTGGTAGAAAGTCAGCGTAAAATAATCAATTTTATCAAACAAAATGCCCATGTATCCAAGAAAGAATTATCCGATAGGATTGGAATTAGCACCACAGCAATAGATAAGAACATTGCTCAATTAAAGAAGAAAGGCATTCTCCGCCGTATTGGCCCCGACAAGGGCGGCCATTGGGAAATAATAAAGAAATAAAATGTCATCCCTGCGTGCCCCTGGCAGGGATCCACGATTAGTATTGGATATCGCAATTTGCGACATCCAATTTTGTTCAAGGTCACAATCTGTGACCTTGAAGAAGAAGTTGTATGGTCTCGCGTTTTGCGATACCACAAATCTGTGGTAACTGGTGCCAATTTGTCACCGGTTTTCTTTGAGGCCGCAAAGTGCGACCTCAAACCGACATAATGGTTCTAATTGAATTCGTGACGCAGTGTGTCACGAATTGGATAGAGCGTTCAATAGTAGGGTAATTCTCTACGCGGTGCGTAGAATTTTCTTTGAGGTCACAATTTGTGACTTCCAATTTTCTCTAAGGTCGCAAAATGCGACCTTAAAGCGCTATTACTGGTATCACAATCTGTGATACCAGCGGGTGGGGGTGGGTAAACATGAAAAACTCTCACCACTGGTGAGAGAAATCAGGTACTAGCTGGAAGGTCACTGAAGGATCCATAAATCATAAATAAGTATCGTGTCCCCGAAATTCAGTCTGCTTTTCTATTAAAGCCGAGTAATTTTCCCGGCCCAGCGTACCGCTGTCTATAGCCCTTATGATCTTTGTCTTGGCGGTTCCCGGCGGGCCGGACAAAAGGTACCTTAACGAAATGTTCAAAGGCATCGTTGATGTTATCCCTGCCCCCTCACCTTGTCATCCTGCCCCTTCACCTTTATGTCATCCCTGCTTTTGTAGCCGCAGAGCAAAGCTCTGCTGATTTGTCCTCCCTGCGTGCCCCTGGCAGGGATCCAGTTGACCCACCCCGCCCAAAATGGTATAAATATTAACAACCAGAACCTAAATTGCAAAAAGGAGCCCGCCATGAATAAATCAAACCCATCCCTGAACGAAATCATCCATTTGTCATACTCGGGCTTGACCCGGGTATCCATGATTTATAATTTACATTTTGGCCATGCGATCAATAAAACCATCGGAACCAAAGTAAAAGTAACGGTTTTGGCGGGATAAAATGGTGTCATTCCTGCAAGCCTCCATGGTTCGTAAATAAGTATTGTGTCCCCAGAATTCTATAATTCTTCCATCAGTAAACACTAGAAATCATTGACATTTAATAAGCGCTGATAGTCAACTCTGACACCGATTTAGAGGTACATGAAAATGAATGAACACAGCAAACAATTACAAGAAAAGCTTTGGGCTGCGGCTGAGCAATTACGCGCAAACGGCAGTCTTAAATTAAATGAAATTTCCGAACCGATTCTTGGGCTGATTTTCCTTAAATTTGCTGATGTGAGGTTTAAAAGAATTCAAGCAGGCCTTGTTTCAGAACGTAAAGCAGAGTATTTAGGCCGTAAGCGTCCGGTGAGCCCTGATGATTATAAAGCAAAAGGCGTACTTTTCATCCCAGAAAAAGCGACTTACTCTTATTTGATGAGCCTTGCAGAAAGCGAAAATATTGGTAAAGCGATTAATGAAGCAATGAAAGCTATTGAAACGGAGAATCGCGAGCTTGCCGGTATCCTTCCACAGGACTATACGACTATTTCCAAGAAACAAGATGAAAATAGCCGTATTCTTATCACTCTTCTTAAAAATTTCAATCAAATACCTGATGATATTGAAGGCGATTCTTTTGGAGAGATTTACGAATATTTTCTTGGGGAATTTGCCCGTGCAGAAGGAGCAAAAGGCGGTGAGTTTTTCACGCCTCAATCTATTGTAAAACTCTTAGTTGAGATTTTGGAACCCTATCATGGAAAAATCTATGATCCTGCCTGCGGAAGCGGCGGCATGTTTGTACAATCTGCCCATTTTGTGGCCGCGCACAGTAAGGGTAAACGTTCCATTATGGAAGAAGTAGGTATCTATGGCCAAGAAAAGGGTGAAAGTAACCTGCATGTCGCGAAAATGAACCTTGCGATTCACGGGCTTTCCGGAAAAATTGAACTTGCAAATTCCTATTACGAAGATCCTCACCAATCAATTCGAAAGTTCGACTTTGTTCTTGCCAATCCGCCGTTTAATGTAAAAGGCAAGGATAAGAACAAACAGATTATTATTGACTCGTCCCGCCTGCAGGGTGACAAACGCTACTCTTTTGGCCTTCCTCTTACAGGCAAAGGCGAGATCAGCAATGCTAATTATTTATGGATGCAGATATTTGCAAGCGCTCTATCATCAAAAGGGCGGGCCGGTTTTGTAATGGCAAACTCAGCAGGTGACGCAGGTAACGCCGAAAAAGAAATCCGCAATAAAATGATTGATACAGGTTTAGTGGATGTAATCATTTCTGTTGGAACTAATATGTTCTTAAATGCAACTCTTTCCTGTACCTTATGGTTTTTTGATAAAAGCAAGGCCGGAACGCCAAGACAAAACAAAATTCTTTTTATCAACGCGCAGGATATCTTTACTGAAATAGACCGCGCTCATAGCACCTGGACAGATGAACAAATACAGGAAATTGCTGGTATTGTACGCAGATATCGCTCAGAAGATGGTTGTGGAAAATATAAGGACATTAAGGGCAGATGCAAAGTTGCCTCGCTCGATGACATTCGCGTCAATGATTATTCACTCAATCCCGGGCGTTATGTGGAGATTGTTGAAAAAGAAATGGATAACGTAGATTTTGAAAAACGTATGAAAGAACTGATGGGTGAATTTACCACTCTTACCAAAGAGGCCTATGTATTAGAAAAGAAAATCGCAGATGATTGGAACAAAATATTATGAACCGTCCGCCTGCAAAAATATCGCCTCACAGAAAAAGGCAACAGTTGTTGAAAAATAAGGCATAAAAATCATCTTAGAAGAAGGGTATGTAATTGGGTGTATCAATGGTATGGCAAAATAAGAAATTAAAGAATATAACTACCAAAATTGGCAGCGGTGCAACTCCAAATGGCGGACAGTCATCATATAAAAAAGACGGCACACCTCTGATTAGAAGTTTAAATGTTTATGATTTAAGCTTTGAGAGAAATGATTTGGCTTTTATCGATGATGATCAAGCAGGGCAATTAGCGAATGTAGAAGTCAAAGAGGGAGATGTTTTATTAAATATTACCGGTGCATCAGTTTGTAGGTGTACAGCTGTCCCGAATGATCTTGTGCCTGCTAGAGTTAATCAGCATGTATCGATTATAAGAGCCGACAGAATAAATCTTGACGGAAAATATTTAAAGTATGTTTTGGTTTCATTTCCTTACAAAAAACAGCTTTTAGGCCTTGCAAGAACTGGTGCGACTAGAGAAGCTTTGACAAAGACTGACATTGAAGAGTTTGAAATCAACCTGCCATCTCTTGAAGTTCAAACCGGTATTGCATCTGTTCTTTCTACCTATGACGACCTAATCGAAGTAAACGAAAAACGTATTAAGATTTTGGAAGAAATAGCTCAACGGCTTTATACCGAGTGGTTCGTAAAATTCAAATTCCCTGGCCATGAAAAAGTCCGCATGGTAGATAGTGGAACAGAATATGGCCTAATCCCTGAAGGTTGGGAAGTGAAGAGGCTTGGAGATTTTACAAATATAACAATGGGGCAATCCCCTATATCAGAGCATTATAATCAGGATAAAGTCGGTTTTCCATTTCATCAAGGCGTTGCTGATTTTGGAAATTTATATCCAATGGATAGAGTTTATTCAACTCATGGCAATAAGTTTGCAGAAAAGGACGATCTGCTTTTCAGTGTTCGGGCTCCCGTTGGTCGGATAAATATCTCAAACAAAAAAATCATTCTTGGTCGTGGTTTGTGCGCTATTCAGCATATAAATTCCTTGCAGGTACTGCTTTTTCTTATGTTTACCCAAAGATTTACCGAGAAGGATATGATAGGCAATGGCGCTATTTACAAATCGGTTAATAAGAACGAAATTGAAGGACTAAAGTTTTTATGCGCCACAGATAAATTGGCCACTAGTTTTGAAGAAATGGTAAAGTTCTATTATGAGGAAATCGAAAGACTTACCTTATTGGATGAGAATTTGCAGAAAACTCGCGACCTTTTAATTCCAAAATTGGTCAATGGGAAACGGGAACTGAAATATTTATGATGAAAATAGAAAAAGTGACAGTTGAAAATTATAAAATTTACAAAGGGGTTCATGACTTTGATTTTAATGGCAAATTAGTGTTATTTGTGGGTGAGAACAATACTGGTAAATCAACACTTTTTGAGGTAATTAACTTTATTAAATCAGGTCTGCCGAAAGAAAAGGACATCTCAGATATAAGAAATAAGTTTTCCGCAAAAACTGATCCGGTTAGTTGCACTATTAAATTTACTGGACAGATCAAACAGGTTATAAGGGATTTCTCTGAGCCAAAATATGAAAAATATGTGGTAGTAGATAAAAATAATTTAGAGACACTTACTATACAGCGATCTTCAAAGGAAAGAACAATCAAACAGAATGGAAAGGATGTTAAATTGGATATTAAAAAAATAACAATTTGGAATCCTGAACTGAATCAATTTGAGAATCCATCGGGGATTGATACAGTGATCAGTACTCTTTTTGAAACTCAATTTGTGTGGGCTGATACGGATCCTTCTGATGTTTCTGATTTCGGTGCTACTAAGATATGCGGTCGTCTATTAACTGCGGCTGCCGGTGATTTTTTCAAAAGCGAACAATGGAATAAATTTAGTGAAATCCATAAAGAAACATTTCATGGAGACATCGATAGCTTAAGTAAACGTACGCAGATTATTGAAGAAAGAATTAATGATATATTAGCGTCACAATATGGAAAAGCCGACATTCATTTCAATTTTTCATTACCAGAACCATCAATATTTTACAAAGCTGGAGAAATATTCGTTAATGATGGTGTGGATACAAAGTTAAATGACAAAGGAACAGGTATGCAACGGGCAGTTGCTTTGGCTATGATTCAAGTTTATGCTCAAAGTATATCCGCACATCCAAGTGATTCTGAAAAATCAAAACCACTTTTCTTTTTTATTGATGAACCAGAAACCTGCCTTCATCCAAAAGCCCAACAAAATCTTTTAAGAGCATTGGTTGAAATATCGCAAATACGTCAAGTGTTCATTTCAACGCATTCACCATATTTCTTGGGTAACTTTGATGCTACGAATCAAGATCTGATAATTTTTAATCGAGAGAATGACAATGTAAGAATAACACCGTCAAAAATGTTAAATCTATTTGATTGTGGTCCTTCGTTGGGACAAATAAACTACAAAGCATACAATCTCTGTACAATAGAATTTCATAATGAACTTTATGGTTATTTGCAAGAAAACGAGCAGAAATATTATGAAAGAGATATTGAACAATATTTTGAAACAAAAGGCATTAAAAAGAATAAACAGTGGGTCTGCTTACAAAAAGGAATAGCAGCTCCATCTAAGGATGTGACTCTGATGACTTTTATAAGAAATACAATTCATCATCCAGAAAACCGTCAGAATCCCAATTTTACAGATCAGGAATTGAAAGACTCAATTGAAATGATGATGGCATTGATAAATAAATGAACCCATTTTCCGAAGACAATTTAGTTGAACAAACTGTCATTAAACTCATCAAAGAAGTATGGGATGATGAGGCGTGTCATATTAACGCCTATACGGATACTGAAGATGCTCGCCTGGGCCGAGAACACCAGGGTGAAGTGGTTTTAACAAAGTTCCTTCTGCCTGTACTAAAAAAGCTTAACCCCAGCCTGCCTCAAGACGCGCTTAAGCAAGCCGTAGATCAGCTTACACGTGACCGGTCGCATTTGAGTTTAGTTAATGCCAATCATGAGGTTTATAATATCTTGCGTGATGGAGCAACTGTAAATGTGCCCAGGGCTGATGGCGCAAGTGATACTGAGCGTGTAAAATTCCTTGATTTTAATACCCCATCAGAAAATCACTTCTTATGTGTTTCCCAGTTTTGGGTAGTTGGCGATATGTATACCCGCAGGCCGGATATAGTGCTGTTTGTAAATGGCATTCCGCTGATGCTCTTGGAATTAAAGGCTTCTCACAAGAGCCTTGTTGACGCTTATCGCGATAATCTACGTGACTATAAAACTACAATACCAAAACTGTTTTGGTACAACATGGGCATAATTATTTCTAACGGCATTGAAAATAAGTTTGGTTCACTCACTTCGCCGTTTGAGTATTTCAATGAATGGAAAAAAGCGGATAGCGAAGAAGATGTGCCGAAAACAGATTTAGCTACAATGATTCGCGGGGTATGCGCCAAAGAGCGAATGATGGATATCTTTGAGAGTTTTATTCTGTTTGATGAATCGTTAGGAGGAGTCAAAAAGATTATTTCCAGGTATTTTCAATATTTCGGGGTAAATCGCGCATTTGGAAGTGTTCTGCATCGTAAAGATAACCAGGGAAAACTCGGGGTGTTCTGGCATACCCAGGGTTCCGGAAAATCGTACTCAATGGTATTTTTGTCGCAAAAAGTATTTAGAAAAATATCCATGAGTTTCACTTTTGTAATTGTTACTGACCGCGGGGATCTTGACCGCCAGGCATATAAGAACTTTTCTACTGTTGGCGCAGTGTATGAAAAGGAAGTTCAAGCGGAAAGCATTGTTCATCTTCACGATCTTCTATCGGAAGACCATCGCCAGATATTCACCACTATTCAGAAGTTTCAGGATATTACCGGCGCAATTTCAAACAGGGATGATATCATTGTAATGACTGATGAAGCCCACCGCACTCAATATGACCGCATGGCCCAAAATATGCGCAAAGCATTGCCTAAAGCGTCATTTATTGGGTTTACAGGAACGCCCCTGATGGCAGAAGGCGAGGAAAAAACCAGGGAAACATTTGGCAATTATGTTTCTGTGTATAACTTTGGGCAATCCGTATCGGATGGCGCTACTGTCCCGCTTTATTACGAGAATCGAGTGCCGCGGCTTGAGAATGTAAATGAGAATCTCGAAAGAGACCTAGGAAAGGTAATGGACTTTTATGACCTCAATGATGAAGAAGAGGAGAAGCTTGAAACGGAATTTTCTACTTTTTATCATTTAGTAACGCGTGAAGACCGGCTTAACGCGGTCGCGCGGGATATTGTGGAGCATTTTGTAGGGCGCGGATATAATGGCAAGGCGATGGTCGTTTCTGTAGACAAAAAGACAGCAGTTCGCATGTACATCAAGGTGAAGGCTGAATGGGAACGCTATATAGGCAAACTTCGAATGGATTTAACCCGCGCTAAAGATGAACGGGAACGTGATAAAATTTTGGAGCAGCTTGATAAACATGAAAATGTGGATATGGCAGTTATGGTAAGCCAAAGCCAAAATGAAATAGCCGACCTTGAACCCTTTGAAATTGACATGAGGCCCTTGAGAGAAAGAATTATCAAGGGAAATCTTGAGGAAGAATTTAAAAAACCCGAAGGTAATTTGAGGGTTGTGTTTGTATGCGCAATGTGGATGACTGGTTTTGATGTGCCAAACCTTTCAACATTATATTTAGATAAACCTCTTAAAAATCATACCCTCATGCAGGCCATTGCCCGCGCTAATCGCGTAGCCGAAGGGAAAACTAATGGTTTAATTGTGGATTACATAGGGGTGTTTCGTAATATTGAGCGGGCGCTCGCGATTTATGCGTCCACTAAGGGCCATGAAGATGACGAAATTATTCGAGATAAAGAGGAGCTTGTCGGCAACCTTAAGGAATTATTTGAGGAAACAAAGATATTTTTAAAAGGCGAACAAATTGAGCTTAAAGAGCTTTTGAAAGCATCTGCCGAAGATAAGTTACGCCTGCTTGAAAGGTATGCCAATACGATTGTTGGCCAACCTGACAAGAAAAAGGTGTTTCTAAATCTGTCTAGTGACCTGAATACCGCCTATAAATCGGTGTTACCGGATCCAGCTGCTGAGAATTATTACGATGAAGTCACCGCTGTGCGGGTAATCGCTTCTCGTGTGCGGTATGTTGGAGCTCAAAGTGTCGATGTGTCGCAAGTCAAAAAAGACCTGGAGGATTTACTCGATCGGTCTATACAAGCCGGTGAATATGTTATACCCCAATATAAGCGAGTTAAGGATTTGAGTTCCCTTGATGCTGACGCTTTACGTAAGTTTTTTGAGGGTTTGGAGAACAAAAATCTTCAGGTGGAGAGTTTGTGCGCTGAGCTGGAAAAGAAAATCGCTGATATGGTGAAACGCAATAAAAAGCGAGCCAGATTTATGGAACGGTTGAATGCGATTTTGCATGAATATAACAATGGCGCACATGATATTGATCAGCTTTTTGATGACCTTATTGATTTAGCAAAAAGCTTAAACAATGAAGAACAGCGTACAGTTAAGGAAAACCTGACTGAAGAAGAGCTGGCAATTTTTGATTTACTGCTCAAAGAAAATCTTAACCCGGAAGAAACGGAAAAAGTCCGGGAGGTAGCTCGCGGGTTAATTGTTAAACTAAAGATGGAAAAACTTGTGAGTGACTGGAGAGAATGGGAATCAACAAGGGCAGGAGTTAAAACCACAATATTTGACATTCTTTATAAGGACCTTCCGGAGCCGGCATATCTTGAAACAGAATGTGAAACAAGAGGCCTTGAGGTGTATAACTTCGTGTATGAGCATTATAAAGACGCGAATAATTTTATATAACATTAAACTGTGGTGTGATTGGTGTCAGGTCTAAACTATTGACAAAATATATCAATAGTTTAAACTTTTCCCACTGAACTGTCTAAATTTGTGAAAAATTAATAGTATGGAAAACAAATTTCTTTAATTTCTGGGGACACAATTCTTATAACGAGGTTCCCGTTTGCACGGGAATGACAAAGGACGTAAATATATGAAAAAAATACTTTTTGTTGAAGAAATCCCGAAAATAAACACAAATATTATTGCTTTACTTCAAAAGACTTATATTATCCATCAGGCCTCGAGTGTTGACCAGGCCAAAAACAAACTCAAGAATAACAAATATAGCCTGATAATATTGGAATATAATTTGCCTGGGTTTAAGAGTATTGAATTCCTTCAAGAAGTAAGAATTAAATATAATAAATTACCAGTTTTATTTATGACTTCATTTCCAACAATTGATAATTTTACAAAAGCGCTGAACCTGGGTGTCAGTATGCTTGAGTCAAAGCCAATAGATCATTATCTAATTAACGATAGGATAAATTACCTCATTAATAATCATAAAATGAGAATTCCATACGAGATGTACGATATAAAACCAAGATTCACTTATGATGAACATATAACAAATACAATGCTCAGTGATATCAGGACGTGTAATAAGAGGACAAGCAAGGTAATTGCAGATTTAAATCATTGGGATCATAAAGGTGTAGCTCGGTGTTTTGAAAATACTATGAAAATGACAGTTGAAGATTATAGTATCCTTCTTAATGTGCTACAAGCCAAAGAATCTATTGACCGCTACGGAAAACATTATTCCAAGCTTTACTACATCTATGGATTCAAAAGAAAGTGGTTTTTCAACAAATGTTTCAAGAAATACATAGGTATGACTCCAGAACAATATATGAATAAAGTTGAGATTAGCAGATCCCTGCCTTCGCAGGGATGACACAAAGAGAGATCCTTCTTTATAAACATCAAATGGTATCAGGATGACAAAGGAATAAGGGGAGTGAATCAAATGGAACCCACAAATCAATCAAATAATCAAAAGCAGGTGACGGCGGGGCAGGTGAAAGAGAAGTGGTCTGAATTTTTGTTCGGGCTGGCGCTGTTTTTCGGGGTTCTGCATTACACGGCGGTGTTAATGGATGTGTTCGGCCAGTATTACCTGGCATCTTTCGGCAAGGTTTTAAGCATGCCGATGGAATCATCAATGATCATGGGCAATATCTACCTGGGCGTGCTTGCGGCTTATGTGGGGCAGAAGGAGTTTTTAAGGTGGATCAGTTCCGCGAAGGATGATGATGAAGCAAGCGCTGTGATGCGCAGGAAGATATCGCGCGGGGAGCTGATTGTTGGTTCCTGGGCGCTTCTTGCGGGGGCAACGGTGTTTCTGTGGCAGTTGAAGCTTGTGGCTTCGATACCGGCGCCTTTGCTTTATACCCTTGGGGAAGTGTTTGCCATTTATTTCGGGACGAATATATCAAAGTA